>OGOO01001453.1_pt1 | contig 20600 bp, 17 predicted proteins | sample 1552651 | NCBI WGS metagenome assembly OGOO01 (sample SAMEA2580118, study PRJEB22360) | human gut metagenome | biome: human gut; feature: human-associated habitat; material: faeces | place: Denmark | collected 2008/2010 | reverse complement strand
AAGTTCCTTCAATATGGTGTTGCATCTGCCGTTGCTCGGTACCGGAAATACATGACCGTCCTTGGACAGTCCCTTATACTTCTCTATGATGCGCTTGGGCACGTCCAGCAGGCGGATGTTGGACTCGGTGTTTGTCTTGCGACGGCGGGTGATGATCCAGAGGTTGCCGTCGAAGAAGGTCTGGAGCCGGTCGGTCGTCAGTGCCTTCACGTCCGCGTATGCCAGTCCGGTGAACAAAGAAAGAAGTATCAAAGCAATGGAGATAGGAATAAAGAGAATTAAACGTAAGTCGTTGTAAATAAGCGGTCTTGCAGAAGTTTGCCATTATAGCCATACAGCAGGGAAAGGCAGGATGATGCAAGGATTCCGCTACCAAGTCATTACCTGTTCCGCTACCTGCCTGAAGCCTGAGAAACAGCGTTCCTAATGCTTGTAAACAAGCATTATACGTGCGGCAAGGGCTTCAAATCCGCAGATTTAACGTTATTGGTTCCGCTTGCGCCGTTCTGCACCGTTTCCAATTCTGTCGGTCGGCAATGTATCACTAATATTGCAACCCAAAAAGTCATGGAAATGAAGACAGAAATGAAAGTGCTGCTCTACATCAAGCGCAGCGAAAAGGACAAGGACGGGCTGTCGCCCCTCATGGGCAGGATAGCCGTCAGGGGAAAGAACAACTCCATCGCGCAGTTCTCCTGCAAGTTCAAGGTTGACGTGAGGCTGTGGAACGCCACGGCTCAACGGTGTACGGGCAAGAGCCGGATGGCGGTCATGGCCAACCGCGAGATTGAACGCACGCTATTGCTGTTGCGCCAGCGTTTCAACGAACTTAAAGATATCAAGGGGATTGTTTCGGCAGAGGAAGTGAAAAACGCCTACCAAGGTCAGGCGGAATCTCAGGACACCCTCATGAAGCTGTTCGAGGAACACAACAGCGACTACGCCTTGCGCGTGGGCGTGAACCGTGCCATGAACACCTATTACCAGTACACGAACACTTACCGCCACCTTGCCGTGTTTCAGAAAGAAAAATATCATCTTTCGGATATGCCCGTCAAGCAGATTGACGGTAACTTCATCGAGGATTTCGACATGTACATGCGCACCGTCAAACGGTTCAAGCCAAGGACAATAGTCGGTCACATCAACCGCCTGAAATGCGTGATGATGCTTGCCGTGTTCCGCGGAATCATCCCTTTCAGTCCGTTCAAGGGGTACAGCCCCCAAAAGCCGGAGTTCAAGCAGATGTACCTTACGGAAGAGGAACTGGCCAAGTTCGCCAACATGACCTACGACACGCCCAACCGCAATTTCACGAGGGACATGTTCCTGTTCTCGTGCTGGACTGGCATCTGCTACTGCGACATGAGGGCATTGACGGAGAAGAACCTCGTGAAAGCCGAGGACGGAAGCCTATGGATTCACACGGAAAGGCTGAAAACGGGCACTCCCGAATGTGTGCGCCTGATGGAGATACCGCTCGCCATCTTGGAGAAATACAGGGGCATGGATGCCAACGGGAAACTGCTGCCCATGCTTACAAAGGAGAGCATGAACCGCCACCTGAAGAAAATGGCCGTGATGTGCGGTATCAACCGCCCGATTTCATTCCATCAGGCCAGGCATACCTTCGGCAGCATAATCTGTCTTTCGCAGGGCATTCCCATCGAAACGGTGAGCAAAATCATGGGACACAAGCATATCAAGACCACGCAGCGGTACGCGAAAGTCACGCAGGACAAGATAGACCGTGACGTGGACAGGCTGGGCGAAGCCATTGAAGGCAAGTTCTCCCTGTTCGGGATTGATTCGGCTCCTTCCCCGATTCATAAGGACATTACCCGGCGCAGGGTCAATCCGAGTTGGAAACAGAAAGCTATTGTCAAACAAATGATGGAGGGATAGGCCATGCGCAGCACGTTCAAGCTATTGTTCTACATCAACCGGCAGAAGTTGAAGAAGAACGGCAAATGTCCGATAATGGGTCGTGTCACCCTTGACGGTAAGGTTTGCCAGTATTCCACGGGGCTGGAAGTCGAGCCTGCGTATTGGAACGCCGATACGGGCAGGGCTTTCACTGACGGACGCAAGGAGAGCCTTGACAGCGAGAAGAAAAAGGAGCTGGTCAGGCTGAACGATGCCCTGTCCGCACTGGAAGCCAAAGCACATGCCGCCTACAAGGAGAACGTGGACAGTTACGGCTTCGTGTCGGCTGAAATCATCAAGAACGCCGTGACGGGCAAGTCGCAAGTGAAGGAAACCCTGCTTGCGTTGATGGATGAGCATAACGAGGAATACGCCAAACGTGTGGGCATCGACAGGACAAGGCACACTTATATCCGGTACCTGACCACACGCAAGCACATCCACAATTTCATGAAGTACAAGTACGGCATGGAGGACATCCCGTTGCGTTCGCTGACCATGCGCTTTATGACAGACTTCACGTTCTACCTTTCCACCGTGCTGAAATTGAAGGTGTCGGCATACAACGACTACCTCATCCTGCTGCACAAGATGACGCGGCTCGCCTTGAAAAAGCATATCCTCAAACGTGACCCCTTCGCTGGACACAAGATAGAGAAAATCACGGTGAACCACCGCTACTTGACGGGTGAGCAGTTCGAGAAGCTGTTGAAGGCGAAACTCCCCACGTACAGATTATGCCATACGAGGGACTTGTTCGTCTTTTCGACTTTCACGGGCATCGGGAGGGCGGACTTAGCGAATTTGACGGAGGAAAACATCATCACGAAGGAGGACGGCAGCAAGTGGATTCACATCGCCCGACAAAAGACGAAAGCGGAGTGCTACATCAAGCTGTTGGAAATCCCCCTACGCATCATCGAGAAATACCGTGGCGAGGGAAAGGACGGGAAACTGTTCTTCGTTCCGCAGACTTCAAGCCTGTGCCGCAATTTGAAGATGATAGCTGAACAGTGCAATTTGGGATGCCACCTTACCTACTATATGAGCCGCCATTCGTTTGCAACCCTGATTTGTCTGAACAACGGCGTGCCAATAGAAACCATCAGTAAGATGATGGGGCATTCCTCCATCCGCACCACGCAAATCTATGCGGAAATCACCAACCAAAAGGTGAGCCGTGACTTAGCTGTACTATCCGAGACCACCAAAGGCAAGTTCTCCCTGCCTGATGACGGGATGCCATCGCGTGTGTTCAAATGTGGCAATTACAGCGGTTGGAAAAAAGAATGCAGGCAAGAGACAGAGGAAACGACAACAAATGACCAACGAGAAAAATGATACAAGCATGAACAGAGGAATAATTACAATCACTGAAAACGGGGCGGTTATGATGCCGACCGCTCCCGTATGGATGACGCAGCAGGAGATGTGTGATGCGTTCAATGTGTTCGGCTGCTATGTCCGCAAAGCCATTGCTGCCATCTACAAGAACATGGAGTTGTCGGAAGAGGAAACTGTGCGGCACGTCAGGCAGGATGATAGGATTCGTTATGATGTGTATAGCCTTGAAATGGTGGTTGCCGTGGCTTTCAGGTTGCGAAGTCGGGAGGCAATGGCTTTCCGGAAGTTCATCATAGGAAGGCTAATATGCCATGAAAAGCCTGTAAATTTGTTCTTTTCGCTGTCCGCAAGCAATCCACGGTGTATGTGTTAGCGGTCAGGATATGACATTACACAGAGAAAGTCGATGGCGACAAGTGAATTGTCCGGTCATCGGCTTTCTTTGTTCTTACACGTTCAGTTTTACGTTTCCATGCGGTAAGCGTTCCGATAACCGCTCATCAGTAGCTTTTCGATGTCGGACTCCTTGTACAGGATTTTTCCACCCAACTGGTAGTAGGACACCATCCCGTTGTTGCGGTAGTCCTGCAAGGTACGTCGGCTCACTTTGAGCCATGCCGACACTTCCTTGTCCGTCAGGAATTGTTCGTTACTTGGCGAAGCCTTATGGCTCGCATCCATTCTTTCGATGCCTTCAAGCAAGGCATCCAGTTGTCCAATGAAGCCGACCTCCAGTTCACGGTCGGCAAAAATCAAGTCATTCATAATTTACAGTGGATTTAGTGGTTGTACATTTTGTTGTCTGATTAGATGCTACAGCCACGATAGGCTGCATCCTTGCGTCTATCCTCCACAAGGCGGACAATGCTCTGCACGTCCTCCGGCTTATAGAAAATCTTGTGCCCTATCTGCGAGTAAGCCAGTGTTCCGTTGTCGCGGAGAGTCTGCAAGGTGCGCGGGCTGATGCGCAACTGTTGGCAGACCTCTTGGTTGTCCATCCAACGGCTGAGCCGTTTTCCTTCCCTCTTGCGGAGGATTTCATTCACCCGGTCGGACAGGCGGTTGAGCTTGCCGACCATTTCTTCATACTTGTTTTTTGAAATGATTACTACTTCCATACTCATTATATTTACTGTTTGTTCTTCTTTTTGCCTGCAAAGTAAAGCCGTTGTTTGTATAAGACAATGGCCTTGCAGTTTAGTGGCAGCTTGTGGCAGCAAGTGGTCGGGAGTGGCGTTATCCACCGAAGCCGTGCCGGCTGTTCCAAGTGTCCGTGATGCAAAGAAAAGTGAAGTTTTGCATAATCCAACCGCTTTGCACTTGCGTGGCAGCATTTGGCGTTGGTGTGGTAGCCAATGGCGTTCTTCGGTTCCTAATACCATCCGAAAATATGTTCTTCTGTTTCTCAAATTGCATTTCCTTAAATTGTTCTGACTGCATTTGATTAAGCCCTTAAAATTTCTAATGCCCGTTTCATGTACAATGGCAAAACGGCGCAGCCTGAACCGTTCAGACAATGCATAAAGTGCAAAACTGTACATTGTTGCTACAGCCAATCCATTTGTTTGACAGCCTGCAATACAGATATTTCCTTTGCAACCGATAATCGGTCAAATGTGCGCACTGTGACCACTATTGTTAAACATTTAATTCAAACAAGTATGAAGAAGAAATTAAGCAACCAAAGTATGGATGCAACATTGCAGGATTTTTTAGGCAACAAGCCGAGTATGGAAACGCCGAAGTCTGAGCCCCAGCCTGCCGACACACAAAAACAGCAAGAAAAGGCAAGCGAGGCTGTACTGGAACAGGCGGATGAAACTCCGCAGGTGGTACACCGTATCAGCGGCAAGCAGCGGCGGGCATCGTTGGAGGAGTACAAGGAAACATTCCTTTCAGTTCCGACCATCGAAGACCGCAAGCCCGTGTTCCTCAGCCGCAGTACGCGCGATGCCCTTGACCGTATCGTCCGTATGTTCGGCGAGCGGCGGATGAGTGTGTCGGGACTGGTGGAGAACATCGCCCGGCAGCACCTTGCCGCCTACGGGGAGGACATCGAAGCATGGCGTAAACTCTGAGAATTAAGAAACGGATTGATGGGGTACAATTCAGAGTTACCCTGAACCATTCCAACGGAGTTTTGAGGGGAGCAAGTTTGTGTTTCGGGCATACCGAAACCGCCTGCTCCCACTCATGAACTCCGTGTAAAGCTGCATCCCGTTGGTCTAATGGGTATCTGTATTATAAACAGTAACAAACGTATGGAGCATAAGCAAAAAACAGTAAGAAGAAACAAGGGAGGCCGCCCCAAGAAGGGAGCGGCAGATAAGCTGAAATACCGCCTCACGGTGAAGATGGCGACATCGGACTACTACACGCTGAAAGGCAAGGCACGGAGCGCGGGCATATCCGCCGGGGAGTTCCTGCGCCGTTGCATGAGGGATGGGCAGGTGAAGGAACGGCTCACGCCAGAACATACGGGCTATGTCCGCAAGCTCTGCGGCATGGCGAACAACCTGAACCAGCTTGCGCACAAGGCGAACGCCGCGGGCTTCGTCACGGTGAGGATGGAGTGCCGCATACTCGTGGCACGGATTGAAGAACTCCTTAACCTTATCCTCCTATGATAGCTAAAATCGTAAAAGGAAGCAGTTTCAAGGGTGTGGTAAGCTACATTCTTGACAAGGAAAAGGACGCTAAAATCCTTATCTGTGACGGTCTGTTTGTCGAGGACAAGAATACGATAGCCATGAGCTTCGATGCACAATCAAAGATGAATCCAAAGGTTACGAAGCCTGTCGGACACATCTCGTTGGCTTTTTCTAAGGAAGACGAACACCGCCTGACAGACCGCACAATGGCCGGAATAGCGTTGGAATACCTGAAGGAAATGGGGATAACCGACACGCAGGTACTCATCGTGCGTCACTTCGACAAGGAGCATCCGCACGTGCATATAGCGTTCAACCGTATCGCCAATAATGGCAGGACAATCAGTGACCGCAACGAGCGGATACGCAGCGCACGCATCTGCAAGGAACTGACGAAGAAATATAACCTGTACTTTGCCAACGGCAAGGAACGGGTGAAGCAGCACCGCCTGAAAGAGCCGGACAAGACCAAGTACGGACTTTATTCCATCCTTAAATCGGAGGTTTCAAGGTGTGGAAACTGGAATATTCTTGCCGCTAATCTGGAGAAACAAGGAGTGGATATGCGGTTCAAGTACAAGGGCAAGTCGGACGAGGTACAGGGTGTAGTTTTCACCATGAACGGCTATTCGTTCAGCGGTTCCAAGATTGACAGGCGGTTCAGCTTTTCCAAGATTGACGCAGCATTGGAACGTAATAGGCGCACAGAGCGAATGAATATGCAACCGCCCTCGCGTCATGAAGAACTACCCACGTTTCAACCTGAATCAAGGGGCAACGATGATTTGTACAACGGCTCGATTGGTCTTTTCATGCCGGACAACGCGGACGGACAGGCTGAGGAAAACCGTTTCGAGGAAGAATTAAAACGCAGGAACAAGAAAAAGAAACAACGTAAAATAAGATTTTAAACATGGATAATAATGAAGTTTACTCGCTCTTTGAGGACATCAAGAATGACCTCAAGAGCATCAACGGAAAGTTGGAGAACGCTCCAAAAGTAACCAACAATCAATCTGGCGGACAGCCTACGGCGGTGGACTTGACACCCATAAAGGAGCTGTTTGACAGTTCCGCAAGGGAGCATCAGGCACAGACAAAAGCCATGCTGACCAAATTCGCTGAAGCGGAGGTTTACGCATCGAACAGGATTCTACACCTGTTACGGGCTTTGAAGGAATCGTTTGCTCTAAGTTCGGAAGAACGAGATACCGAGCCACAGGAGCATATCCACCGTCATCAATTCGACATCAAGTCCAACAAGGTATTTTCTCTTTTGGTCGGCATGGGCATCGTATGCAGCCTTTCCGTCTGGGGCAACATCGAGCTTTGGAAATCCAAGCGTCAGTATGCGGACGATGCGTTGAAGTTCCGTGTCATCCGCTCGTGGGGAGGTTGCAATGCAAACAACATTCTTTGGCTGAATGACGTGTTCGACATCCACCGCAACGAAGAAACTATTGACTGGATACGACAGGAGGCTGACGGCTACGACAAGGGGTTAAAGACTTTGTCCGACAGTCTGATGCAGGAGAAATTGAAAGTGACACGAATAAATGGTAATAACAAAAAGTAACGTGAATGGCATCGGTAAAAGTGAAATTCCGTCCTTCTGCCACAGATGGCAGGGAGGGAAGCATCTACTATCAGGTGATACACAACCGCGCGGTCCGCCAGATTACGGCAGACCTGCATGTACATGAAAGCGAGTGGAACGCTGGAACCTCGTCCGTAACGATTCCCACTTGGGCTGATGCGGACAGGAAGCATCACCTCCACATGATTCAAAAACATATCAGCCGTGACGTACTGCGGTTGGAGAACATTATCCGCGACCTGACGCTCAAAGGTGTCTGTTCGGCAGATGCCATTGTGGACGGTTATCGAAAACAGACAAGCCTGCAATCGTTCTTTAATTTCATGGATTCCGTCATTGGGCAACTGAAACGCCTGAACAGGGAACGCACATCGGAAACCTATGCGTCCGCTTTGTCCAGCTTCATGCGTTTCAGGCGGAACAAGGATATACAGCTAGACGACATGGATGAGGACTTGATAATGGAATACGAGGCATGGCTGAAAATAAATGGCGCATCCCTGAACACCATATCTTTCTATATGCGCATCCTGCGCGCCGCCTACAACCGTGCAGTGGAAAAGGCGCTGACCGCACAGAAACATCCCTTCAGGCATGTCTATACGGGAATGGACAAGACCGTGAAACGTGCCATATCCCTGAAGGACATCCGGCGCATCAAGGGGCTTGACCTGACGGGAAAGCCGCATTGGGAACTGGCAAGGGATATGTTCCTCTTTTCGTTTTACACCCGTGGCATGTCGTTCATCGACATGGCTTATTTGAAGAAGTCGGACTTGAAAAACGGCATATTGAGTTACCGCAGGCACAAGACCGGACAGCAGTTGCACATCAGGTGGGAAAGCTGCATGGAGGAAACCGTGGCGAAATATGCCGCAGGATGTTCCGGTGATTACCTGCTCCCTATCCTGAAACTGCCTTCCAAAAAACTGCGCAGCCAATACAAAAGCACGCTGTTCCGCATCAACAAGTACCTGAAAGAGATTGCCCGACTGTGCGGCATTGCCGCGCCGCTTACCATGTACGTGAGCCGCCACTCTTGGGCAAGCATCGCCAAGAGCAAGAACATACCGATTTCAGTCATCAGCGAGGGCATGGGACACGATTCGGAGGAAACCACGCGCATATACCTCGCGTCATTGGACGGTTCGGTGATAGACAAAGCGAACTTGCTTATTCTGAAAGACTTGTAATCGGAATTTGTTTGGGAATACTGGGGGTGCTTCTGACGGAAGATACACTATCGGATGCAAAATTACACATTTTTGTGAAAAACGGGCAATTTGCACTCCATAAAAATGCGTCAAACAAGTATTAAAGCAGCATTGAAACGGCTGTTGTTTTACAAGTGACAAATAAACTGCTTGATTATCAGGTATTATGCTCTCCCGTCAGGAGATACACTTTAACATGAGTGTATCAACATGCCTGAAACAGCCGACATATTGGAGAACAGCATCTTGCAGGATTCCCCCGGATTGCTGTCCACCCTGCTCAAAGACCATACGACGAGCAGGGGCGATGCCGTGTGCAACATATTCTGGGCGACTTCCGACTATGAACACCTTGGCAAAGGGTATGGTTACCATGACCCGATATTGCCCGAACTCATTACGGGTGACAACGGTCAGGTCATCATGCCCCGTGTCCTGAAACACAAGGACACCCAGTCTGCGCGTGTCCGTGACATGGCGGAGGTATTCACCCCTGCATGGGTATGCAACGCGCAGAACAACCTCATTGACGAGGCGTGGTTCGGCAGGAAAGACGTGTTCAATACGGAATACACGTCAGAGGACGGCACGCACGGCTGGAAAACGAATCCTGAAAGAATCTCTTTCCCCGAAGGAAAGACATGGAAGGATTATGTCCGTGACACACGTCTTGAAATCACCTGCGGCGAAGCACCCTATATCGTCAGCCGCTATGACGCCACCACAGGCTCAGTTGTTCCGCTTGCCGACCGTATCGGACTACTCGACCGTAAGCTGCGTGTCATCAGCGAGAATACCGAAACTTCCGGCGAATGGCTGGAAGCCGCACAGGAAGCCTACAAAAGCCTCTATGCCTACGAATGGCAGGGCGACAGCCTGCTTATCGCCCGTGAATCCATGCTTGCCTCTTTTGTCGAATACTACCGTGCCAAGTTCGGGAAAGACCCGTTGGCAAAATCCGTCAACTACATCGCCTACATCATTTCGTGGAACGTATGGCAGATGGACGGGCTGAAAGGTGTTGTGCCAGACAGTTGCCATGACAGGGTGGAAATGTCTACCGACCTTTTCGGAGAAACCACGCGGACTGTGACCGCTTGCGAGGGATGCCGCACGGACAACATTTTCAGGCACAACGGCACTTACTGCCTTATAAAGGACTGGCGCGGCAAAGACCCGCAGACCGGGCGTAAAGGCAAGCGAATCCGATACATCGACCTCCTAAAGTGAATGCCCATGAAATACTTTTCTTCCCTTAAACTGAAGCTGATATACGTGTTCCGCATCAACGATGCTGCACACGAAGGTTGCCTGAAGATAGGCGAGGCTACCTGTGACGATGAGAACGTCATCGGGCTGGCACCGAACAGCAAGCCGCTGAACGAGGCGGCAAGGAAGCGCATTAACCAATATACACAGACCGCAGGCATACGCTACGACCTGTTGCATACCGAACTGACACTGTACAACCGTGGCGGCTTGCGCTCGTTCAATGATAAGGAGGTGCATGCCGTGCTGGAGCGTTCCGGCGTGAAGAGGAAGGTGTTTGACAAGGAGAACAAAGCTAACGAGTGGTTCATGACCAGCCTTGATGTCGTAAAGCGTGCCATTGCAGCCGTCAAGGAGGGCAAGGAATCCCTTTTGCCGGGAGAGGTAACAAACGGGCGCAGCCCCATTGTGTTCCGCCCCGAACAAAGGGAAGCCATTGAGAAGACGGAAAGGCAGTTCAAGAAAGGCAACCAGATGCTCTGGAACGCCAAGATGCGTTTCGGCAAAACGCTCTCCGCCTTGCAGGTGGTCAAGGACATGGATTTCAAACGCACGCTCATCCTTACCCATCGTCCCGTGGTGGACAGCGGATGGTTCGAGGACTTCGGCAAGATATTTTATGACCGCAACAACTTTGCCTACGGCTCCAAGAACAACGGGGAAAGCCATGAAAGCCTTGAACGCGGGGCAAAGACTGACGGACTGCATTATGTCTATTTCGCCTCCATGCAGGACTTGCGCGGCTCTGAACTTGTCGGCGGCAACTTCGACAAGAACAATGAGGTGTTCGCCACGCCTTGGGACTTGGTTATCGTGGACGAGGCGCATGAGGGAACGCAGACCGAACTCGGCAAGGCGGTGATGGCTGAGTTGGTCAAGGAATATACAAAAGTCCTGCGCCTGTCAGGAACGCCGTTCAATCTCTTAGACGATTTCAAAGAGAACGAAATCTACACATGGGACTACGTGATGGAGCAGCGTGCCAAACTGGAATGGGACAAGACCCACTTCGGCGACCCCAACCCGTATGCGACACTGCCAGCCATGAACATCTACACCTACGACCTCGGACGTTTGCTGAAAGAGTTTGTCGATGAGGACGTGGCTTTCAATTTCCGCGAGTTCTTCCGTGTGGACAAGGAAGGCGGCTTTGTCCATGAACGTGACGTTTCCGCTTTCCTCAACTTGCTTACCAAGGAGGACAAGGAAAGCTGTTATCCTTTCGCCAGCGAGGAATACCGCAATGTATTCCGCCATACGCTGTGGATGGTGCCTGGCGTAAAGGAGGCAAGGGCATTGAGCGCATTGTTGCAACGACATCCCGTATTCCAGCATTTCCATATCGTAAACGTGGCGGGTGACGGCGACGAGGACGAGGAAAACCGCGGTGCGCTTGAAATGGTAAATGAGGCTATCGAAAAAGACCCGGACGCAACACGTACCATCACCCTGTCCTGCGGACGCCTGACCACGGGCGTGAGCGTTCCGGCATGGACAGCCGTGTTCATGCTCTCAGGCTCATACAACACGGCAGCATCCAGCTATATGCAGACCATCTTCCGTGTACAGACACCTGCCACCATCAACGGAAGGGTGAAGGAGCAGTGCTACGTGTTCGACTTTGCGCCCGACCGCACGCTGAAAGTGCTTGCCGAGACCGCCAAGATTTCCGCCAAGGCTGGCAAGACCTCGCAGGACGACCGCAAGACGATGGGCGACTTCCTCAACTTCTGCCCGGTTATTTCCATTGAAGGCTCGCGCATGGACAAGTTCGACGTGCCCCGTATGCTGGAGCAGTTGAAGAAGGTTTATGTGGAGCGCGTGGTGCGCAACGGATTCGAGGACAACAGCCTCTACAATGATGAGTTATTGAAACTGGATGACTTGGAATTGAAGGAGTTCGACGACCTGAAGAAAATCATCGGCCAGACCAAGGCTATGCCCAAGACCAATCAGGTGGACATCAACAACCAAGGATTAACGGGAGAGGAATACGAGGAAAAGGAGAAGCTGGAGAAGAAGCCCAAGAAGGAACTGACCGAGGAGGAGAAGCGCAGATTAGAGGAACTGAAAAAGAAGACGAAGAACCGCGAGGCGGCTATCTCCATCCTCCGTGGCATCTCCATCCGTATGCCCCTGCTCATCTACGGTGCGGAGCTGGATAACGAGGACGAGGAAATCACCATAGACAACTTCGCCGAGAAGATAGACCCGCGTTCCTGGGAGGAGTTCATGCCCAAAGGGGTGAGCAAGCAGAAGTTCAACGCATTCAAGAAATACTACGACCCGGATATCTTCCGTGCCGCAGGCAAGCGTATCCGTGCGATGGCAAAAGCCGCTGACAAACTGAGTGTGGAGGAGCGCATCGGACGCATCACGGACATCTTCAGCACGTTCCGCAATCCCGACAAGGAAACAGTACTTACCCCGTGGCGCGTGGTGAACATGCACTTGGGCGACTGTCTGGGCGGCTACTGCTTCTATGACAAGGATTACGAAAACAACCTTGACGAACCGCGTTTCATTGACCACGGCAAGGTGACGGAGGAAGTGTTCACTCCTGACAGCCGTATCCTTGAAATCAACTCCAAGTCGGGTTTGTATCCACTTTACATGGCTTACAGCATTTACCGCTCCCGGCTGAAGGACAGCACTATTTCTGCCGACACGTTGGAAGAACAGCAGGCGGTGTGGGACAAGACCGTTGCCGAGAATATTTTCGTGGTCTGCAAGACGCCGATGGCAAAGAGCATTACCAAACGGACGCTCGTGGGCTTTCGTGGAACAAAGACAAATATGTATGCACCCGATGACCTTATCAACAAAATTAAGAACCAACCGGAACTTTTCATCAAAAAAGTTCATGACCTAGCAGGAGACAATATGAGATTCAACGCAGTGGTGGGGAATCCGCCATATCAAGAAGTAGTAGCTCAGAAAGATACAGATAATGGGCAAAAACGCAGTAGCAGTATTTTCCAATATTTCCAGATGATAAGCGAAAAAATTGGGAAATACACTTCCTTAATATATCCTGGCGCAAGATGGATTCATCGTTCGGGCAAAGGTCTAGAGAAATTTGGCTTGGCGCAGATGAACGACCTCCACTTGGCTATGCTTGAATTCTTCCCTCAATCCACGGACGTGTTCAAGGACGTGGCCATCGCCGATGGATTATCTATCGTCTTAAAAGACATGGGCAAGAGGGAGAAAGGCTTCATCTATCGCTATTCCAAAGAAGGCAAGGCCATCACCATTCACGCGGACAATCCGGGTGGGGACTTGTTCCCGCTCAATCCTAATGACGATGAGATTGTAAGGAAGTTGGGCAAGGTGATAAAAGAGCACGGATGCTTGCATGATGCGGTATTATCGCAAAAACTTTTTGGCATAGAAAGCGACTTCGTGGAAAAAAATCCTTCTCTTGTCAGGGAATATAAAGAGGGAGACACCTTTAACCCAAATACGGAAATAAAGCTATTCACCAACGACAAAGCGGGTAAGAGCGGGCGTGCTCGTTGGTATGTGGCAAGCAAGAATGTTATATCTTCTGGAACAGAGTATTTAGGACGTTGGAAAGTCATTGTTTCAAGTGCGAATGCCGGAGGACAAAAGCGAAGTAATCAAATAGCCGTAATAGATAACCATAGTGCATTTGGACGTTCACGAGTAGCCTTGAAAACTTTTGAAACAGAAAAGGAAGCGTATAATTTCTTCAAGTATGCAACAAGTGAGATTATACGGTTTGCTTTTTTGATGACAGATGAATCACTGACATCCTTAGCCAAAAAAGTTCCTGATTTATTGGATTATACCGATAATAATGGTTTGATAGATTATAATGGAGATGTTAATGGACAGTTATACAAGCTGTTCGGGATAGATGACGCACAGCAACAGTATATAAAAGAGTACTTTCTACCAAAAATAACGGATATCCATAACTGAAATACCATCTAACGAATAGCATTTATTAAGAAGCCAAGCCAATGTAACAAATTAAGGGTAGAATTGCCCAAATTTCTACCCTTTCTATCTATGGTTTCTGAAGCAAAGTCTAATTATTGTAGCAGTTCACAAATCTATCACCTTTACTTTAAATATCTTCGTCGATTTTTGCATTAATAGCCTTCAGATATGCATTGATATCTATTGCAGCAACAGTACCAATGGATTTTAAATAGCTCACAAGCTGAAGGAAAAAAGTGAATAAAGACACCTCCTTGTTGCTAAACTCAATTTCTTTTACTTCGCGGCTCTCATATACTTGTTCGATATATTTACAATTATCCGTAATTGGGTCTATATCTTTAGGTACAGTTTCTTTGTAATCAACATAAAAACTACCCGCATCACAGAGGCATCCCAAATCCAACGTCTGTAAGCCTTTTAGTTCCTCTAACTGTTTTATTACCCTATCGTTCTCTTTATACGAACTTGTTGTAGTCAAAATACCACCTATTATCTTAGTTAATGGTCGAGCAGGCTTAGTTATTCCTGAGGCAACCATGCTAATACTTGTTCGTTTCAGTTTACGTACGCTCTCAATTTTCTTGGCGGCGTATTCTATATATCCTTTTACATCCTGCTTCACCTCAAACACAGCATATACGCTTTCCGCAGGTATATACATGAAACCATCCTGTTTGAATATGAAGGGGGTGTAAATTGCGTCATAAATGACTACGTCCATCTGTTCGCTAACATTGCCCGTCGAATCTATCACGATAGCCTTATCCACCTTATACCTCTCAGGAAGATAGGCTCGTAGAAATTCTATCCAATGTTGTTCCGTGGCGTCCCCCTTACTACCAGGGTGTTCTATAAACATCCTATTTACATTCAGACTGGTTAACATTTGTTCTTGCAAACCATGAAATAAATTTCTTAAATCTATCATCTTCTTGTATTTTAACAACTTATTATTCTTATAACAATAAAATGTATGGGCACTAAGTCCGTCACCTCTTACACCAACTATCAGTAGTAATGGATTAGCAATGGTCACTTCCTTCTCAATATCTACCATAGCCGTCAAGTCCGTATTGCTATATTGTGTGGAACCATTTGGATGGCTATGCCATTCGCCCACATATCGTAACCCATCCTTGACCAATTGTTCCCATACTTTTTCCAACCCCTTGGCTTTACGCTTAAATGTTGTCCTGCTAGTCAATTTCTCCACTGGCACTACTACCTTTTCTATATACACCGTATGCCTATCTACGGAATATCGTCCTGCGAGCATCCCTCCATTCTCATTAGGATACTCAGCCTCGGCCTGCAACTGTATTTGGTTGAACACAGAGGCTTGTATCTCTATATACAAATCATAACCAGCCAGATAATACTTCATAGCCTATTTATCTTTAAATTCAAATCGTCTTCTGTTATATAAAAATTGCTTAAGGGCTCTAGCTTACTTAACATCCTGATAATATGCTTCAGGGCGACCTGCACCTTGCATTCTATATCGTTATACGAAGCCTTAAAGGTCGGATTCCAACAACCCGTAGGGTTATACATGTCGGTTTCCGTATTGCGCTTAAGCAAGCCATATATCAACAAAACAGCCTCTGCCACATTAGGTGAAAAGGCACATATCAAATCTTGTGCGTGATTGGTGATTGAGAGATTAACCAACTGGGCTTTCGTCCCCGTAGAATCCATAATCCGCATCAACTGATTATCTGTAGTACAATCAAATATTACATCAAATTCGTCAAACAACTTTGCAAGAGCACTTTTGTTTTCATGTCCTGCCGAGTATGTTTTTACCACCAAGTCAACGATGGATTTCAAGCTGGTACATTCAACATGAGGCGAAATCTGCGTCAGTAAGTTCTCCATATCCAAAGTTTTCTCAGTTATGCCACTATAAAAAGAATAGGCAGACCGACAAACATTACCTGGTTCCTTGTTATCTATATCATAGAGAGTTATGCTTTTCGCACCACATCTTGTTAAGGTCTCAGCCACAATACTTCCTATAGCTCCGACACCCATAATCAGTATTTTCTTGTTAGCTAGTTCTTTTGGCATGGCTCCACGCCCGAAGAAATACTTATATGAAATATCCACAGTTTCTGCCCATTGAATTAGTCCCTGTTTAAAATCGGTAAACCAAAGCCTGTTTTTACCAGTACCCACCCGTACGGGTTCTATCGGTAAATCATCCATGAAAAGCATCATTACCTGCCAATAAACCCCACCTCCTGGAATTCTATATCCACAGAACAGCGGGAAGAAATCATATTTGTCTCTATGCAATACCACAAAACTATGGATATAATTTTTCTGTCTCTGAGAGAACAGTCCTTTGATAGAATCGTAATCCTCAATAATAAATTTGGCATGTTCCGATGGCGCATTATTCAGCAGGCAATATACACCATCAAATGACCTTAATTTTTGGTAGGACTTACTAAGTTTACAGAGCCGCTGTTTTTTCTTCACCTGTGCATACGACACAAACTTTTGTGCCATATAGTTGCTGACAGGGCTGTCATTTTTTCGGCCTGTTGGCAACACTGCATAGTGTACCACCCCAAAGTCTCCTTCAGCAAAATCTTCTTGAGTCTCTGCGAAGCAAAAAGTATAATATTGCTCACGAATCAGATAATGGTTTACTACCAAATGCTCATAGTGTACATCCTTCTCTCCCCTTACATAGTATTTTTCTACCCATTCTTTCAACTGTTTCAAGTCGTCCACAAACTGCCTCTCAGCATTCTCATATTCCACGGAATGCATGCACAGATTACCGCCTTGCATAATGTGCGGATAGTCCAGTAGATTCTTATTTTGAAAATAGATAGATTCTCTGCCCATTGCCTTAAACGGATAAGTAGGGCTAATCTCTACATCCCATTCCAAATCAGCATTGTCTTGTCCGGTAGCCACTGCAATACGACCTTTCAACGAGCCAGCCTCGTTGATGGTAAAATCATCAACAAGGTTAACTCCGTAAAGAGTACCTATCAGTTCCTTTGCTTTATCTGCTGTCATCATATTCTTTACTATCCGAATCGTTTTGCACTTGTCGGGTAAGCGGTCCCCGTATTTTTCTCTTTATATCCACTATATTTCTCGTTTACTTTGAAGTAGTAGGGCAAATAGAAATCTGGATTGTTGTCTATGTTATTGAGCATATTCTCCATATCCGATTTAAACGATTGCCTATCGTAGTCCTGCATAGTTGCTATGACATCGTTGTTCGTGTTACCTGGATCATAAAGATGGAAACTGTTTTCTGCAATGTGGTCACGTAGATACTCCATCGTGTATTTTAACCTTGACCAAAGACCATTATCACCATCATAGCCGTCAAGGGCTCTTATTACAGCTAGTTCAATAACAAACGACTTGTATTTCTTGCCTTTCTGCTTTTTCCATATTTTAAGCAGACGGATAATTTGGCGCTCACTTGATTTACCTTCGATATGCGATATCTGCTTCTGGATGTTTGTTTTTTGGCTTGTTCCCTTCTTGAATCCCCAATGGTCTTCATTAAAACATAGGTTCAAATCGTGCGAATCAAGATAGTCATCATTGCTTAGTTCCCTGCCAGGTACCACATCAAGCTCAACCGGCTTCTCATCCCCCTTTTCAATAGGGAAACTTACGCCAATTGAAACCTTTTGCTTGCGAATTATCACATCAGTATTTTTATACTCCTCTGCAAGGAAATCGTGTACGCTGTCAAACATTTCCTGTAATGTCCCGAAAGCATTATGCTTGAACGGCTCCACCAAATCAAGGTCGAACTTCACATTGGTGGCGGTATGCTTGGCAAAACTGCCAGAACCAAATGATGGATACTTGTCGCTACCATAGTGGTCGTGCATCTTGATCTTAATCTCTTCTCTACGGCTTTTAACCTTATTCACGAAATCCTGGACGTGGCACATCTTGTGAGTATCTAACACTTCTCTCAAATGTTTGTTCTTATCAATATTCATATTAATCCTCTGTATTAAAATTTTGCTGCAAATATACAGCATACTTTTTATTCTTCCAAACAAAGGTGCAATAAAATGAGAAAATATCACATCTTAAGTACTATATATAAAATATTTATTTGAAATTTCTTTCTTAAATGAGAAAAAGCCGCTAACTTTGCATCCGATTAATAATTCATGGCGCGGTGTCGCCGTTTAATATACGGCATATATGTTACAACAATTTACTATAGAGAATTTCCTCTCTTTCAAAAACAAAGAAGTTTTCAAACTTCAACCTGGCAAAGGGTCAAGGAACAAGGAACATAAAGTAGAACCTGTAAAAGGATATTGGATTTTGAAATCTGCTGCTTTGTTTGGTCCCAACGCTGGAGGGAAAAGTAATTTTGTGGAAGCATTAGAACTTGGTAAGCGACTTGTGCTTTTAGGCACACAGGCTGAAACACTCATAGAGTACCATCCTTTTCGTTTAAGTTCTGGGTGTAAGAATAAAGATACGACCATCACCTATCAAATATTATGTAATAATAGAAAATATGAGTATGGGTTTAGTTATAACGCAGAAAGGATTTCAAGAGAATGGCTAAAGCGGATAACTCGAAAAACTGAATATATAATTTTTGATAGAGACATTACGGCAAAAGAGCCTTTTAATATATCATATCTAATCAAATTAAACCCTAAAGAGGAAGAAAGACAATTCCTGCTTTTCTTTGCCAAAGCTACACCTCAGCACCAATTATTTCTTCATGAGATTATTAGTCGTAATCTCCGAGACAATGTTTCCAACATAGAAGATTTATGGGAAGTAATAAAGTGGTTTGCAGAAACGTTAAAAGTTCTTTTTCCTGACACTCCCTATAAACAAGGAGGAATGTTGAAGGCGGTTAATGACGAACAGTTGAAAGAAGGTTTTGGTGAGTTATTACGATATTTCGACACAGGCATCCAAGCTATAGAACTTATTGATGTTGAGTTTGACAAGTTAGGCATAGCCCAAGAAATGAAACAATTCATCAAAACAGACTTGTCCAAATCTAGTAATGCGGAAGCATTTGGTTCTCTTAAATTTGAAAATAATTTATATCTTATAACATTTACAGATGGTACGATTAAAGCAAAAAAACTTCAAACCATTCATAATGTAATCGATAAGGAGGAAAAGGAATATTTTTCACTCGGTGACGAAAGTGATGGTACGCAGCGTATATTTGATTACATACCTCTCATCTTAGATTTAATCCAAGGAGAAAAAGTTTTTGTAATTGACGAAATGGAACGTAGTCTTCATCCGGCATTAATGAGGAAATTGATAGAATTATTCTTCAAATACTCTAACAATATTTCCACGCAACTCATTTTTACAACCCATGAAAGTACATTAATGGATCAAGATTTACTTCGTAGGGATGAAATATGGCTGATAGAAAAGAATAAAGAAGGTGTGAGTTCACTAAATCGCTTAGATGAGAAGTTTAATTTGCGTTTTGACAAAGAACTTGAAAGAAGTTATCTGAAAGGACTCTTTGGTGCATCTCCTAATTTTGGTTCAGAGAGTACTATATTGAAGTTAAGAACACTTTTAACCACCTGATTCATATAGCTTTCATTCGCAAAAATTAAAAATGAGCCCTTTTATAATATTATATATAAGAAGAAGGTTCTTAAGTAAGAATAATTTATGGTAAACTGCCAATACATTTTTTGTAGTGGCAGTTTCATTTTGCGAAAAAAAGCATTTTGTTTGTATGAATAAAATTGAAACATTATCTTTGCATCATTAGTTGATTGGCTTATTGGAAATGAGCAGGATGGTGAACTTCAAAGGTTTCTAAACCATTACCTATTCCCTTTTCTTCAAATGATAACTTTCTGATTTACAATTATATTTTGTTTAGTGCAACATTTGTGAAGCCAGAGAAGATGAAGAGGTCGCGTACCAGTTCGCAGGTCCCGCTTTTCACCGGGGTCTCCATCAACGTCTGTATCTCACGCTCCGTCAGGTAGCCTCGGTCAACGCTCTCGGGGGAATTGATGTACCCGGCGAAGGGGTTGAAGGGAAGCGCACCGCTGTTGCGGGCGATGGAGATGACGTGCTTGAGCCCGATCATGTAACCCCATACGGTATTGGTGCGGCATTTCTTCTCCGTACGCAGGAAATACTCGAAGTTGTTGATGAAGGTCAGGTTGAGTTCCTTCAGGGGGATGTCGTCACGGCGGTATACTTTCGGGACGAACTCGCAAAGGTGCCTGTATATGGTACGGTAGCGGTTGTATGTTCCCTGCACGCGGCTGTGTCCCACTTTCTTGATGAACTCCTCGTTGTGCTGCTCGAAGAGCTTCAGCAGCGTCTCGCGTTTCACGCCCAGCCCGAGGCAGGCGTCCCTCAGCCTGGCGGCGGTGACATAGCCGTCGGACTGCATCAGTTCCTGGTAACGGCGGTTCACGTCCACGCGTATCCGGTCAACCTCCGCATTGATTTTCTGCGCCTCGGCGCTCTTGCCCGTGGCACGTGCCGTTTTCACGTCCCAAAGTTTCGGGGGCACGTCCAGCTTGCAGCTGAACTGCTTGATTTCGCCGTCTACCGTAAGACGGCACATCAGGGGGAGATAGCCGTTGGCTCTCTCGCTGCCCTTCT
>OGOO01001449.1_pt1 | contig 20633 bp, 18 predicted proteins | sample 1552651 | NCBI WGS metagenome assembly OGOO01 (sample SAMEA2580118, study PRJEB22360) | human gut metagenome | biome: human gut; feature: human-associated habitat; material: faeces | place: Denmark | collected 2008/2010 | reverse complement strand
TGGGTCCTACGCTCCCAGCCTTCTGTTCACCAGCCGTACTGAAGGTTCTGGTAGAGACCTTTGGCATAGCCGGAAACGGAACGGTAGAAGAGGACATCAAAAAATATATAGGATAAAAGGAATTTAATAATTTTATATGACAACAGGATATGAGAGCATCAAAATATCAATTCGAGGAGTGGCCAACCGATCTGCTGATCGATTATGCCCTCAAGGTTCATCACCGTGGAATCCGTGAGAAGGGTCCGGAAATCCTCAGTCTCATCCACTCGATGATGGGTGAGAATCAGTTAATGGAAGAAATAGAGAGTCTCTTCAGCGAGTGCATGCTTGATCTGGAGAACCATCTGCAAAAGGAAGAGCAGGTTCTCTTTCCGTTCACCTATCAACTGATGGAATCGCAGCTTACGGGTCAGCCTGCAGTGCCGATGCATTGCGGCTCCGTAGCCATGCCTATTCACGTGATGATACAGGAACATGATAATGAGACCAAGCGCCAGCAGCGCCTCAGAAAGCTCACCAACAACTATACCCCGTCAGCTGATGCCTGCGGAGATTATAAGTTGCTGCTGAGTCTGCTGAAGAATTTCGCAGAAGATCTGAACGAGCATGTCTATATAGAGAATGAGATCATCTTCCCTCGCAGCCAGCTGCTGGAACAGCAGCTACTGAGTTAAGGGAGAATCAGTAAAACTCGTGTAAAAAATTAAAAGACAGTAATTAATTAAATGTAATAAACAGGAAAGTTTTTGGAAAGACTGTAGCATCTGGACTTGTTTTTGGGCCGAGTGGCGCAGTCATGACCATAGCCAAGTTAGACAACGTCCATGCCGAGCATACAACAACAAAGGGAGATTTCCTGGCGAAATCTCCCTTTGTCTATTGCAAAAAGCAGCTATAATTTCTTGATTTCATCTAATGACAACTGGGTTGCTGCTGCCACTTGCTCGGCAGACAAGCCCATTGCAAGAAGACGACGGGCTGTAGCCTTCTTCTCATCTTTGGCTCCTTCGGCACGACCTTCTTCTCGACCATCGGCAAGACCTTTCTGCCAGCCATCATCATAACCCGTTTTGATAACGCTGCGCTGATAGCGCAGATTCTCCATGTGGTGGACATAATCATTCTTTTCCGCTACGGTCAACTTATCTATATCCAGGCATTTGCGGGCATCTGCCAAACCTGGGGCCTGGGCAGCCTCGCTGATCTCGCCGGTCTTGAGAAACTCGATCCATTCATCCAGATTGTTCACCGCCAGCTTATCAAAGTTGTTCACGCAGAGCAGATAATACTCCGGGAATATATCTCCGGCTTCGCGATTAGTCTTGCGTCCCTGAGGGATTTCATCACCGAAGAAGAGTTCACTCTGTCGGTTGGAGAGTTTCAGGATATCATTCGGCTGATGCAGTCCCTGGAACATCGTCTTGCCATGATATACATAATCCTTAGCCTGTCCCAATGTGAAATACACGATATTGATGGAATATACCTTGCGCACTTTGTCGTAATCATCGCCCAGACTGATATTGTCTGTGATGACCTTGGAAACTCCATAGAGCATACGGTGGAAATAGGTATGTTCCCGGGTATTCTGTATCTCGAAGATGATGAATTCTCCCTTCTCATTTTCTGCCAGGATATCCACTCTGTTGAATTTATCATTCTCGGTCTGCTGATTGCTCTCACTATCCAGGAATCTGTTGATCTTGAATTTCTCGTTCAACAGCGAACACATAAAGCCTTCCAGCACGGCATAGTTTGCCTTGTTACGAAGCAGGCGCTTCATCGCCCAGTCAAATCTGATATAATTTGCCATATTCTTCCTCCATTTATTAATTTTCAGCTGCAAAGTTACGACTTTATTTTAAAACACCAAAGTTTTTTCGTATTTTTCTTGCTTATTACCAGAACTTTAGCTAGTAAGATTCCACACTTATAGTGCGTGCGGAGATTCTGCCTTCAAGATTCTAAATGGAGCAAACAATATATCGGAGGAAAATGCGTTATTGAATATAAAACTTAAATGTATGAAAGAATCAATATTCATTACCTTGCAGAAATGCACGGTATTTGAGGGATTTACTCCTGAGGAAATCAGAGAGGCGCTATCGATGGTAAGCTACCGGATGGTGGAGCTTGCTACCAGGGAAACCTATGTGCTGGCAGGAATGCCCTGCAGATATGCCGACATCATCGTCGAGGGGGAGATGATAGCCCGCATGTCGGGATTGTCGGGCAAGCAGGCCCAAATAGAGCGGCTGGGAGAATCGATGCTGATAGCCCCTGCCTATATCTTCGCACATAATAACGAGATGCCCGTAAGCGTGGAGACAAGCAAGAAGACTACCCTCCTGCGCATGAGGCCTTCGGAACTGAAACTGCTGATAGATACCGACGAGCGCATACGCTGGAACTTCATCCAGCACCTGTCAAGGATAGATATCTTCCTTTCGCAGAAAATGCGCATGCTCTCCCTTTTCTCCGTCAAGGAGAAGGTGGCGCAATACCTCATCAAGATGGCTACCGAACAGCAGAGCAGAACCATCCGACTGGATGTCAGCCGCCAGGAAATGGCGGATATCTTCGGTATCCAGAAGTTCTCACTCCTCCGCTGCCTCTCCGAATTCGAGGAGAAGGGTGCCATCAGGATTGAGGGCAAGACCATCACCATACTCAACTCGGATGACATGAAATAAGAAGTAAGAATGAGAAAGCCTTGGAAATTGCTAAGAACATGCTTGCCGATGGTGTTGACATCAATCTAATCAAGAAGTATTCCGGTCTAACCCAGAAACAAATACAATAGGCTTCGATGGCAAATGAAGCCTATTGCATTGTACAACGAAAGTAGTTGCATGTGCTCATGCAACTACTTTCGTTTTTATTGCTTTTTCTACTATATTTTATTCCCCAAAGACTGAACGCCAAAGACTATAGCGGGCTTCAGGGTTCAGCTGCTCCAAATGAAGGAAGACGGCTTGCATATCCGAACGGCGGGTAGTCTCTTCGTAAGGACACAACGCCTTCTGCTTAGTGAAATGCAACTCTTCTGCTACCTGCCGGATATCCGCCTCATGTACGAGACAGAGCGGGCGGATAATGGTAAGCGGATAATGTTTCAGAGGAAGACTGGGCTGCATGGTGGAATGCGAACCCTCGAAGGTGATGTTCATCAGCAGGGTAACGAGGATATCATCCATGTGATGTCCCAGAGCTATCTTATTGAACCCGTGGCTTACCGCGAACTCGAAGAGCGTCTTGCGGCGGTTCCAGGCACAGAGGAAGCAACGGGTCTTTCGGGGATCGGTGGATTCATCGAACGAACTATGAAGGATATGGAGCTTGATGCCATTCTCTGCACAGAAATCCTGCAGATAAGAGCGGTCGGTCTCGTAAGGAATGTTATCCATGATGATGTGAGCCGCCTCCACTTCGATATGAGGTTTATAGATACGGGCACGCTGAGCCAGCAAACGGACAAGTTCCAATGAATCCTTGCCTCCACTCAAGGCAATAAGAATACGGTCACCATCCTCCAAAAGATGATAGTCGACACATCCTTTATTGAATCGCTTTAATACTTTCTGTTCTGCTTTCATCATATTCTAAAAGGGAAAAGAAAAGCCGCACCCTATAAACAGAGTACGGCTTTATCAAGATACATCTCTCTACCTTGCAGAAGAGAAACGACAATTTAAACTTCAAATATAATTCTATCTTACTTAGCGTAAGCTACGCTTCGGGTTTCACGAATTACAGTAATCTTAACCTGACCAGGATAAGTCATCTCATTCTGAATCTTGGTTGCGATTTCATCAGAAAGCTTGATGCTCTCTTCATCGTTCATCTTATCCGCACCCACGATGACACGGAGTTCACGACCTGCCTGGATAGCGTAAGTCTTGGTTACGCCAGGATAACTCATGGCGATAGCTTCAAGATCGTTCAAACGCTTGATATAAGCCTCTACAATCTCACGACGGGCACCAGGACGAGCACCAGAGATAGCATCACAAACCTGTACGATAGGAGCCAATAATGTGTTCATCTCCATCTCATCATGGTGAGCACCGATGGCATTGCAGATATCAGGTTTTTCCTTATACTTCTCTGCAATCTTGGCACCATACAATGCGTGTGGCAATTCACTCTCCTCATCAGGCACCTTACCAATATCGTGCAAAAGACCGGCACGCTTAGCCTTCTTAGGATTCAATCCCAATTCAGAAGCCATAACCGCACAGAGGTTAGCGGTTTCACGGGCATGCTGCAAGAGGTTCTGACCGTAAGAAGAACGGTACTTCATCTTACCGATGATACGAATCAACTCTGGGTGCAGACCATGGATACCGAGGTCGATAGCTGTACGCTTACCAGTTTCGATAATTTCATTATCCAACTGCTTCTTCACCTTGGCTACCACCTCCTCGATACGGGCTGGGTGGATACGGCCGTCAGCAACCAACTGATGGAGAGCCAGACGGCAAACCTCACGACGAACAGGGTCGAAGGCTGAGATAACGATTGCCTCAGGAGTATCATCCACAACGATTTCTACACCAGTTGCTGCTTCCAGAGCACGGATATTACGGCCTTCACGACCGATAATACGTCCCTTCACCTCATCATTATCAATATGGAAAACGCTGACAGAGTTCTCAATGGCTGTTTCTGTAGCAACACGCTGGATTGTCTGAATCACAATCTTCTTAGCCTGCTGGTTAGCATTGAGTTTGGCATCATCCATAATTTCGTTCACATAGCTTGCAGCATCGAGTTTAGCCTGATCTTTCAGACTCTCAATCAATCTCTGCTTAGCCTCTTCAGCACTCAGACCAGAAAGTTCTTCCAGTTTAGCCTGCTCCTGCTTCTGCATTTTTTCGAGATCCTGCTGCTTGACAGACAAGAGTTTCTTCTCGTTGTCAACACGCTGCTGATACTGATCAATCTCCATCTTGCGTCGACCGAGGTCTTCCTGACGCTGATTGAGAGAAATCTCGCGCTGTTTCAGCTTATTCTCATTCTGCTGGATGCGAGAATTACGCTGCTGCACTTCTTTTTCGAGTTCCGCCTTCTTGTTGAGGAATTTCTCCTTCACTTCCAAAAGCTTCTTCTCTTTTACTACTTCTGCCTCTTTGTTGGCAGCTTCTATCATTTCATTATATTTTCCCTTAATGACATAACGGAAAATGAAATACCCAGCAGCACCGCCGATAACAAGCGCCACCAAGGCTGCTATAATAGTTACTATCATTATATTATATATATGTTTATTAATATTCTTATTTCAAAGCGTCTTCAATCTCGGAGGTAAGCTTCTCAAGAATATCATCATAAGGTTTCGTATCATTCCGATCCGATTCCTTCTCATATCTCAATGCCACATCAATGAGCGCCATATACAGGATTTCCTTATCGCTCTTTCTGCCTTTGAAAATCTTGGTATATGAGTTCACTATATCATCTATCAGCTTAGCTGATTTACGATAATACTCCTCGTCTTCCCTAGGTATTCTTACAGAAAGATCTGTATCATAGACGTGTAATCGTATGAGTAATTTATCTTGTTCTTGTTCTGCCATCGTTCCGATTTTTACTTTTCACCCAATAGTGTGATACACTTATTGACATCTCTTATGAGCTTGGCGATGCGCTTCTGAGTAGCTTCCATATCATTGTCAGAAATCGTCATCATCTTCGCCATCTTCAAGCTGTCGTAATCACTCTGCGCTTGAGCCAACTTTTCCTCCAATGCCTTGATTTTGGCATCGCGATCATCCACCATCGCATAGAGTTCAGCATTCTCCTGCTTGACCTCGTCAAACTTGAGAATCATCTGCCTTACTCTTGTGGCAAACGTATTAATTGTTTTCTCATTTGCACTCATGACTATTATTTTTGGCTACAAATTTAAGAGAATTATTTGAATAAAACAAATATTCTGCTATTTTTTTTCATTTTGGGCGCAACATTTGTTACTTTCCCATCTTCTGCTTTGCCTTTTCTACGTCTTCATCTGATGGACGTGGCTCTTTTTTGGCAAGCATCAATACCTGGAAGGTAAAGTCGGTTACCCATTGCTGGCTGAACGCCAAGCGCTTGTTGAACTGGCGCAACTGAAGCACGGTTTTCAGCACACTGGCATCAGAGAAATCATTCTTGGTGAAGATATCTTCTACAGTTTTAGCAGTCAGCTTGTAAAGTGAATTCTTCATGAAGCTAGGCAAACGGAGTTTAAACTTCATCAAGTTGCCCATCAGCATCATCAGATCCTGAGTGAAGTTCTGGAACTGGATGAGATATACGTTTACATCCTGCAGTTTGTGGCAGTTCTTACGGATACTGGAATCTATCTCCTTAAAGAAGGCATCATCCGTATCATAGATATTCTTCATCATTTTCTTCACCTGTGCCTTTTCGCCAATACCCAGACGGTTGTTGACCGTCGGAACATGCAGACTTGTCTTGAAGACACGCAAGTCTGGCAACATGGCCAAATTGGTGATACCTAACTGAGAAGCAAGTGCAGCCTGAAAGTATACACGGACCAAGGTCATGTAATCTTCCATTCCACCTACCTTTTTATCGTCGTCTTTACGACCGAATAGTTTTGCAAAAATTCCCATTCCTTTATTATTTTATTTTCTATATCTATTTAAATTGTTCTGCAAAAATACAATAAAATCAGTAAATACCCAAATCAAAGCGACGTTTTTTATATAAAAAGGTGCTTTTTTTATCAAAAAATGCATTTTTATGGCTTATGATTTCACTCATTCAACTTTTTTTAGTAACTTTGCCGCGTTTTAAGATAAGACTATTCAACTTTATTATATTAGAAATAGAGAAGATATGAAAGGAATCGTATTAGCGGGAGGTTCGGGTACAAGACTTTACCCTATTACCAAAGGTATCAGTAAGCAATTGATACCCATTTTTGATAAGCCAATGATATACTACCCTGTTTCCGTGCTAATGTTGGCAGGTATCAAGGAGATTTTGATTATATCTACCCCATTCGACTTGCCTGGTTTCAAACGTCTGTTAGGCGACGGCAGCGAATTGGGTGTACACTTCGAATATGCAGAACAGCCATCACCCGATGGTCTGGCTCAAGCCTTCATCATTGGTGAGAAGTTTATCGGTAATGATACAGTCTGTCTGGTTTTGGGTGACAACATTTTCTATGGAGCCGGTTTTACGGGTTTACTCAAGGAAAGCGTAAAAGCTGCAGAAGAAGGACTGGCAAGCGTATTTGGCTATTATGTCAACGATCCGGAAAGATATGGTGTGGCAGAGTTTGATGAAAACGGCAACTGCCTGAGCATTGAAGAAAAACCGGAAATGCCTAAGAGCAACTATGCGGTTGTAGGACTCTATTTCTATCCAAACAGCGTGGTGCAGGTGGCTAAAAACATCAAGCCTAGCGCAAGAGGTGAGCTGGAAATAACAACTGTAAACCAGCACTATCTGACAGAAAAGACTCTGAAAGTAAGAACCTTACAGCGCGGTTTCGCCTGGCTAGACACCGGTACCCACGATAGCCTTTCGGAAGCCAGTACCTTTATAGAAGTCATCGAAAAGAGACAGGGTCTGAAAGTGGCATGTTTGGAAGAAATCGCATTCAAACAAGGATGGATAGACAAAGAACAGTTGCTGAAACTTGCCCAACCGATGCTCAAAAACGGTTATGGACAGTATCTGAAAGAACTAGCGGCAAGCAGATAGCACAGATTCTATCATTTATCTTATACGAATATAAAAAGGTGTAAACACAATAGAAAATAAAATAATGGAAGAAACAAAGAACTTTGATTTGGGACGTGATCAAGAGCAGGAAGAGAAGTCATCTATTGACTTCCAGCTGATTTATTCTACTCTTATCCTCAACTGGAAATGGTTCGTTCTATCACTCATTGTATGTTTGGGATTGGGATATCTCTACATACGCCATGCAAGACCGCAATACCAGGCAACCGCCAAGGTACTGATTAAGGATGACGACCAGAGAAAGAATAGAGGTATGGGTAACAGCATGATTCAGAATGCTGCAAACCTCGGTTTTATTTCAAACTCAAACGGTATAGACAATGAGATTGAAATTCTTTCGGCTCAAGACCTGGCTAACCAGGCTGTAGTAGACATGAAAGGCTACGTGAACTATTACCATAAAGGAACCTTCAGAGACCAGCTAGTCTACAAAGAGCAGGAAGTCAGCGTTGACTTAGACCTGGCTCATCTCAAGAAGTTGAATGCTCCTATTAAGCTTCTTATAAAGAAAACCGGCAGCCAGTATCAGGTAACAGGTTCATACTACATACCTGTAGATGCCTTTTCCTATCAGAAGGATCCTGTAAAGATTGAAAAGACTTTAGCTGGTCTGCCAGCAAGCATCAATACACGTGTAGGAACCCTCTACTTCACTCAGAACGGCAAATACGCTTTAAAAGACGGTGAGAGCCTGAAGGTGATTATCGTGTCACCAGAAATGGCGGCTAAGGGCTATACAAAAGCACTGACTGTCAGCCAGACATCAAAGACTACAACCATAGCCGAACTGGTGATGAAAGATGAAGATCCTCAGCGCAGCATCGACTATCTGAGAACTCTGGTAAATGTTTATAACCGCCAGGCCAACGAGGACAAGAATGAAATTTCTTTCCGCACAGAACAGTTCATCAACCAGCGTCTGGAGAAGATCAACAACGAACTGGGCAATACAGAAGGCCAGCTCGAAAGCTACAAGAAGCGTAACAATGTTGTAGAGATGAAGCTCAACGCAACAGCTGCCATCGCTAACTCAGACACATACGCCCAGAAACTCCAGGAGGCTAACACACAGGTTGAACTTCTGAATGAGCTTGGCAAATACATGAACGAACCTGGCAACAGATATCAGCCAATCCCATCAAACGTAGGTCTGACTGATGAAAGTTCAACAGAACTCATCAACCAGTACAACAAAATAGCCCTGGATCGCAACAACGCCTTGCATGCAGCCAGCGAGACTTCTCCTACAATAACTCCTCTGACCGCACAGTTGGATGCACTCACAACATCTATCAAACGTGCCATGAGACAAGCTAAGCTAGGTATGGAAATCCAGCGTAACAGCATAGCCAAACAAGCTGCCATGTATGCCAACCAAATAGGTAACTCGCCAGAACAAGAGCGAGTTCTTACACAGATTGGTCGCCAGCAGGAAGTAAAATCCGGTCTTTACCTGATGCTTCTTCAGAAACGTGAGGAAAACTCCATTTCGCTAGCAGCAACGGCAGACAAGGGTAAGGTTATCGATGCTCCATCATTGGAAGGAAAGGTTAGTCCTAAGAATCCTATCATTATGCTGATAGCACTGGTATTGGGTATTGCTATCCCTGCCGGCATCCTCTTCCTGAGAGAATTCTTCAAGTACAAGATTGAGGGACATGAAGACGTGATGAAACTCACTCAGATACCTGTCATTGCCGACATTCCTGTGGCAAGCGATGCAGCCAAGAAGGAAGGAAAGGCTGATATTGTGGTTCACCAGAATGTAAACAACCTGATGGAAGAGATCTTCCGCGGCTTGCGTACCAACATTCAGTTTATGCTGAAGGAAGGTGAAAAGGTCATGATGTTTACCTCTTCTACATCAGGTGAAGGTAAAACCTTCGTGGCTTCCAATATCGGTATCTCGCTTGCCTTACTGGGCAAGAAGGTTATCATGGTAGGTCTGGATATCCGCAAGCCACGTCTGGCAGAGCTCTTCGAGATTGACAACCACCATAATGGTATCACCAATCTGATTGTACACGACCATAATACATGGGATGACATTCAGAAACAGATTCTCTCTTCGGGTGTCAACAGTAAACTCGACCTCCTTATGGCTGGCCCTGTTCCTCCTAACCCAGGAGAGTTAGTAACCAGAGCAAGCCTTGACGACATTATCAGTCAGTTGAAGGAACATTACGACTATGTTATCCTCGATACAGCTCCTGTAGGTCTTGTAAACGACAGTTTGCAGCTTGGACGTCTGGCTAATCTCTGTGTATACGTATGCCGCGCAGATTATACTCAAAAGGCTAGTTTCGGCATGATCAATGGTTTGAAAGCCGAGAATAAATTGCCTAACATGTGCTTAGTACTCAATGGCGTCGACCTCTCTAAGAAGAAGCACAGCTTCTATTATGGTGTTGGTAAGTACGGCAAATATGGTAAATATGGCAACTATGGTTCTTATGGATCATATGGCAAATATGGCAAATATGGAACTTACGGCCAGTATGGCAGCTATGGCAACTATAGCAACAGCCACTATGGCAATGCCAACGACAACAGTATCAAGAAGTAATCAAGAACATACATACAACAAAGAAAAGAGTCTTTCTATCCAGATAGGAAGACTCTTTTAGATTTTAAAAACATTAAGACTATATGGCAACAATTGCAGTAGATTTTGATGGTACAATCGTAACCCACGAGTACCCGAAGATTGGTACAGAGCTACCTTTCGCCACAGAAACATTAAAGATGTTGATTAGAGACCACCACAAGCTTATTCTATGGAGCGTACGCGAAGGAAAACTCCTGGACGAGGCAGTAGAATGGTGTAGAGAAAGAGGAGTTGAATTCTGGGCTGTAAACAAGGATTATCCTGAAGAGAGTCTGGAGAACAACAATCACTTCTCCCGCAAGCTCAAAGCCGACTGGTTCATTGACGACCGAGGTATCGGCGGTTTGCCTGATTGGGGGGAGATTTATCAGATTATCACCAACCATACCAGTTATCGCAGAGTACTGAAACAGAAGTTCGGTGAACAGCAGGAAGCTCCCAAAAAGAAACATTGGTGGAGTCGCAGATAACAGATAAAGAAGATATTTCTCCAAAAGATATCATAATAGATACAATAAAAGATATCCCAATAAATAAAAAAGGTGTATTGCTCATTGGCAATACACCTTTTTTATTTATTGGAATGAATTTACTAGTCTGAATTAGAAGAACAAGTAGCGGTTATCAACTACATGAGCGTTCAGATAAAGCTCATTCATGAAGTTACCTGCATACTGCATAGCCTTCTGACGGCACTTCTGCTCGTATGTCTTGTCATCGAACTTAACAGGACGGTTAGTCTTATTTACAACCTGGAAGAGATAAACACCAGCGTTACCCTTCACAGCATGAGAAGAGAAAGCACCCTTCTTAGTACCTGCAACAGCACCAGAGAGAGCTGGCTCGCTAGCGCCAGTAGCTGCGATGAATACAGGAGCAGCGAAAGTAATCTGGTTTACAGAAGAAACCTTACCACCCTTAGCCTTAGCAGCTGCGATGTTCTTAACACCATTCAACTTAGCCTCAATCATCTCAGCCTTCTTATCCTTGAGCACCTCAGCCTTAACAGTCTCCTTGACAACTGCATCATTCAAATCACGATAACCGATATGATGAATCTTATCAAGAACCACAACCAACAGGTGGTTGTTGTCACCACACTCATAGAGAGGTGAAATCTCACCCTCCTTGCTATCGAAGATCCACTTCAAAGCCTCGCGTGTAGAATGGATGTTTGCTACATAGTGAACAGAAGTTGTAATATCCTTCAAGTCCTGAACCTTGTAACCTTCCTTAGCTGCATTCTTCAAGAGATCCTCTGACTTAGGATTAGCACTTACGAAACTAGAGAACTTGTTGTAAGCTGTACGATAAGTACCCTGCGAGAAGTCGATAGGCTTCTTGATAACGGCAGCAGTATACTTGCTGACCATTGCCTTGCGGTCAAGAACCTGAAGAACTACATATCCCTGACCCAGCTGAAGCTGGTTCAAAGAATTGACAGCTGCAGTGTTCAATGTATTGATGAATGTCTTGTTGTCCTTATCCATAGACTGGGCATACTCATACTGCTTGGTAGTCATCCAAGCCTTGTCACCAGTCTGGCCATACTTCTTAGCAATAGCCTCGAAATCAGCACCACCGGCAATAGCACCCTGAATAGAATCTGCCTTAGTCTTAGCCTCAGCTACTGAGTTAGCAGCAACCTGAATAACACGATACTGTACTGAATCAGGCAATTCCTGCTTAGCTACCAACTTAACGATGTTCAATGTATTGTCACCGGCATTAGCCTTAACAGCAGAAGTAGAACCTACAGCCATAGAATCAAGCTGAGCAGCGATATCACGTGGGAAAGCATCCTTTGAAACAGGAATACCAAGATAAGCTACAGTAGAAGCAGACTTACGTACAACCTCTGTTGGATCTGCAGCAGCTGCCAGCTGCGTGTGATAACCTGCAAATTCCTTGTTAAGAGCAGCACGGTCTGCATTTGAAGCCTGAACCTCGATATCAACAAACTTGATGTCGCGGCTCTCAACAGGCTGCTTGAAGCGTGCCTTAATCTCATCATACTTAGCCTTCAGATCGCTTTCAGAAATCTTCACCTTATCATCTTGGATATCAGAGTATGGGAAAGCAGCCAACTGAATCTGACTCTCTTCATTCTCCTCCTTGAAAGCCATCTTTGCCTCTACAGGGTTTGACAGGAAGCAACCGGCGAGAAGAGCCTGATACTTCTGAGCCAAAGTCTGCTGGCGGAGAGTCTTCTCGATGAATGACCAGTAGTTGTAAATCTTGGTATACTGATCCATCATCTGTGCGTTAGCAGATGGGTTAGCTTTCTGTGCCTTGTAGTCTGCCAAGAACTTCTGGAGAGAAGATGCGTCAAAACGACCTGTCTGCTGATTAACGAAAGGAGTCTGCTGAAGCATAGGGTTAGTACCTGTCTTCAAGATGTCCTGAAGCTCTTCGTCGGTCACAGTGAGACCCAACTTGCTAGCTTCCTTAGCGATAATCTGGTTCTGGATGTAGGTATTCCATACCATATCCTTCACCTGATTCATCTGCTCTTCAGGAAGATTTTCCTGACCCTGTTGCATTTTAATAACTTCTGAATACTCATCAACGAGCTTCTGGAAATCCTGCACGCTGATTTTTTCGCCCAAAACTTCACCAATCTGCTGGCGCTCATTATTCTTTGCTGAATCGCAAGAGCGGAAAGCTTCCTCGGCAATAAAGGCGAAAAGGCCGAAACTGATGATACAAACCAGTATCACGCCTCTTTTTCTAATTGTTCCTAATGCTGCCATTACGTTTTAATTATTATTATTATTTTTATTTTTTCCTAAGTTTAGATTGAACCACTTTTGATGCTAGTAGCCAATTGTCTGCAAAAATACAAAAATAATACGAGAAAAGGGAATTTTTTGCTATCTTTTTTGACTCTTACCTCAAAAAAAGCAAAAAATTCCCTTTTCCTGCTCAGCTATTTGATGATGTGGAGTTTAACAAGCTCTATTTTACGCGATGTTGACTTGATAATCTTGAACTCAAAGTTATCAAACTTAATCACCTCGTTGAGTTTAGGAAAGCTCTGATATTCATGCAATATCAAACCGCCTACAGTCATATATTCATCACTTTCCGGCAGTTCAAGACCAAACATATCGTTCACCTTGTCAATCTCCAGTCGCGCAGAAAGGAGATAGTCACCATCATCGGTTTTCTTAGCTACATATTTGGCAGAATCGTGCTCATCTTCTATATCTCCGAAGATTTCCTCAACGATATCTTCCAGACTCACCAAACCGCTGGTACCTCCAAACTCATCTACAACGATACCCAAGGACTTTTTCTGCTGCAAAAAAGTCTGCATCAGTTTCTGTGCCTGCATCGTTTCCGGCACAAAAGGAAGTGTACGGATATGATCCTGCCAACGTGAAGGATGATGGAACAGTTCGGAACTGTGAATATATCCCGCAATATGGTCTATATTCTCTTCATATACAATGATTTTCGAATTACCGCTCTCTATGAATTTCTGCTGCAGTTCTTCGAGAGAAGTATCCATTTCAACAGCCTGAATCTCAGTACGGGGCACCATACAGTCGCGTACTTTAGTATCGGAGAAATCAAGGGCATTCTGGAATATCTTCACCTCATCATTAATTTCATCTTCATTGGTAGCATTATCGATACTTGACTGCACAAGATAATCAAGGTCTACCTTTGAAAAGCCTTCATCCGCCCCCTCAGTATCCATCTTCATACCTATCAGACGCAGCAGGCACTTACTCAAGAAAGTACTGAACTTGCTGATAGGCCATAATACCACATAGCACAGATAAGCTATCGGACTGAAAATAGAAAGCAAGCGGTTCGGGTTAGACTTGAAAAGCGTCTTTGGCAGAAACTCACCCGTAAAGAGTACTATCAGCGTAGACAGAATGGTATCTGCAGGCACCGTAAAGGCTGCATCAAAACCTGCGAAAATCGTATTGTCGAAAAGACGGGCTATCAGGATACCATAAACTACAAGGGCTATATTGTTGCCCACGAGCATGGTACTGACAAAGCCATTCGGATGATTATAAAACAAAGATAACAGTCGTTGCGTAAGGCCGTTTTTCTCCTTATCCATCTCCGCCAACATACGGTTGGAAGAGACGAAGGCTATCTCCATTCCGCTGAAGAATGCTGAGAAGACCATCGTAATGAGAATGCCTACGACTAAACTCATATCCACCTGTTCATTCATTATATCTTTTTCTTTTTAATTAGTGCATGATAGGAATCGTAGTGGCTCTGACTGGTGTAGCCGGCTGACGGAAGTTATTCTTGACAGAATCAGGCTGGCTGCTCAAAGTATCGGCACCACCACCTCCTGTCAGGTCTCCCTTTTCAAAGCTACCCTTCGAATTGCTCACATAATAGCGCGTCATCTTTTCATCACTCCAGAAATGAGAACCCTGTAGCGTTCTTTCAGGAGTAACAAGTTTACTGAATACGTTACTTGACAATTCGTGCTTATTCTGGTCCCAGGTAAGTTGCTCACTATTGAAGCGCAAACCATCTTTGGTCAGAATGCTCACCCTACCATAAAGCTTCCATATCTTCTGCTGATCATAATAATAAGCTGTATCACACTGGATATAACTATTAATATGAAATTTCTCATCAAACTGCTCCAGCAAAAGTCCCTTATCAAAGATCCACAAAGATGGATTCTTGCTGGTATTCACCTCCCACCGTTCTGTTACGATGCGATATTTCATAACTCCCGAGTCGCTTACCAATGTATTTACACCATACGACGTCATCATCGCCACCGAGTCTTGCGGACGGATGGCGGGCGCAGTATGTTCTACCTGGTTCTGGCAACCAGCCAAAATCAGGAACATCAGGATACCGACAACATAAGAGCCTTTTATTCTATACATTATTATATAGAGATTCTATACATTATTATATATAAGCGGAAGATTAATCCATCTTCCACTTCTTAAACCAATCCTCGTTGAATGTGAATCCGATATTAATACGGAAAGAATTTTCCTTAATCAGATCCTTAGCCGAACTCTTCACCCACTGGCCGCTGATATTCAGCATAGAGCGGTTGTTGTAAGAGTTCATGATAGGAATACCGAAACCGGCACTTACAGAGATTTCCTTCGGACCATCAACACCATTCATCTTATAATAAGGTGTGGCGTAGCTGGCACCTACACGATACTGAACACGCTTGAAGAAAGCACGGCTGCGCTCTCCATAGCAATACTGGGCACCGAGATTGAACTTGCTTCTATCCTTGTAGATACCATTTTTCAAGGCGTAGTTGGTTCCATCGAAACTAGGATACCCCAAGCTACCCCACTTCTGCAGACTGTAATCAAAGCCAACCTTCCACTGGTTATTATGATTCCACATCACACCCGCACCAATCATGGTAGGCAACTTGTAAGCCTTGCCGATAGAATAAGCAGTGGTATCGGTAACACCATTCTGGGTATCATTAGAAATGATTTTCATATCAGCAGAAGCCCCGAGACCATGTCCTGGCGAGAAGGTGACACCCACGGTAGCCCAATCTTTCTTTGAGAACTGATGGGTATACTGTACACCGAAATCAACCTTATAGCTGTTCACCTGCATAGAATAGTAACGGGTGAGGGTCTTGTAATAAGAATTGCTGTAGCTGTTTGCTACACTTCTGTCTATACTACCCCAGAGATATGAGAAGTTGGCACCTACGGCCAAGCCCTTGACCGGTTCCCAACCAGCACCGATGTATGCCTGATGCAAACCACCATCGCCGGAATAAGTATTAGTATAGTAAGCTTCCTTGTCAGCATTCACCCATTCTGATGCAGAATAATTATAGCCAACATTGGTAAAAGGAATGATACCGAAGCTCATACCTACATGTGGCAGCAAGCGGAAGCCTGCAACAACATACTCAAAATTTGAGTTATTGGCATTCTTCTTCACACCATTCTCTTCAAAATTTGTCACCTGACCAGAGATGCCGGCATCAAGGATGAAAGTCATAGAATCAATCGAAGCATAAGATGCAGGGTTGAGATAGTTCACCTGATTATGCTCATGAAAGCCAAGACCGACTCCATTCATACCGCGATTAAAACCAGAAGTCTGGTCCGACAAGATGCCAAGACCATACTGGCTGTATGGCGAATTAGTACCACTTTGGGCATTAACCATAAGGGCTGAACCCAACAATAGGGTTGCTAAAAAAAGCTTTCTCATTCTTTAATAATCATTCAAAATTATATTCAGAGTGCAAAAGTATTAAAAAAAATCTAGAAAAAAGAAGGATAATTGAAAATAATAAGGTATTTTTGCATCGTGAAACGTTTTAAGCATATTTTTAGTGCCATTTTAGCAGTAATTTTAATCAATTTAACTACTGAAGTGGCTGCACAGGATTTTTCAAGAGACAAGGACTCTGATATTTCTGTGCAGAACAGTCGTGTCAATGAAGAAGCTACCGCGTGGCTCGATTCTGTTGACATTTCTCTCCTGACTTGCGGACCAGGTCAGGAGGTGTGGTCGTATTATGGACATACCGCTCTACGCATCCAGAACAAAGCTATGGGAACGGATGTTGCCGTCAACTGGGGTATGTTCAGTTTTAACCAAAGTTGCTTCGTACTCCGTTTTGTTTTCGGACTCACCGACTATCAGATTGGCATCTACCCGATGAGCGACTTCATTGCCGAATATGCACATGAAGGCAGATGGGTAAGACAGCAGCGCCTCCGTCTCTCCCGTACAGAGAAACTGGGAATTCTGAGAAGCATCGACAAGAATGCACAGCCGGAGAACCGCGTATACCGCTACAATTTCTTCTATGATAATTGTACGACCCGGGCACGCGAGATGATTCTCTCCAACATTGGGAACCAGAGTACCAACTTTAAAGATATCCCTACCCCTTCTACCTACAGGGAAGAGATTCACAAGCTCAACGGACAGCACCGCTGGGCAAGATTCGGCAATGACCTTCTTTTGGGTTGTCAGGCAGACCGCCCTATCACACAAAGAGAATGGGAATTCTTGCCAGACAATCTGAGCAAAGACTTTGCCACAGAAGGAAGAACCGACTTTATTGATGCATCTCAGATTGCAGACGGCAAAACCAATGCAACAAGTGCCAGCGGCTATATCACTCTGGTAGATGAAACATCCGATATTATCCCAGCCCAGGCACAAATAACAGACGATGCTCCTGTTACACCACAAATGATAGCCATAGCTCTGGCAATCATCATCATAGGAACAACAGTAAGAGAATGTGTAAAAAAGAAAAACTACTGGTGGTTTGATGCCATTCTGCTTGTCCTGACAGGATTACCGGGACTGATTCTCTTTACCATGATCTTCTCGCAGCATCCTACTGTACAGATAAATTTCCAGATTCTGATACTGAATCCGCTCAACCTCATCTTTGCCTGGAAGACGGTCAAGAAGATGAAAGCAGGTCGTCAGTATTGGTATTTCGAACTTCTGGGATGGCTTCTGCTCATTGCCCTGTTCATGCAGATATGGCAGAACTATGCTGAGGGTATGAGTATTTTGGCACTTTCTTTGCTAGCGAGATACTGCGTCAAGTCGACCATGATGGATTTAAGTCCAAACAATTATGGTTTGCAGAAGCATATCGTAAAGAAATTCAGAAAGAATAAATAGACATTAAAATATACGTAAGGAAACGATTGGCACAATATCGTTTTCCGTACAGAAGAAGATAAACAACAATGATGGTAAACAGATATATCACAGCCCTTTTGGTTGTCCTGGCGGCAACCGGCATGGAGGCGCAGACTTATCAGCAGGCGCTGAAGTTTGCGCTTACGGATATATCCTACGATGAATTCATCCAGCAACCGGAGGCGAAGGCATTGGAGGAGGACATTCTCTGCGTGCTCAAAGCCATCAAAGCGGCATCAGAAGATGAGAGCATCGCTACGCATCATCCTATCCTGTCGGCAACACTTGCCGCCAATTCTTCTGACATTCTGACAGACATTCATTCACATATTTATTATGATTCCCCTACGGAGCATAGATACAAAGTTCCGTATGGGAGTATTGTTATTCGAGGTCCAGACTGCTGATTTTATGCTTTCCGTAAGCAAAACTCAGAAGATTTGCCATAAAAACAGGTAATAATTGGCAATTCCTTGCAGATTTACAGATATTTTTAGTAAATTTGCAAGCTAGTTATAAACAACAGGAGATTTTACTCCCAAACATCATCGAATAATAATAAAAAATAAATATACAATGAACTTTAACAAAATTCTCCAGTCATTGTTTGGCAACAAGTCAACTCGCGATATGAAGTTGATCCAGCCAATCGTAGAAAAGATCAAGGCAGAGTATCCTAAGATGCAGGCCTTAAGCAATGACGAACTTCGTGCAAAAACAAAAGAACTTCAGAAGTACGTACAGGAGTACGCCAAGGAAGAGAAGGCTAAGATTGCTGAACTCAAGGCTAAAATTGAAGACACTCCTATCGATGAGCGTGAAGGTATCTTCAACCAGATCGACAAGTTAGAGCAGGAAGCACTCGACAAGTATGAGGAAGCCCTCAACGAGGTTTTGCCTCAGGTTTTCGCTATCGTTAAGGATACTGCTCGCCGTTTCGCAGAGAACGAGGAAACAATAGTTACTGCTACCGACTTCGACCGCGAGCTGGCTTCTAATCCAGCTAACGACTTCGTTACCATCGATGGCGACAAGGCTATCTATCACAACCACTGGACAGCCGGCGGTAATGATATGAAGTGGGAAATGATTCACTACGATGTACAGCTCTTCGGTGGTGTTGTTCTCCATCAGGGTAAGATTGCCGAGATGGCTACCGGTGAGGGTAAGACCCTTGTAGGTACAACTCCTATCTTCCTGAATGCCTTGACTGGCAATGGTGTTCACGTCGTTACCGTGAACGACTATTTGGCTAAGCGTGACTCTGAGTGGATGGGACCTCTCTATATGTTCCACGGTCTCTCTGTAGATTGTATCGACAAGCACCGTCCTAATTCCGACGAGCGCCGCAAGGCATACCTGGCAGATATCACCTTCGGTACCAACAACGAGTTCGGTTTCGATTATCTTCGTGATAACATGGCTACCAACCCAGCCGATCTGGTACAGCGCCAGCACAACTACGCCATCGTCGATGAGGTCGACTCAGTATTGATTGATGATGCCCGTACCCCATTGATCATCTCTGGTCCTATTCCAAAGGGCGACGACCAGATGTTTGAGCAGTATCAGCCATTGGTTGAGAAACTTTATGAGGTACAGCGCAAGCAGGCTACAGAATTGCTCGCCGAGGCTAAGCAGAAGATAAACGAAGGTACAAAAGCTAAGAATCAGGAACTCCTTGATGAAGGCTTCCTCGCACTCTTCCGTTCTTACAAGGCATTGCCTAAAAACAAGCCATTGATCAAGTATCTTTCTGAGGAAGGTATCAAGGCTGGTCTGCTGAAGACCGAGGAGTACTACATGGCAAACAACAACCGTGAGATGCCTAAGGCTACAGAGCCATTGTACTTCGTAGTAGACGAGAAAATGAATTCTGCCGACCTTACCGATAAGGGAACCGACTGGTTGGCTAAGCAGGTAAACGACAAGGAACTTTTCGTATTGCCTGATATCACAACAGAAATGAGTGAACTCGAGGCACGTACAGACCTTACCGACCAGGAGCGTCTTGACAAGAAAGACGAGATGCTGGCTCACTATGGTGTACAGAGCGAACGTGTTCACACCTTGCAGCAGCTCCTGAAGGGTTACACCATGTTCAATAAGGACGACGAATATGTTGTCATGGACGGACAGGTGAAGATTGTGGATGAGCAGACAGGACGTATCATGGAAGGCCGTCGCTGGAGCGATGGTTTGCACCAGGCTATTGAAGCTAAGGAGCACGTAAAGGTAGAGGCTGCTACACAGACCTTTGCTACCATCACACTTCAGAACTACTTCCGTATGTACCACAAACTCGCAGGTATGACCGGTACAGCAAGTACAGAGTCAGGTGAGTTCTGGGATATCTACAAACTCGATGTTGTTGAGATTCCAACCAACCGCCCTATCCAGCGTAAGGACTTGGATGACCGTGTATACAAGACTGCCCGCGAGAAATATCGTGCAGTTATCGACGAAATCGAGGAAACACGTAATGCTGGCCGCCCAGTCTTGGTAGGTACAACATCTGTCGAGATTTCTGAGTTGTTGAGCAAGATGTTGAAGATGCGCAACATTCCTCATAATGTATTGAACG
>OGOO01001416.1_pt1 | contig 21114 bp, 14 predicted proteins | sample 1552651 | NCBI WGS metagenome assembly OGOO01 (sample SAMEA2580118, study PRJEB22360) | human gut metagenome | biome: human gut; feature: human-associated habitat; material: faeces | place: Denmark | collected 2008/2010 | reverse complement strand
TCCGTTACGGCAAACTGGTACTTGCCACAATTACATACAACGGAGATATTTTCCCGTTTATGCGTACCTACATTGAGAAACTTACAGAACGCAGCTACCAGAACCGTACCATCGGTCTCATCGAAAACGGAAGCTGGGCACCTGCAGCAGCAAGAATCATGCAGGGAATGTTTGAAAAGAGTAAAAATATCACATGGCTTGAAAATAATGTAAAGATCACTTCTTCCTTAAGCGAAGCAAACGAAGCAGAGATTGAGGCCATGGCAGAGGAACTCTGCAAATAATTGATAATTGTAAACAGCAGGATCGAAAGATTCTGCTGTTTTTCAGAATAAGATAAACCCGGTTATTGAGAACGGAGTACACAAGTAACGAAACCCGTAAGAGAAAGGCAGGAACAAAACATGACAGTAGCGGAAGTTGTAAAGAAAATGGTAGAGTATTCCAAGGGAGATCTTCATGACATCAACCATTTCATGAAAGTATACGCATATGCAAAAACAATCGCAGAGGGCGAAAATCTGTCACCGGAGCAGCAGAAGCTGGTGGAGGTGACTGCGGTTGTCCACGATATTGCCTGCCCTCTCTGCAGAGTAAAATATGGAAATGCCAACGGCAAACATCAGGAGGAAGAAAGTGCGGCACTGATAGAGGAATTTTTCGCAGATTCAGATATGCCGAAAGAATTTGTAGATCGTGTTTCTTATATTGTAAGTCATCATCATACAATAACCGGAATCGACGGTATTGATTATCAGATCATGATAGAGGCAGATTATCTGGTAAATGCAGATGAGAGTAATTTTTCCGGAAACAATGTGAGAAACATGCTGGAAAAAGTATTCAAAACAGAGACAGGAAAATTCCTGCTCCAGTCTATGTATCAGAAGAGATTGAATGCTGAAGAATAAAAGGAAAACATTAAGAAAGATTATGAGTGATAAAAACCGGTGCAGAAATGTGCCGTTTTTTTTTGTGGGAAAATTCAGGGCTTATAATTTGTTTGTATTACAATTATATGCGGATGAGAGGTTATAATAAATATAAAAAATCTCACACCTGAAAATTTAGTTAAAAGATATGAAACTTTTCTTTATATTTCCCCATCTAATAAGTGTAAAACAAAACAACAAAGCTTCATTCGAATGAAACATATTTGTAAAAACATAAGAGCTACTGGACATGAAGTAAACAGTAACACATAAAACTTTAAGCAAGGAGGATCAGCATTTGATACAGTTGGTAAAACGCTCCATCTCAGGAGATGCGGATGCATTTCTGGAACTGATGGAAAAGAATTCTCTGGCAATGTACAAGGTGGCAAGGGGAATCCTGGATAATGATGAGGATGCCGCAGATGCCATACAGGATACCATACTTACCTGCTTTGAAAAAATACATACACTGAAGAATCCGGAATATTTCAAAACCTGGATGATCCGTATCCTGATCAATGAATGCAATAAAATCCACAGACACTACAAAAATTTCAGCAGAGCCGAAGAACTTCCGGAAGTCCCCGGACAGGATATGTCCATTGAGGAATTTGAGTTCAAGGAAATGCTTGGAATGTTGGACGAATCCTACAGGATCATACTGGTTCTGTATTATGTAGAGGGATTTCGGATCGCAGACATTGCTTCTATATTAAATATGAATGAAAACACAGTAAAAACCAGACTGGTCAGAGCCCGTATGCAGCTAAAGCAGGAATATACTTCAGCAGAAGATAATATTCAGAAGAAGAGACTGCAGCAGAAAAAAAAGAAAAACAGAGAATTCACAGGTATAGCAGAAGGTTTGCAGAATATCAGAATGAAAATCTGAGAACAGGATCAGTAACAGCAGGAAACATAACAGTAAGTTCAAGAAAGGAATGAAGTGATCATGGCGAAGAAGTTGGATTTTGATAAAGAAAAGAATAACAGAAATGACAATGTGATAGAGGAAATCATGCAGGCAGATTTTCCGTTGCCAAAGCAGGCAGAAGATGCAAAAAACGAAGCATTTTCCAGAATCAGAGAAATGGCAGCAGCTTCTGGACATACGGAAAATACAGAGAATATGGTGCAAAGATTACAGGAGAAATCAACAGGAAGTTCCGGAAAGAAATCCACAGGAACAGCAAAATCGCACAAGAAATTCAAAACAGTATACAAAACAGCTTTGGGACTGACTGCAGCTGCAGCTGTATTTTCAACAGTATGTATCACAAATCCGGCATTTGCAGAGAACATCCCTCTGGTTGGAAATGTATTTAAGCAGCTCGGTAATTCCATGGGATTTTATGGTGATTATTCGAAATATGCAAAGCAGTTGACAGATTCTGCAGAAGATGCAGAGTTGGCAGATACTGATGAAAGTCAGGAGGACGGAGGTAATCCTCAAAGTGCTCAGGCTGAGGATCAGAATACAACAGAAAATAACAATGCAGATAAAACGAAAGACAATGAATCATACAGTAAAACAGTAGATGGAACAACTGTCACGCTTTCAGAAGTATACTGTAATGAAATGGCTCTGTACCTGTCCATGACAATCCATACAGAGGATAAATTCCCGGATACATTCATTACATCTGATGGAAAACCCAATATTAAGCTCAGCGAGAATTCTACAGTGAAATATGATTACATGGATGAAAAAAGTAATCTGTTCAATGCTTATCTGGATGGAAAAATGCTGGATGATAACACCTATGCAGGAGTTTTGCGTATTCCTGTAGAAGATATGACAGTGGATGATGCAGGATGGACAAAATTTTATGAGGTGCGTAACGCATTTTTCAAAGAAAAAGGGATTGATGTAGATTCTGAGGACTTTAGTTTTGATAAGTTAGCCCAGGCACTGGGAATGGATGAATACAGTGACGCGAAGCTTCCTCAGGTGGGAGGTCCGGCAATCAGCGATTATGTCAAAGACATAAAAGTACCTGACAGGTTTACCATGGAGCTGGATCTGAAAGATATTGTGGGCGCTCTTCCGGAGAATCAGGATACCACCCCGGATATCCCTCAGGATCTGCGGGATGAATATAATCAGAAAATGGCAGAGCATGGAATCAGCACAGACGATGCAGATTATGAGAGCCTGACAGAAGAGCAGAAGAATCTGGAGCATCAGTTTTTCACTGAGATGTGGAATGAGTATTATGAACGATATCCTGAGGCAAATGAAGGTAATAACAGATATAACTCATGGACACTGAAGGGTGACTGGAAGTTCAACGTAGATGTAGAGAAAAATACTTCCGATACGGTTGAAAAGGATGTAAATGTGGTAGATGAAAATGGAGATGGTGTTCTCTCCATTACGAAAACACCATTTGAGATCACTATGAAAATGCAGGATCCGGAAACAAAATATGTTGCTGTTATGCTGGATGCCAATGGAGATATCATGCCATATGGCGGAGTGGCAAACAGTAATGCGGACACATATGCAATACAGGACAGAGATGTTTCCACAGTATATATCTATCTTTGCGATTACTATGAGTATATGGACGAGCTGAAAGGCTACTACTGGTCCGATGACTACGAAGAAAAAGCAAAGACCAAGACCTTCAAACAGCTCCTGGACGAACGGGCAGTTGCCGGTACAGAAGTACATTTTGATACAGATAAATAATGATATAAAGCTCCTTTTTGCCCCTGATATCAGATGATAAAGTCCCGTAACTGAAACAGCATCTTCACAATTTTCCACAGAAAGATGCTGTTTTAGTTATTTTGATAAAAAAGGTCAGAAAAACAGTAGAATCTGAGCCAGGTTAATGTTACAATGTAGGCGTCTCAAAAAAAGAGTGCAGAAGGGAGCCAAAACAAAATGGACTACGCAAAAGAATCTTTAAAAATGCATTATGACTTAAAAGGTAAAATTGAGGTTGTATCAAGAGCCAAAGTAGATTCCAAAGATGCTTTAAGCCTTGCTTACACACCGGGTGTTGCTCAGCCTTGTCTGGAGATCCAGAAGGATGTAAACAAGAGTTATGATCTGACAAGACGTTGGAATACAGTTGCTGTTGTAACAGACGGAACTGCGGTACTTGGACTGGGAGATATCGGACCGGAAGCAGGTATGCCTGTTATGGAAGGTAAATGTGTACTCTTTAAAGAATTTGGCGGTGTAGATGCGATTCCGCTCTGCGTCCGCAGTAAAGATGTTGATGAGATCGTTAAGACAGTAAGCCTTCTGGCCGGATCCTTTGGAGGAATCAACCTTGAGGATATTTCCGCACCGAGATGTTTTGAAATCGAAAAGAAACTGAAAGAATGCTGTGATATTCCGATCTTCCACGATGACCAGCACGGAACAGCAGTTATCACACTTGCAGGTGTTATCAATGCGCTGAAACTGGTTGGCAAGAAGCTTGATGAAGTGAAGATCGTTACTTCCGGAGCAGGTGCTGCAGGTATCGCTATCATCAAACTGTTAATGTCCATGGGACTTAAGAATGTAATCATGACAGACAGAAAGGGTGCGATTTACGAAGGCAGAGAAGGATTAAACCCGATTAAAGAAGAGATGGCTAAGATTACAAACTTCAACAAAGAGAAAGGTACTCTTGCAGAAGTGATCAAAGGCGCAGACATCTTCATCGGTGTATCCGCACCTGGAACACTGACACAGGATATGGTCCGCACAATGGCAAAAGATCCTATCATCTTTGCATGTGCAAACCCGGTACCTGAAATCTTCCCTGACGAAGCAAAAGCAGCAGGCGCAGCAGTGGTATCCACAGGACGTTCTGATTACCCGAACCAGGTAAACAACGTACTCTGCTTCCCGGGACTTTTCCGTGGTGTACTGGACGCAAGAGCATCAGATGTTAACGATGAAATGAAAGTTGCAGCAGCATATGCAATCGCAGGTCTGGTAAGTGACGAAGAATTAACAGCGGAATATATTCTTCCGGCAGCATTTGACCCACGCGTAAAAGACGCTGTAGCTAAAGCTGTAGCAGAAGCAGCAAGAAAATCAGGCGTAGCAAGGATTTAAGCAAATAGAATAATGAAGCCCTCTGTTTTCATGTGAGCAGCATGCAGACGGAGGGCTTTTTGCATAATATTCAATCTGACCTCTAAAAAATTCAAAAAATTGGTCATTGAAATAATGACACATTTCGCGTATGATAACTTCAACATATTGATGCGTCAATATATAAAAATCTGATAGTGAAACTCAAACAGGCAATCTGGCTTATTGATATGAGCTTTCTATCAGATCATATGAGAGGGGACAGTTATTATGAATACTCAGAACAGCACAATTACAAAACTTGCAGAGACAGCTCTTATGGCTGCGTTATGCTATGTATCTTTTACATTCCTGCAGATTAAGATCCCTGTACCGGGCGGTGATGCAACATCCATCCATATCGGAAATGCATTCTGCGTACTGGCAGCACTTCTGATCGGCGGTGTGTACGGCGGATTATCCGGTGCCATCGGAATGGGAATTGCAGACCTGATGGATCCTGTATATATCACAGGCGCACCAAAGACATTTGTACTGAAATTCTGTATTGGCCTGATCACAGGTCTGGTAGCACATAAGATTGCAAAGATTAATGAAAGTACAGATAAGAAATACGTTTTCAAATGGAGTGTGATTGCCTCTGTAGCAGGTCTTGCGTTTAATGTTGTGGCAGATCCGATCGTAGGATATTTCTACAAACAGTATATTCTCGGACAGCCTCAGGAACTGGCACAGGCACTTGCAAAAATGAGTGCTGTAGCGACATTATTCAATGCAGTTGTTTCGGTGATCCTGGTAGCAGTGATCTACAATGCAGTACGTCCGGTACTGATCAAGAGTCATCTGCTTACAGTTACCGGTAAGAAAAAAGAACAGGCAGCATAAATGGATACAAAATGAATAAGACATAATAAAACAGCATTTCGGGTGCAGAACCTGAAATGCTGTTTTATTATGTTACAGGAAATTATTCCGTAATGTTCTGCGCAGAAGTTTTTACTTGTCTGACGAAGGAAAAACAGGCACAAGCCATAGGATACAATTCAAAGAGTATGCACTTTTTTGACCTCAAAGTAGCACTTTTTTGGACATAGTGTAATAAGATAGAAAAAATAAATTGTGCATATTTAACAAATGACGAAAAAGAAAGATAAAAAAATTCAAACTTATGCGAAAAAGGTCTTGCTATTTCAGAAACAAAGTGGTATTATACAACTATCAAAAAACCTTATGCGCAAAAGGTAAAAAGAAACAGTTAAAAAAATGACGAGGTGACGAAAATGAAGAAAAAAGTATTTGCAACACTTTTAGCAGTATCTATGATCGCATCAATGGTTCCGGCAGCAGTATCCGTACAGGCAGCAGACGGTGACAGTATTCGTCTTGTAAACGGTAAGATCGAAGTTGACGCTCAGCTGAAGAAATTAGCTGAAATGTATGAGAAAGAAACAGGAACTAAAGTAGAAATCGAATCCATGGGCGGCGGAATCGATATCCAGGGTACTCTGAAAGGATACTATCAGTCAGATAATATGCCTGACATCTTCGTAAACGGTAGTGGAGCAGACTTTGCTAACTGGACAGATATGTTAGTAGATATGAGCGATCAGGAATGGGCTTCTGATACAGATGCAGCTTATGTTGATGAGAGCCAGGGTACAATCGGTTTCCCATATACAACAGAAGCAATCGGTCTTGCTTATAACAAAGACATCCTTGACAAAGCAGGAATTGATCCTTCTACATTAACAGGTCCTGATGCAATCAAAGAAGCATTTGAGACAATTGATTCCAAGAAAGATGAACTTGGACTGACAGCAGTTGTAGGTTATGCAGCAGAACCAGTTAACCTTTACTGGTCAACAGGTAACCATTTATTTGGTACATATCTGGATGAAGGTCTTGACAGAGATGACACTACTTACATTGACATGCTCAATGATGGCGGTAAACTTGACGAAGGCCGTTTCACAGATTTCGCTAACTTTGTAGGTCTTCTGAACCAGTATTCAGATCCTGCGCTCCTTGTTTCCGGTACATATGATCAGCAGATTCTGAACTTCTCATCCGGTAAATATGCATTTGTTACACAGGGATCTTGGATCGGTGCAACAATGGTTGGTGATGACGCTGACGCTTACAAAGAAGCTGGTAACTTCGAAGTTGGTATGATCCCGTACGCATTCGAAGATGGACAGGATACAATCCTTACAAGCTCCCCATCCTGGTGGTCCGTATACAAAGATGGTAATGTAGAAGCAGCAGAAGCATTCCTTCAGTGGCTGACAACAGACGAAGCTCAGGAAGTCCTCGTAAAAGAAGCTGGATTCGTAAGTCCATTCAAATCCTGCACAATCGTAGGCGACGATCCGTTTGCTCAGACAATTACTGATTATCAGAAAGCAGAAAAGACATCCGCATGGCACTGGTCAATTCCAGGTTTCAAAGAAGGTATCGCACAGAACTATACAGGTCAGGTATTTGCTGACTATGCATCTGGAAGCCTTGATGAAGCTGGATTTGTAAAGACAATGCAGCAGGTTCTTGAAAGTGCATATGCAAACTAATAATTGAAACTTATGGGCGGCGCTTATGTTGCCGCCCACTTTTATTTGCGCTGCATACCTGAGTAAAGGTCCGGCAGACCTTTACCCAGGTACGCAAAAAGTTTAAGACGCATTGATTTTTGCTTTGAAATAAGAAATAGGAAGGATGAAGGCAAAATGAATACAAACAGTGCTAGTAAAAAAGCAATTTCCATGGTATGCCTGATAGCCGGTATTATTTTACTGGCAGCAGCATTGATTCAGGATATTTCCGGAAGCGGAGCTGGCTGGAGAGGTCCGGCGCTGATCATCGGTGCAATTGGCATCTTACTGGGAATGTATTTATTCCCAACATTAAAACATCACAGAAGCATCGTTAACTTTATATTTGTATTTCCGTTGTTATTTACATTTGTAGTAACAGTTATTATTCCATTATGCCTTGGTGTATTCTATTCCTTTACAGACTGGAATGGAATCAAGATGACAGGATTTATAGGATTTGCAAACTATAAGGCAATGTTCAGTGAACCAAGTTTCCTCTGGTCACTGATCATCACAATTCTGTTTGTAGTTCTGAATATGGTTCTGGTAAATGTAGTAGCGTTTATGCTTGCATTACTCTGTACCTCTAAGATTAAGGGACTCTCATTCTTCAGAGCTTCCTATTTCCTGCCAAACCTGATCGGCGGTATCGTACTTGGTTATGTATGGCAGTTCGTATTTAACAACGTACTGATCAAGATGACAAATAATATTTCACTTCTGTCAAAGACAAACACAGCTATGATGGCTATCATCGTTGTTTATATCTGGCAGTATGCAGGTTATATCATGCTGATCTATGTAACAGGTCTGACACAGGTACCTAAAGATGTACTGGAAGCATCTCAGATCGATGGCGCAAATGCAGTTACAACATTATTTAAGATTAAGATTCCGATGATCGCAGCTACAATTACAATCTGTACATTCCTTACCTTAACATCAGCATTCAAACAGTTCGATGTTAACATGGCTTTGACAAATGGTACAGGTTCTGTCGCAAGTTTCTTCGGAAACTATCTGACAAACGGTACTCAGATGCTGGCTCTGAATATTTACAATACAGCAATCTCCAAGAACAATTATGCACTTGGTCAGGCGAAAGCTATTCTGTTCTTCATTATCCTGGCTGCTGTATCTATTATTCAGGTTAGAATTTCCAATAAGAAGGAGGTTGAAATGTAATGGTTACGAAGAAAACTCCAAAGGTAGTGCTTACAGCTGTTGCGATTGTTATCGCAGCGTACATATTATCTCCTTTCTATCTGGTACTTATTAATACATTTAAGAATGCAAACGGTATTGTTGCAAATCCTGTAAGCTTTGCAGGTGCAAGCTTTGCACAGTTTAAGACAAATATTTCAAACGTTGTCAACAACTCCAACTTCAGTTTCTGGAGTGCATTCGGAACATCTGCGATCATTACAGTTGTTTCCCTTGTATTACTTGCTTTATTCGGTGGTATGGCTGCATGGGTTATCTGCCGTAACAAGACAAAATGGTCTACAGCTATTTACATGACATTTATCGCATCCATGACAATTCCTTTCCAGGTAGTTATGCTTCCTCTGGTTTCTACATTCCGTGATGTAGGTAAATTCCTTGGAATCAACATGCTTCAGTCTGTTCCTGGTATTGTATTTGCATACTGTGGATTCGGTGGTGCTATGACAGTATTTATCTTAACTGGTTTTATTAAAGGTATTCCATATGAACTGGAAGAAGCAGCAGCGATTGACGGATGTTCTCCTGAGGGAACTTTCTTCCGCATTATCCTTCCGCTTCTGAAACCGGTTATTGTTACTGTTACTATTCTGAATGGTATGTGGATCTGGAACGATTACCTTCTTCCTTCTCTGATGTTAGGACAGAATGGTAAGGTTAAGACTCTTCCGGTTGCTGTACAGGCGTTTGTTGGTTCTTATGTAAAACAGTGGGATCTGATCCTTACTGCAGCACTCCTGGCAATGATTCCGATGATCATCGTATTCCTGCTTGCTCAGAAGCAGATTATGAATGGTATGGTTGAGGGTGCTATTAAATAGGCTTGCAAATACTTTTTGAAAAGCTGTCGTTTTCCTCATTATTGGGGAACGGCAGTTTTTTAATGGTTTCAAAGGGGACGCGAAGAAAAATAAATGTTTTGAACCACGGCTGCGGGGGCAGGAACTCTAAGCCTTTGGAAATTTGCTAAAACCATGCCAGAAAAATTCAAACTCGCTTCGCTCAGACAGTGAATTTTTCTGACATAACGCAAATTCCCAAAGACTAAGAGTTGCTACACCCCCTGTAGATGTGGTTAAAAACATTTATTTTTTTTCGCTGTGAACTGGTTGGTACTGTGAATGATAGTATGGAAGTGCGTTATCGGATATGGAGTGGAGAAAAAACGGAACAGAAACGGAATAGAAAATGGTAGTATAAATTTACTGATATGGGCTTGAAATGTTGGAGGTTTTATAGTAATGTAAGTGATACAACGCTTAAGGCGAAGGCTGTCTCTGGACAGTCTATTTTTGTGAAGAAGGATGAGGAAAAGTTTTATGGAAAGGACAAAAGAAAGGTTATCGTTTCGTAAGAAGTTTATCGGTGACAGGAAATTTTATATGATGGTTCTGGCTGTGGCTGTTCCGATCATGATACAGAATGGAATCACGAATTTCGTGAGTCTGCTGGATAATATTATGATCGGGCGGATCGGTACGGAGCAGATGTCGGGGGCTTCCATTGTGAATCAGTTGATTTTTGTCTATAATCTGTGCATTTTCGGAGGGGTATCCGGAGCGGGTATTTTCACGGCGCAGTATTTTGGACAGAAGGATCACGAGGGTGTGAGGCAGACATTCAGGTATAAGTTCTGGATGGCTGTGATTCTGACGATTGGAACGATTTTGATGTTTCTGACTGTTGGAGAGAATCTGATCAGTATGTATCTTCAGGGAGAGGGTACTGCGCAGCAGATTGCAGATACGCTGAATTATGGAAAGCAGTATCTGGATATTATGCTGTTGGGATTGCCGCCGTTTATGATGGTGCAGATTTATTCCAGCACTCTGAGAGAGTGCGGAGAGACTGTTCTGCCAATGAAAGCAGGAGTTGTGGCAATCTGTGTGAATCTGTTGTTTAATTATCTGTTGATCTATGGTGTATTTTTCTTCCCTAGACTGGGTGTGAGAGGTGCGGCAATCGCAACTGTGCTGTCACGTTATGTGGAGGCGGCAATTGTAATAGGCTGGACACACAGGCATACGGAGAAGAATGCATTTGCAAAGGGGCTGTACAGCACGCTTAAGGTTCCTGCGAATCTGACAAAGAAGATTCTGGTCAAGGGTACACCGCTGTTGTTTAATGAGACTTTATGGGCTTCTGCCATGGCGATGCTGACTCAGTGTTATTCGATTCGAGGACTGAATGTGGTTGCTTCGCTGAATATTTCCAATACCATCAACAATGTGTTTAATATTGTGTTTATTGCGCTGGGAGATTCTGTTGCGATTATTGTGGGACAGCTTCTGGGTGCGGGAGATATGAAGAAAGCGAGAGATACAGATAACAAGATGATCGCGTTCTCAGTGATGTGCTGTACCTGTGTGGCAATGGTGATGTTTGTTATGGCGCCGCTGTTTCCAATGCTTTATAATACCAATGATGAGGCAAGGGAGCTGGCGAAGTATCTGATTATGATCACTGCATTCTTTATGCCGCAGAATGCGTTTTTGCATGCAACCTATTTTACTCTGCGTTCCGGTGGAAAGACGATTATTACGTTCCTGTTTGACAGTGTGTTTATCTGGTGCGTCAGTGTGCCGATCGCGTTTGTGCTGAGTCGTTATACAGGGATTCATGTGCTTGTGATTTATGCATGTGTGCAGCTGGCGGATCTGATTAAGTGTGTGATTGGGTTTGTGCTGGTTAAGAAGGGTGTGTGGTTGCAGAATATCGTTTCATCATGATAAAAATTTTCAATAACATTTGGCTTGACTAACCGATATACTATAGTCTCATCTTTGACAGTTGATTAGTTAAAAAAGCGCCACAATCCCTGTAAATACAAGGGGTGTGGCACTTTTGTCTGTATACATGAAATATAGTAATGTTTTATCTCCGCTTACTTTTTTTCTGAATTCCTTTCATTTTCCGTTTTGTTATGAATTGATAGTCCGTTCTGAATCCGCAGGTTTCATGGAGATCGTCAGTGATTTCCTGACGTTCATATACCGGCATGAAGCCCTGTTCTTCTATATCCGCAAATTTTATATCCTTTAAAGTACGAAGTAATTGTTCTGTAGTATAAGTTCCTTTCAGAGAGCGATTTAATAATCGAAAATATAACAGAGCAAGAAAGCAGGTAAGGAAATGGGCTTTAATCCGGTCTTCACGGTTTAAGTAAACAGGTCTGGCTTCAAAGTCTGTTTTCATGGTTCTGAAACAGTCTTCAATCTGCCATCTTCCTTCACTGACTTTTAAGATATCTGCAACGTCATCATCAAGCAGATCTGTACATACCGCATAAAGCCCGTCATACATTTCTTCTTCAGCAATCTTATCTGTATCGAGATAATAGTGGATCTTAGCTTTTTCTCCTTCGTTGGTTACAGCTATCTTATTTACAAATCTTGCAGGATCGTTTGGATTTTTACGCTGTTTTTTTAGAGAGCCATTTGCAACCATTTTTTCTGCCCGACTGATCTGCTCTGCACGGATGGCTTTCTGGTAAGCAGCATATTTAGGTGAGTAGGTTATGATCAATCTTTGATCCAGTTTTTTGGTTGTAAATGGTTCGTCTTTATAATAAATCTGGTTCTTGTCATCACCTGTCAGTTTTGTAAGGTCCACAGGTTTATCATCTGCGAGACGTTTGAAGCCAGTTTTCTTTAAAGCCCATGCCCGATCTTCGGCAGGCAGTTTTTTGATGGACTGAGTGACAATAAATGCCCTCTGTCCCATGTGATTAAGAACACGGTTATCCTCAGAAGCAAGTCCGGCGTCACTGCAATAGATAAACTGATCACAGCCGAATTGCTGGAGAATCTTTGTTTCTAAAGGTTTTAAAGATTTCTGCTCATTTTGGTTTCCAGGAAAGAGTGAGAAAGCTAAAGGTATTCCGTCACCATCTGTAAAAAGTCCCATTTGAATAATGGGATTCGGACGGTGTTCTTTGCTTTTTCCGTATTTTTTATCACCATCTTCCTGTTCGATTTCAAAGTAGTAGTTTGTGCAATCATAATAAAGAATCCGATCCATTCCGTCACCGAGAAAAAAGCTGTTTTTATAAACTTCTGATTGAATAAAATCCATTTCAGAAGCAAGAACAGAAAGAGCTCGGTACACATCATGAAGTTCATAAGTTGGAGGCTCAAGGAACTGTTTTGCTGCTCGAAAGGAAGAACTTTTGCTGGAAGGTTCCAGAACCCTTGTATAAATTAAATCAGACAAAATCGCATTAAGATCATACTCGAATTTATACCTGCTTTTGATTTTTCGGCAGATAGAATCAAGTTTCAGACCATAGTAAATCGATTGAAGAAAAAGATATCCACCAGAGAAAAGTTTCTGCTTATTATAGTCCATGAGTCTGTTGGAATGAAATGGGATCATGACAGTAGCATCCTCTTTTTCACTTTTATATTTCAGTGTTTCAAGACGAGCCTGTTCATTCGCCCATTCAACAACTCCGTCACGATCTGTATGGAGCTGTTCTGATAATTCAGCTAACGTACCTAGCTTTCGGATGGTTTTTGAAGTACTTTTTCCTTCGGCATTTGTATAGGACTGAGTGATGTAAAAGGACTCGGAATTTTTTGATTTTGATGTTGTTATACGCATAATAATCACCTCTGTCACTATTATACAATATATCACTAAATATTACTATATAATAAAAATAGAATTTTGACAAAAAAAAAGCCTATTTCAAGGATTTGAGGTACTTTTTTGCATTTCAATGTGTCAAACTCCCGAGTGAACAGTAACATTAAGACAGTTGAAAGATGGATATCTTCTGCATATAGTGCTGGATATAATCTGACACTTATGATAAAATTATAGTAAAAATACTCCAGATAACAGGAAATTTTAATATATGAAAGTAAAGAATAAAGACAGAATAAAAAGACAGAACAAAAAGACAATTCGGTCTGAAATGGTGAATATGCTTGTGTGGACCAGTATTATGACAATGCTTCTGGTTGGTGGAGGATTATCCGTTATCATATTCCAGTGGTCTTCAATTGCATTGCGCGAAGATATGGATTTCTATATGGAAAGTGTGGAAAAGCAGTTTACAAATCATCTGCTGTTCTGGGAAAGATCAGTGATATATCTGAGTGAAAATGAAAATATGAATTATTTTTTCCGTACCGGTTCGACAGAGGGAATTGAGAAAGTAATGAAACAGGGAATCAACCTTTTTTCCAATCAGAATATGGTGTCGGATACATTTCCGATTGTAAGTGACTATTATGTATTTTCTAAAAATATGGAGTATAAAGGGATTCATTTTTATCCGGAGACACAATCGGCAGATAATATAAAGAATACACGTATAATTGATGGAATTAAAAGATACAGAGACCAGGACAAAATGTTCTATTACAGAAAAAACGGTCAGGAAATAGAGTGTTATTTTTCTGTTTATGATGATGACATGGAACGTATGGGATATTGTGTTGCAATATTTGATATGGAAAATATCAACAAGATCTTTTCCAAACTGGAAAAATATCAGACATATTACTGGTCAATACAGACGAATGATGGGACTGAAATAGGGGGAACAGGATTAAATGGAATTTTAAAAGATGAGCTGATTAATCTGGACGGAGAAATAAAAAAAGATCATAAAAAATACCTGTATAAAAAAAATCAGGACAGTTTTGGTTTATCTACTTACATAATAATACCAAAAAGTAAATTATATCTGGATATTAGACCGGGATTTCAGCTGGCCTGGGCAATTGCTGTATCTATGTTTATTGCAGTAGTAGTTTCAGCATTGTATTATTCAAGGAGGGTTACTTATCCGTTACAGAGAATTGTAAAAAAAATTGAACAGGTTGGAACGGGAGACTTTGAAACAAAGCTGGAGAATTACAATATTTTAGAGTTTCAGCAGATCAGCGACTCTTTTAATGAAATGACAGTGAGAATTGAAACTCTGATCAAAGAAGTATACGAAACACAATTACTTGTGAAAGAAGCGCGGCTTCAGTATCTGCAAGCTCAGATAAATCCACATTTTATGTTTAATGTACTGACAATGATTGCTATTAAGGTAAAAAAACACCGCGATGAAGAATTATATCAGACGGTAACATCTTTTGCAGGATTAATGAGAGGAAAATTGTTCAGAAGAAATGAGGTTGAGATAAAGTTAAAAGAAGAAATGGAAATAGCCGGATTTTACTTATACCTTCAGAGTGAAAGATTTAAGGATATCATTACCTATAATATTGAATGGGAGTCTGATGAGATAAAGGAATGTTATGTCCCCAGACTCTGTATAGAACCGATAGTAGAGAATGCGGTCATCCATGGACTGGAGCCAAAGGGAACAGAAGGCAGAATCAGGGTAGCAATCAGAGAAGCTTCTGAAGATTCTATAAATATTGTTGTAGAAGACGATGGCGTAGGATTTAATGTGAATGAAATGGATGACAGGAAAGATAATAAGAATCCTCGAGTAGGTGTCATGAACATTCAGAGACTGATACGTAATCTTTATGGTGATAAATATGGCGTATTATTCCAGAGCGAGATTGGAAAAGGAACAATAGTTACGGTCTGTCTTCCTATGAGAAAGGATAGAACAGTTTAACCGAATCAGGTATCCCCTGTTTCAATTGCGGATATATGCTTGAATAGGAATTTAGCGGGAAGGGAATTAATATGTGGAAGGTTATAGTAGCAGATGATGAACCATTTATAAGAGAAGCATTAAAAGAAATGATTCCGTGGGATGAACTGGGATGTCATCTTGCAGAAGCATTAAAAAATGGGAAAGAAGTAGTAAATGCTGTAGAAAAATACAAACCGGATATCGTAATACTGGATATACAAATGCCGCTTATGACAGGGATGGAGGCTGCGCAGTGGATACATGAGAATTATCCGGATATAGTAGTTGTGCTGCTTACGGCATATGAAGATTTTAAATATGCTCAACAGGCGATTGTATTTCAGGTGAAAAGATATGTGATAAAGAGTAATTTGTTTGAAGATCTTCCTAAAGCATTGGAAGAAATTTCTGAAGAATTGAAGAAAGATAATCGTTCAGAGAAGAACAGAACAGAAGTATATGCAGGACAGAAAAACAAACTGAATGATAATGAATTGAACAAAATTGTCTGTAATATTATAAGTTGTATGCAGAGTGGGGATGAGAATGTATGCATGGAAGAAATGCAGAAATTACGTTCGGCTATCAGAGATTACTCAGACTCGTATATACGAAGTGCCGCTATTCTGTTTATTTCCGAGTGTCACAGATTGTATATTGAATATGGAGATGATGAAGTAACCGGATTCGATATGGAACAGGAAGATGCTATCAATCTGATTCTTGAAACAAAACGGATTATTGAGATTGAAGATTGTCTGGAAAGTATGATGCTATCATTTGTCAGAAAGAAAAATAAAAAAATTCAGACTGCGGATGAACTGATTGATTCCATTAACAAATTTATAGAGAAAAATTATACGAAGAAAATAAGCCTGGATCTGATTGCGGATGCGGTACATGCAAACAGATGTTACATCAGCAGAATATATAAGGAACGGACAGGCGAGAAACTGTTCGAAACGATTAATCAGAAAAAAATTGAAATTGCCAGGAAATATATTGAAGACGGAAAGATGAGAGTTTATGAAATAGCAGACAGTATAGGATGGGAAGATACGGCATATTTTTCACGTGTTTTTAAAAAATATACAGGATATTCCCCGAAGGAGTATGAGAAACTTTACCGGAGGTAAATCGTTATGAAAAAATGTCTGATACTTCTTCTGATGTTGCTGATGTGTTTATCAGGATGTGGAACATTGTCACAGTCAGATGAAATCAGTATTGTTCTTTTACATGGCTGGGGAACAATGGAAGAAGATAATCAGGCCATGAGGGAAATATATAGTGAATTCGAAAAAGATAATCCGGATATTTCTCTGAAAATGATATCCATGCCTTCGCCGGAAAATGTAACATCAAAAGTAAAAGAAATGATTTCTGTAGGAAAATTGCCAAATCTCATTTATATCGGCGAAACAGGAATCGATACATTATATTCTTTTATGGTTACTCAGGGATATGTGATTGATATTATGCCTTATATAGAAAAGGATAAAGAATTTCAGAGTATGATTGCTCCGGAAACTCTGATGAAATGGAAAACTGCAGATGGAAAACTCTATACGGTTACAGATGTTCTGAATACAGGTGGTTACTGGTATAATAAACAGATATTTGAAAATGCAAAGATACAGAAAACGCCGGAAAACTGGAAAGAATTTCTGGAATGTTGTAAGAAGATAAAACAATGGGCAGAGCAGGAGAAACTGGATACGGTTTCCATGCATCTGGATTATAACACAATTGAATGTATGATGCAGTCATATATTGGAGGTACTGATTCTGATGAGAAAAGTATCTCGGAGGCGTTGAAATTATTAAATGAAATTAAAGATTATGCTGATGTGGAAAAAAATTATACATACAGGGATAGATTAAGAAGTTTTAATGTAGGGCATTCGGCAATTTATGCCGGTGGTATAGCCAGTGAACAGAAGATAAATCCTAAATTAAAAATGGAATATGCAATGTTTCCGGACAAAAATAATAAAGATGTGGCGATGGTATCTGCGTATCCCGGATATTTTATTGGAAGTTCCAGTGATACAAAACAAAAAGAAGCTTGTATACGTTTTCTGAAATATATGCTCAGTGAAAAGGTGCAGACGAAAATATGGAAAAAAACTGGTCAGATACCTTCGAATCCGAGCGTAAATATAGCTGATCTTTCGGGACAAAACGATGTTATATATGAAGCATATGCTAAATTGAAGAAAGCGGATATTATCAGGGAACTTCCTGGAAATGACTGGGATTTTGAACAAAGAGAAGATTTTGAAGCCAATATTTTCAGATATCTGTCAGGAGATATTTCAGAAGATGAGATTGTGGACTCATTAAAAAGTAAATAAATCAAAAGAAAAAAGTAAATATTGTGCAAGAAAAAAGTGGTGGAAGATGGATTCTTGAGATAGATGCATCTTTCGCCTTTTTTTATAAGAAAAAGGAAATAATGTACAGATTAATGGCAATGAAGTGAATGGAGATTTGTCTGAAATTCGATTATGATAAATCTACCAAATAAAGGAGGGTGACAAAATGAAGTTGAAAAAAGCGGGAGCATTGGGGCTGAGCTGTGTGATAGCACTTGGGAGCATGGCCGGATGTGGATCATCTAAAGAGAAAGAAAAAACAGACGGAAAAGAAGAAATTTCGGGAGAGATAAGATATGCATTCTGGGATACAGCCCAGCAACCATACTTTGAAAAATGCATAGAGAAGTTTAATGAGCAGTATCCGGATGTGAAAGTTACGTTGGAACCGAGTTCATGGGATGAATACTGGACAAAACTTGAGGCAGGAGCAACTGGCGGAAGTATTGCAGATGTATTTTGGATGAACGGTCCAAACATCATGAAATATGCGGACGGAGATGTTCTGATGGATATCAGTGACCGTATTAAAGAAGATAATATTGATACAGGAAAGTATCCGGAGGCATTGGTTGAACTTTATAATGTTGATGGAAAACAGTATGCAATTCCGAAAGATTTTGACACGATCGGTGTATGGTACAATAAAAAGATTTTTGATGAAGCAGGAGTTCCATATCCAACAGATGACTGGACATGGGATGACATGGCAGACATTGCAAAACAGTTAACCAGGAGTGATGGAAGTGTATACGGAATTTCTGCCGGATATGATACACAGATAGGTATTTATAACACCATTTTTGCCAATGGAGGAACTATTGTATCTGAGGATAAGAAAACGTCTGGTTATGACACAGAAGCAACTCAGGCAGGTGTACAGTGTTGGGTAGATCTGATGAAAGATGGAGTAAGCCCATCAGAGGCATCTATGGAAGAGACCCAGGGAAATGTACAGTTCTTATCCGGAAGACTTGGAATGTACTGGTGCGGATCATGGTTTCTGAGTCAGGTTCTTGATTCAGATATTAAAGACGATATTGATGTTGCCCCTGTTCCATCTATTAATGGAAAACAGGCCACAGTAATTCATGGTCTTGGAAATTGTATTTATAAAGATACGAAAAATCCGGAAACTCCGGGCGTTACGGCCGTTTTCGTGAAGCCGGTAAAATGCAGTCGGCCTCCGGAATGCCGGAGGCCGACTGCGGGTCTTGCCCGCTCCCCTATTCGAAACGGTATTGCAGCACGTCGCGCCAGCCCAGCAGGAGCTCGCGCACCGCGAGGCGTTTTTTTCCGGCGATCTGCAACTCGCCGAGGACGATCCATCCGTCGCTGCACGCGACGCGGATGAAGGTGCGCCCGTCGCTCTCGACCGTGCCGCAGGGCGCGCCGTGCGCAGCCTCCTCGAACGTCGCCGCAAAGATCTTGGCCGTCTGCATCTCGTCCGACCCGTCGCGGAACATCCCCGTCCAGGCCGCCGGATAGGGCGACAGACCGCGGATGAAGTCGATGATCCGGCGGCCTTCGCGGTGCCAGTCGATCCGGCAGTCCTCCTTGAAGATCTTGGGGGCCGGATGCAGCGTCGCCTCGTCGGCGTTTTCCTGTACTGTGGGGGTGATGTCTCCCGCCGCAATGCGGTCTACCGTCTCCAGTACGAGCCCGGTGCCTACCGTCATCAGCTTTTCGTAGAGCGTTCCCACGTTGTCCTCGTCGAGAATCGGCACCTTGATCTGCCCCAGAATGGCCCCTTTGTCGATCTCGTGGTTCAGCAGGAAGGTTGTCACTCCGGTCTGCCGCTCGCCGTTGATGATGGCCCAGTTGATCGGGGCCGCGCCGCGGTACTGCGGCAGCAGCGAGGCGTGGAGGTTGAACGTCCCCAGCCGCGGCATGGCCCAGATGACCTCGGGCAGCATGCGGAAGGCGATGACGATCCCCAGATCGGGGCGCAGCTCGCGCATCGCATCGACGAACTCTCCGGCCTTCAACTTCTCGGGCTGGAGGATCGGCAGTCCCAGTTCGCGGGCGGCTGCCTTCACGTCGCTTTCGTGCATCTTCTGCCGGCGGCCGGCGGGTTTGTCGGGTGTGGTCACCACCGCCACGACGCGGTATCCTCCGGCAACGAGCGCGCGGAGCGACGGCACGGCGAACTCGGGCGTGCCCATGAATACGATACGGAGCTGTTTCGGATCCATCCCTCTATTTTTTCTCCAGGCCCAGCGTGTGGTGCATGCGCTCCTGCTTGGTCTCCAGATAGTGTTCGTTGTACTTGTTCGGGGCGATGACGATCGGCACGATCTCGTCGATCTTCAGCCCGTATCCCTCCAGCCCGGCACGCTTGAGCGGGTTGTTGGTCATCAGCCGCATGTGGCGGATGCCCAGTTCGCGGATGATGCTCGCTCCCACGCCGTAGTCGCGTTCGTCGGCCTTGAATCCCAGACGCAGGTTGGCATCGACGGTGTCTAACCCTTCGTCCTGCAGCTTGTAGGCATGGATCTTGTTGCAGAGACCGATGCCGCGCCCCTCCTGGTTGAGGTAGACGATAGCTCCCTTGCCCTCCTTCTGAATCATCTGCATTGCGCGGTGCAGCTGCTCGCCGCAGTCGCAGCGGTATGATCCGAAGATGTCGCCCGTGGCGCACGACGAGTGCACGCGGATCAGCACCGGCTCGTCCTCGGTCCACTCGCCCTTGGTCAGCGCCACGTGCTCCACGCCGTTCGACTTCTGGCGGAACGGCGTGATGCGGAAATCGCCCCATTCGGTGGGCAGCGGCACCGTCACGCCCTTCTCGACGATCGACTCCTCGCGGAGACGGTAGGCGATCAGCGAGGCGATCGAGACGATCTTGAGTCCGAACTTGCGGGCTACCTCCATGAGCTGCGGCAGGCGGGCCATCGTGCCGTCCTCGTTCATGATCTCGATCAGTGCGCCTGCGGGCTGCAGTCCGGCCAGGCGGGCCAGATCGACCGCAGCCTCGGTGTGTCCCGGACGGCGCAGCACCCCTTTCTGGCGGGCGCGCAGCGGGTTGATGTGTCCCGGGCGTCCCAGGTCGCAGGGCTTGGTGTTCGGGTCGGCCAGTGCGCGGATCGTGGCGGCCCGGTCGTGGATCGATACGCCCGTCGTGCAGTCGTGGCCCAGCAGGTCCACCGTCACGGTGAAGGGCGTGCCGAGCAGCGAGGTATTGTTCTCCTCCATCATGTTGAGTCCGAGCTGTTCGCACCGCTCCTCCGAGAGGGGGGCGCAGAGCACGCCGCGGCCCTCCTTGAGCATGAAGTTCACGATCTCGGGGGTGATCTTCTCGGCGGCGATGATGAAGTCGCCTTCGTTC
>OGOO01001392.1_pt1 | contig 21400 bp, 13 predicted proteins | sample 1552651 | NCBI WGS metagenome assembly OGOO01 (sample SAMEA2580118, study PRJEB22360) | human gut metagenome | biome: human gut; feature: human-associated habitat; material: faeces | place: Denmark | collected 2008/2010 | reverse complement strand
CGGCAGTCGCCAAGGTCTCGTGCAAGCACGGACTTTGACTCGTTGCTCGCGTAAATAAAAGGGACAGAAATCTCCGTCCCTCTTCTCTATTTATTTTATTCTAAAAAATCCACAATTTAAACGGCACAAATCTTCCGATCACTACAATCGCAATCAGATACCCCCATGTGATTGCATAAGCAAGTCTGTCCTGATAATGATATTTCAAAGGCTTCATCTTTGTACGCCCTTCGCCACCATGATAACAGCGGGCTTCCATTGCCATCGCCAGATCATTCGCTCTTCGGAATGCAGACACGAAAAGCGGAACAAGAATCGGAATCATTGCCTTTGCTCTTTGGATAATATTTCCTGATTCAAAATCAGCTCCTCTTGCAATCTGCGCCTTCATGATCTTGTCTGTCTCTTCCAGCAGAATCGGAATAAAACGCAGTGCAATAGACATCATCATCGAAATTTCGTGTACCGGTACATGGATTCGGTTCAGTGGATGAAGCAGCTTCTCCAGTCCATCTGTCAGTCCGTTCGGAGTCGTTGTAAATGTCATCAAAGAAGAACCTGCAACAAGCAGTACAAGACGGACTGCCATGAACACAGAAGTACGAAGCCCTGTCTCTGTGATCGTAATGATTCCCCAATGGAATAACACTGCACCGCCTCTTGTAAGGAACAAGTTCATAGCCACTGTAAACAATAACAAGATCACAATCGGCTTAAGTCCTTTTCCAATAAACTTTGCCGGGACTTTAGAAACGTGAATCATGCACGCAAGAAATACAAATGCCAATGCATATCCAAGCACACTGTTCTGCACAAATAAAGAAACCAAAAAGATCAGTGTGCAGACAATCTTCACACGCGGATCCAGTCTGTGGATCGGACTCTGCGCCGGATAATACTGTCCTATCGTAATATCTCTAATCATGACTGCACCTCCTGTCTCTTCTTCAGGAAGTTGTAGATCTCGTCCGCAGCCTCTTCCACAGTTGTCGCATCTGCTGATACATCAAATCCTTTTTCTTTCAGATCATGCATTACATATGTTACCTGTGGTGCTGCCAGTCCAACAGCCTCAAGCTCTTTATAATGGCGGAACACTTCTTCCGGTGTACCGTCAAGCATCTTTTCTCCATCATTCATCACGATCAGGCGCTCCACGTATTTTGCAACATCTTCCATACTATGGGAAACAAGAATTACTGTCATTCCGGTCTTCTCATGAAGCAATTTTACCTGATCTAAGATCTCATCTCGTCCCTTCGGATCCAGTCCGGCTGTCGGCTCATCCAGAACAAGTACCTTCGGATGCATTGCAAGAATTCCCGCGATTGCCACACGACGCTTCTGACCTCCGGATAATTCAAATGGGGACTGCTTATAATATTTCTCCGGAAATCCTACAAGCTCCAAGGCTTCTCTTGCCTGCTTCTCGCACTCTTCCTTGGAAAGTCCCTGGTTCTTCGGTCCAAAACACACATCACTTAACACATCAACTTCAAACAACTGATACTCTGGATACTGGAACACAAGTCCTACCTGTGTACGCAGTTTCTTCATATCATATCCGTCCTCGTAAATGTTCTGCCCCTCATAAAGTAATTTCCCTGATGTTGCTTTCATCAGACCGTTCAAATGCTGGATCAAGGTTGATTTTCCCGAACCCGTGTGTCCAATGATTCCCACAAACTGTCCCTGCGGAATCTCCAGACTGACATCCTTCAGTGCATGATGCTCATATGCAGTTCCCGGGCTATATACATAACTGATATTTTCTAATTTAATTGACATAAGGCATCCACCAATTCTTCCCTTCTAAGAATTCCTTTCGGCAGCGGAACTCCTTTTTGAATCAATGCGTCTGCCAGCATTGTCACCTGTGGTACATCCATACGGTACTTCTTGAGTTCATCCACCCGGCTGAAGATCTCTTTCGGTGTACCATGCATCACCACATGCCCTTCATCCATTACAAATACCTGATCCGCATCGATCACTTCTTCCATATAATGTGTGATCAGGATCACCGTAACATTCTTCTCTTTTCGAAGCTGCTCTACCGCTTCAATAACTTCTTTTCGTCCATTCGGATCAAGCATCGCTGTCGGCTCATCAAGCACGATACACTTCGGCTCCATTGCGATCACTCCTGCGATTGCCACCCTCTGCTTCTGACCTCCGGACAGTTTATTCGGAGAATCCTTTCTTCGCTCCAGCATACCGACTGCGCGCAGACTGTTCTCTACCCGTTTCCAGATCTCATCCGTAGGAACTCCTAAGTTCTCCGGACCGAATCCTACTTCCTCTTCCACAACAGTTCCGATAATCTGGTTATCCGGATTCTGAAATACCATACCGGCGCTCTGTCTGATGTTCCAAAGCTCATTCGGATCTTTCGTATCTCTTCCGTCCACCCACATCGTTCCACCTGTCGGGACAAGAATCGCATTCATATGCTTCGCCAGGGTAGACTTTCCTGAACCGTTGTGTCCAAGAATCGCCACAAAAGACCCCTGCGGGACATCAATGTCAACTCCGTCAATGGCGCGATGGGATCCGATCACATTACCTTCTTCGTCTCGTTTATCATATTCAAATACAAGCTTTTCAGCACGTATCATTCCCATGGAATATACCGCCTTTCTTATTATGAAAATGCATAAGAAAATAAAACTTTCTAATGTCTCTGTATCGTTATTAGTTGCATAAGGCGAACTGCTGAAAAGCAATTCAAAATTTATTTTACGGTATCACAAAAAGATTTGCAAGCATGCATACAGTAAAATACAGTAAAATGCGAAAATTTAGTTATTACAGCACCTTTCGTCCATTGAACCCACCTTCCGATTATGATATTCTTATCTTATTAGAATATAGAACAGAACGAACCTCGATTATCACATTTCTGGTTACTGTTCACACGATGTGCGACCAGCAACGCATCTCGCCATTTTAAATCGCCTTTGGCGATGGGGCGAGATGCATTCAAGCCAAAGTAACCATTTCTGTTCTGAGTAATACTAGAATGAGGAGGCACATATTATGTCAAAATACGTTATGGCATTAGATGCCGGAACCACAAGTAACCGCTGCATTTTATTTAATAAAAAAGGGGAAATCTGCAGCGTCACACAGAGAGAATTCACACAACATTTTCCGAAACCGGGCTGGGTTGAGCACGATGCGGACGAGATCTGGGCAAGCATGCTCGGAGTTGCTGTGGAGGCTATGAACATCATCGGCGCAGAACCTTCTGACATCGCTGCAATCGGTATCACGAACCAGCGCGAGACAACGATCGTATGGGATAAAAATACCGGCGATCCTATCTGCCACGCGATTGTCTGGCAGTGTCGTCGTACTGCTGAATTCTGCGATTCTTTGAAGGAAAAAGGACTGACAGAAAAGTTCCGTCAGAAAACCGGCCTTGTACTTGATGCTTATTTCTCAGGAACAAAGATCCGCTGGATTCTCGACAACGTTCCGAAAGCAAGAGAACGTGCCGAGCGCGGAGAACTGCTCTTTGGTACAGTAGAGACCTGGCTGATCTGGAAACTGACGAAAGGCGCAGTACATGTTACAGACTACTCCAACGCATCACGAACCATGCTTTTCAATATCAATACATTAGACTGGGATGACGAGATTCTCGAAGAACTTCAGATCCCACGCTGTATGCTTCCGACACCGAAGCCTTCCAGCTGCATTTACGGAGAGACAGATCCTTCCGTCCTCGGCGGAGCGATCCCGATCGCCGGTGCTGCCGGAGATCAGCAGTCTGCACTTTTCGGTCAGACCTGCTTTAAACCGGGAGATGCGAAGAATACTTACGGAACCGGCTGCTTCCTTCTGATGAACACCGGAGAGAAGCCTGTCTTTTCCGACAATGGGCTGGTCACCACGATTGCCTGGGGACTTGACGGAAAGGTTACATATGCTCTGGAAGGTTCTATCTTTGTTGCCGGTGCAGCGATCCAGTGGCTGCGTGATGAACTGCGCCTGATTGACTCCGCAGACGACTGCGAATATATGGCAAAGAAAGTGAAAAATACAAACGGCTGTTATGTTGTACCTGCTTTCACCGGACTCGGTGCTCCATATTGGGATCAGTATGCCCGCGGAACGATCGTCGGCCTGACACGTGGGGTAAATAAATACCACATCATCCGTGCAACCCTCGAGTCTCTCGCTTATCAGGCATATGACGTCCTGACTGCCATGAAGGCAGATTCCGACATTGACCTCGCCTCTCTGAAAGTAGATGGCGGCGCAAGCGCAAATAACTTCCTGATGCAGACACAGGCTGATCTGATCAACGCACCTGTCCACCGTCCGGTCTGCGTTGAGACGACTGCTATGGGAGCTGCTTATCTGGCTGGTCTTGCAGTCGGCTACTGGAACAGTCTTGAAGAAATCAAAGAGAACTGGGCGATCGATCAGATCTTTGAACCTTCGATTGATCCGGAAGTCCGCGAAAAGAAACTGAAAGGCTGGCACAAGGCTGTCAAATATTCCTTCGACTGGGCGAAAGAAGATTAACATTTTTATATCTTTGAAAACGAATTTCTGCATAAAGAACATATAGAAAAGCTGCTGTCCGTCTGTTGTTCACGAGTCCCGCAAGCAACAGTTCAGACAGCAGCTTTTTCTATTTCATATTCTTCTCTTTTATTTACAGCTCATCAAGACTTTCCTTGAATCCCTCTCCAAGCACCTCACTCGTCTCAGTGAACATTACAAACGCAGAGTCATCTACCTGGTAAACTGCATTTTTCACAAGATACGCTTCTGACTTGGAACATGCACAGAGCAGAACATTTCTCTTACTCTTTGTATAAGTACCCATTCCTTCCAAAGATGTCACACCACGGTCGGTGATTCTTCCAATCTCTTCTGCTGTTTCCTCTCCCTTCGATGTGACAATGATTGCAAGTGTTCCTGCACCGATTCCGTAAAGAATCTTGTCAATTACCACAGAGCAGACAAATACTGCGATCAATCCATAAAGAACTGAGTCAACATCACCGAATACCGGCCATCCAATTAAAATAATGATCAAGTCGATCAACAACGTCAGTCGACCAAGAGACATATGTGGTCTCTTCTTTTTGATCGTCATCGTCAGGAAATCTGCTCCGCCCGAAGAAGAACCTCTCATATAGAAAAGAACCATCCCAAGTCCAAGCAATGCTCCCGAGTAAATCGCTGCAAGCAGACGCTGTCCTGTATAGTATGGGAACATCGGAAATACAAGATCGACAAAAATGGTTGAAATAATCATTGTCCTCGCAGTCTTCATCAAAAACCGCTTTCCTACTGTTTTGTAACTGATGATGACCAGTGGAATATTCAGGATTAGCGTCATTGTACCGACCGGAAGATTCCATAACTTGTTCATAATCAAGGCAATACCTGAAATTCCTCCAGGCGCAAAATTTCCTCCCTCTGCAAATGTATAGATTCCGGCACCAAACAAAATACTTCCTATAATATCATACAAAATATCCACTGCAAGCTCTTTCTTCGGATGCTCTGCCCGCATCTTTTTATTCTCCATCATACCATTTCCCTCTCGTTTACATCTTATTTTCTATTCTGTCGCTTTTGCGTTCGGATAAATCTTCTCCATCTTCGCATCATCGTAATGCTCATCTGCCCATTTCTGAATGCTGTTTTCCGCTACAACGCCCTTTCCACGTTCGTCATAACGAACAAGTGCAATACATGACACAGCCACATTGCAGACCATAAAAATGATCAAAAACCAGGTGAGCACCTTCCCTGTCAGCATCGGGATTTTCTCAATCCATGCGGAAATGTACGGATAGATCTTCTTAAACCAGACAACTGCTGCAATTCCCCAGAAGAAGCAGTATAATAAGTTGATTCGGCCTCCTAAGTTAAATGGAATCTCGCTATAGTCCCAAAATACTTTCCCGAATACAATTTCAGTAAATACACTACAAAGATATTCGTATGCTCCACCGAGCAATGTACCGATGATAAATAAGAAGCTGTCACTCTTATCTTTATATTTGTAAAGCATCGCTGTCACAAGTGCGATCGCCAGTCCCCAGACAATACTGAACGGTCCCCAGACCACACTGGAGCGACTCATCCACACACCTGCCGTGATCCTGCAGAAAATCGTCTCTGTAATATCTCCAAGAAATGCTCCAACAAAGAACAACAGCACAATCTTATAGAACCCACAGCCTGCGGCAAATACTTTTCCCTTCTCCGATTCCTCTTCCTTGCGGATCAGTTTCCTCGCTTTTGGATACGCTTTTTGGATACGTTTCCCAACCCATCCGGAAATCGCACTTCCAAGCTTATTGCTGACTTTATCCAGACCTTCATTCGTAGCTTCCCACCGCGCGAGGTTCTTCCCTTTTCCACGAAGCAGCAGATAAGATCCGAGGATATCCACAACCAATACGCCAAGAAGAACCAATACAAGGATCTTCATCAGGAACAGAGGCAACATTTTAAATACTATGATTGCAAATCTGTTTCCCCAGCGGATTCCGAGATATCCAAGAGCACCCCAGACAAGAGAAGCCGGGATACAGATATATCCGTCCAGATTCCATTTGATCTTGGAGTAATCCCACCATCTGGCTTTAAATGCCTTCTCGATCAAATGACCTGCAACCCACTCGATCACTGTAGCATAAATCGTCGCAAATAAAAAAAGCCAGACTCCTCTTAGCTCCTGTAATCCAAATGTCATGAACAGAGCGGCGATACCGTAGATCACACAGAACGGTCCATTCACCAGACCTCTGTTCGCAAACTTCTTCTGTTTTACTGTTGCGGCCGCTGTCTCCAGCACCCATCCTAAGAAAGAATAGATGAAAAACAGCCAAAGCAGTTCATACCATGTAAAACGAATCATTGCTCCATCTCCTTTGTACCATGTTTTCATTCACATCTTTCTTAGTATAACGCATCTCAATGCTTTTTCCTAGGGATAAATCCAAAAATAATTAATACTCCGATTAGCCCGATTCCAGCATAACCGGCTTTCCTCCATAACGTATCTCTCTCAATCAGACGCTGATCTTCCTCTAATGCTTCCGTTCTGTTCTGCTCGGAAGTGGTGATAATCTCTTGCTGGCTGCTGTCCGCCTCTTCTGCTGCATCAACTGCTGCCTCCGGCTGTGTTCCAACCTCATCACAATATACAACATATCTTCTGGAATTCTGCGTATAAGGATGACATGTCATCAAAGTCACCATATTCCGCCCCGGCTGAATCATGATCTTGTCACTCTCATCCGGCAGGATGATTTCAATCTCCGACACACGATACGTCAATGTTTCCTGACAGTTTTGTATCGTCAGTTCATCTCCGATCTCCAACCGCTCAATCTCGCGGAACATCGGAATCCCCTTCCATCCTCTGTGCGCTGCGATCACACAATTACTGTCCGTGCCCTGCACCGGAAATGAAGTCTGTCCAAGCATGACCGCACCTTTCGCCATCTTCTCCTGCGTTGCGCCGAGATATAATGGCAATGTCACATCCATCTTCGGAATATCAAGAATTCCGATCATCCCGTCATCAATCCCATACTTCGACAGATCCAATGTCTCCTGCTCGTAAGACCACGGATCAGTCAGTCCTGACTGACCATCGGAAAAGATCTGCTGATTATATGCCTGCATCTCCTGGTAGAGCTGGGCGTTCTTTGGGATCTGATTGGAATCGGCAGAGGTAGAGTCTGTCTGATTCGATACACTTTGTTCTGCTTCTGTCTGATCCTGGAACTGTTCCATCACTTTCTTATTCTCATATCCTGTTTTTAAACTGTTAAGATCCGGCCACGCAAATACAATTACACCGCCAAGATAGATCAACACACAGAGAACCGCTGCCAGCCTCCTCATTTCCTCACGCTCCTTTCTCTCATCAGAATCCTTTCCATATATAAAATACGCTCTTCTTTCTGAACTTCATCTGTCTTACTGTTGCCTTTACAAGCTTATCATACTCGTCTCGTGCAAACTGTACATCCTGCTCTGAGATTATCTCATATCCATAATGCACCTGAAGAACAAGAGTCCTGAACTTTTCCAACTCCTTCTCCGTAAATTCCGGATAACGCAGTGCAACTTCTCTTTCAAATTCTTCTTCTGTTGTATCCACATCTTGTGGAAATCCACCAAACAAAAGCACTTCATAGAAGCTGCAAAAGATTTCTTTTACCTTCTGTTCCTTCGATAATTTTCTTCCGTTGCCCCGTCTTCTTCCGGAAATCCAACGTCTCCTTGCCTCAACTAATAATAAGAAAAGAATAATTCCGCTCACGATTTCTACTGTTTTGCCACTGAAAGCTTTCTTTGTATCTTTAAAAAGATCTCCCGCTTCCTCTTTCCAGTTTTTCTTCTCTTCCTTTTTGTCCTTCTGATCCTTCACTGAATCCGTCTGAACATCGGTACTTTCAACATTCTCAATCGTTCCGTCAAATCCAGGTGTTGTCTCCACCGGCATCCATCCGGCACCCGCCACATAGATTTCCACCCATGCATGTGCATTGTCATCCTGGAGAACTGCCGAGTAATTCCCCTCACTGTTTTCCGTAAATAAGTTTGCCGGTGCCGCATAACCGACTACATATCTTGCCGGAACTCCACACTCACGGAACATCAACGCCGCTGCGGAAGCGAATGCTGTAGAATCTCCTTTCTTCCTGTCAAACAGAAAATATTCTACATAATCTTCTCCCTTCGGCAGCTTTTTTACAGATTCTGAAAAGGAGCATTGTTTCCAGAGCGTCTGTCTTATGAACTGCTTCACATCCGTGATCCGCTCACTGACAAGATCATCCTTCTGCTCTTGTGTGATATCTCCGCTCATTTTCTTTTTCCACTCTGCTTTTTTCTCCTTGCACATTTTCTTCAGCTGTTTCAGATCTGAAGGAACATCTTCATAATTATTTTCTACATATACCTCATAAGAAGTCTCCACTTCGTCAAGTACACTTTGCTGATCATCCTGCTTTGCCCACTCTGTCATTTCCTTCTGGAAATCTGTAACCGGAAACCATGCATAACTGTCATCCTGCGCTGTCTGCCCTGCAACTGAACCATCTCCGCCGATCATCTCATAATAGTCGTTCAGATAAGCCTGATATGGAACATAGGTATACTTTGTATTTGCATTCAATCTCTCTACCGTCATCTGCTCCGGCTGCTGTGTCTGCGTATACATCATTCGCAAAAACGGAAGATTCTGCAGATAGAGAAGGGAATTTCCTTCTGTTTTCCAGTTGAGAGCCGCATCCTGCAGCGCATCTTCATCTCCCGGTTTCCAGCTGTCTCCGGTATATTCTGATCCGACAAATCCTTTTAAATACAGAACCTCTTTCGGCTGTGCAGATGTCGTCACACGGATGGATTCGATTCCATCATAGGAAGATCCTTCGACATCTCCCAATTCTCCGTCCGAGACACCACCTCCGACCCCTTCAAGCGAAAGATTCAACTTACCACCTGATATTTTCGGAAGGAAATCATAAAGGAACTGCATTCCATGAACTTTCACAGGCGCTGATACATCTGATAACGTCACGATTGGCTTTGAAAGAACCGGTCCAAGCAGGTAAAAGGAAGTCAGAAGCAGAATCGTTCCTGCTGCGATACACACGACAGAGGCTCTGCTCTGAATTCTTCGAACCGCCCGGAGATTCTGACAAAATGCCTCGCTCTCTTCTCCGCCCCAGAACTTCTTTCTCACACGGATTCCGGATGCTGCCGTGATGCACAAGAAACTAAGGAGTAATAGAAAAAGGGCTGCTTTCGATACATTTCCCCCACTTAGCAGAACAACTAGTAACACAGGAAATGTGATCAACAGAAAATATCCTTTCTCGTGTCTCTTGATCATTCCCTGTGCAAGAATCCACACAACACCAAGGAACAAAAAAAGGAAAAACAGTGTCGCAGAATTTCCGGCTCCTGATGGCACACTCAAATCTCCCTGATAAGACCGGTTCAACTGCTCTGCCATCTGCATCCACACATAAGAAATACTTGCCATCAACTCCTTCTGTATCAGAAACATGACCAGACAAAGCACAAAAACAACTCCTAAAAAGAGAAACACGCAATATTTTTTCAACTGTCTTTGTTCATAATATAATGTAAAGAGAACACAGTACACAAGCATCGCCGGATAAACGAACCATTTTGCAAATGTAATAGAAAATGCTTTTGTAAACAGCATACAAAGAGCTACTGCACTTAGAAAGCACAGTCCCGTCATCCACCAGAACGAGGCAGAAGAAAGTCTGTCTCCCTGCGGATCTTCCTGTAGAATCCGTCTGCGTACCACACGGATTCCTGTCTCTTCTGTATGATTTGTTTTTTTCTTCTTTACAGTTCCAGTTCCCATTCCATTAAATCCTCTTCCAGTTTCTCTTGTCGGAATACTTTTATACATCTTCCACCATGATAAAGTTTCCCTGAAATATCAAGCTGCATTCCGAGCTCTTCTGTCCGCTCGCCAAACTGCCGGAAATATAATTCCTGAATCTCATATGCTTTCGAATATACTCTGGAGGAACAGATCTGTTCTAACATACGAAAGGTTTCTTCCTCCGAAGAAACATCCGCTTCCTTTAACATCTGATTCTGTTCATCCCACCAGATCACCTTGTGATGCCAGTTCTGCTCCTGCATAGACCATGACAGTGAAGCCAGGATTTCAAGAAAATGATCCAGCTTCTGCTGTGTAAACTTTTCTTCTTTTCCAATATGCAGATCAAGAAAAAGCAATACTGTGCGTTCCATTGGCAGACTATATTCCTTCACCATAAAATCATCTGTCTTCGCAGATAATTTCCAGTGGATCCTGTGAGAAGTATCTCCCGAACGATATTCCCTAATGTCAAATACTTCTGAAGTATCCTCACCGATTCTATTTTTTGAAAACAGCTGTCCTTCCAGATTTTCTTCCAGTTGAAATGATTGCTGCACCGGTATTTTATGAATCACCGGAAGTACCATCACTTCTTCGGATTGATATTTCTTCTCGCTCCCTCTCGAAAACAACCGCAGATAATCCTGTGCCTTCACCTTCTCAACAGACACTTTCACTCTGCCACAATATTTCGCTTCAAGGAAAAACTGTAACCGCACTTTTTTCCTTGCCTCGGCCATCGCCGTATCCTTTGCGCTGGATCTGCTTTTTGTAAATTCATTCTCACAGCTGATTTCCACAGGAATTGATTCCATCGGCACGAAAGAATGATTTTCCAGTTCAACTTCCACCGCAAATTCCTGCCCTTTCTGTACATATCGGACCGGAACGTGTAGACGGGATTCCAGATTTCTCGCAAAATACTCTGCCTGAAGAAAGAGAAGTGGAAGCATCAACACTTCATATGCGAAAAGTGTCCGAATCAAAGCGGATTCCCAGAAAAGCGCAATCACAAGCGTCACAAATAAGATTCCGCCATATATTTTTTTATTTCTCATATGCCTGTCCTACTTCATTCTATAGATTTTATCGTCTCTGCGGCACCGGTTTTTTCACAGTATCTAACACTTCACCAAGCACTTTCTCTGCGGTCAGGTGATTCAGACGTCCTTTCGAACTTAGACGGATTCTATGCTCCGCAACATTAAGAAATACATCTGAAACATCGTTCGGAATCACATAGTTTCTTCCTGAGAGAAATGCAGATGCCTTAGCCATCTTCGCAAGTGCCAGTGCACCTCGAGGGCTAACTCCAAGCTCGATCATTTCATTCTTTCTTGTTGCATCCACAAGGTTAATGATATATTCATAGATCACCTGATGGATTCGAACCTCTTCGGTCAGCTTCTGCATCTCTTTCAACTCATCCCGGAAGATTACCGGCTGAAGCGCATCCATCGGATTCGTCCGGTCTCTACTCATAAGAATCTTTAATTCATCCTGCTTCTCCGGATATCCGATCTGCAGACTGATCATAAAACGGTCGAGCTGAGACTCCGGAAGCATCTGTGTTCCGGCAGATCCGATCGGGTTCTCTGTCGCAATCACATGAAATGGTTCCGGGAGCACATGTGTAATCCCATCTACTGTTACATTTCGCTCTTCCATCGCCTCCAGAAGCGCCGACTGTGTCTTTGGGGAAGTACGGTTGATCTCATCTGCCAGAAACAGATTGCACATAACTGCACCTTCCTGATACTCAAAACTTCCGAGTTCCTTCCTATAAAGGGAGAATCCTGTAATATCTGCCGGAAGAACATCCGGAGTAAACTGGACACGGTTCTGTTCCAGATCAAGTACTTTCGCAAATGCAAGCGCAAGGCTCGTCTTTCCGACTCCCGGAATATCTTCCACCAGAACATGGCCTCCTGCAAGAATTGCTTCCATGATCTTCTCCACACATTCATCTTTTCCAATAATCACATGCTCTACGGCATCAATCGCTTTCTGCAGCTTCCCATAATACTCCATTGCTTACTCCTCCATGTCCTGTTTCTTATGTTTTAAAATCGAGAAAAAGATACCGCTTTCAATCAGCACTGCGACAAGAAATGCACCCAGAAGCCACGGCCATACATCAACAATCCGCTTCGTCAAAGCGCCTGTCTGCATCTGATTCTTTGTCTGCTTATCCTGTTCTCCTTTATATTCCGTCCGTTCTCCACGGACTAAAAGCCGATGAGAGTTGATCGCATATGGTGTACATGTCACAAGCGTACAATAATCTTTTCCATCAATGATCTCCAGGTCGCCGGATTCATTTGGCTCTACTACCTTGATCTGATCCACCTTATATGCAAGAATCTCGTCTAATACATGAAGATAAAATTCATCCCCGATCTCTAACTTGTCCAAGTCTGTAAATAATACCGCACTCGGAAGTCCCCTGTGTCCTGTCAATACACAGTGTGTGCTCTCTCCGCCAAGCGGATATGAAGACTGCTCTATATGACCGACGCCCTTGGAAAGGACATCCTGACTCGTTCCGTTATAGATTGGAAGATTCACATTAATCTTCGGAATCGTAATATACCCTAACGATTGACCGATATTCAGAAGATCTGCATAACTCTCTCCCTGCTCATTATTTTCATTTTCATCATCCACTGATACAACATTGCTAAGCTGCTCATTATATTTCTTCGCTGCTTCCTTCATTGCATCAATCTTCTCTTCGTCCATTTCTTCTACATTTGTCTCATAATCTTTCACAACCTGACTGGCATGCCGCTGCGCAACCATGTTACTGATAAATGGATACGATGCGATTCCCAATCCCGTTATGAATATAATAACACAAAATATAACCCGAATCTTTTTCATCTGACTCTTCCCCAAAAATAAATCACTGCCCGACACGTTACTGTTCACAGCAGCGTAAAATCTACTTTAGGAGAGAACAGATTCTTCTGCCCTCTCCTATTTATATAGCATTATGAAATTAAAAGTTTATAGCAATTGTTCTGATTTCTTACGCGTCTTTTCTTCTACCTTTCAGAAGTACAAATGCTGCTCCTGCCATCAGTGCAAAACCTGCGATGGAGAAGAGAACTGTTCCCATACCACCTGTTATTGGGAGGTCGAAACCTGTATAGTTCTTTACAGTAACTGTAAATGTTCCAGCTGAACCAGTATCTCCACCTTTGAAAGTTTTATTCTTTACAGTAGTTGCAGCAATAACATTTCCGTTTGTATCTTTATCGATAGTTGTTTCTGTCTCTGTTACATAGTCAACTTTAATTTCCACTTTAACTGGTTCTTTCAAAAGATTGTATTTTTTTCCATCTTTTGTTTTTACAGTCTGTGTCTCTACAAGATAATAAGTACCCTTTTTTAATCCTGTTTTCTGAATCTTTCCTTCGCCATCTGTTGTTAAATCCTTTGCAATTCGTTTTCCATCAGATCCCTTTAAATCAGCCTCTGTAGGATTAGTCTTTGCTCCAGTATAACTGTAGAGATCAAACTTTACACCTTCAAGTTTAGCATTTGTCTTTCCATCAACTTTCAAAACATTCATCTGGAATGAATATACAATTGCCTGATCTTTAATTTTATCTTCTCCTGGTGTATTGCCTTTATTTGGATTATCTGGATCTTCTGTTGGATAAATTGCATTTGAGTAATCTAGTTCTGCATCATTTAAATTTCCTTCTGATCCAATTATTGCATTTTCATTTAATTTTGTATTAAATGTAACTGTGATAACTTTTACATTGCTAGTTGCAAGTTTTGTTTTTCCAGCCTCTGTAAACTCAATTGTCCATGTTCCACCTGTTGTGTTATCTTCAGGTACTGTCAATGTATAGTCTGTGCTTGCCTCAAGAGTTGTGCTGTTGTTTGTTGTAATTTCCAAATTAGCCTTTGCCTTATTTTCCCATGTAAGAGCATTAGACATTTTATCTGTCAGCTTATATTTTTTCAATTCGTTTACATTAGAAGGAACGGAAGCCTCTACTTTCCATGTAACTGTATCTCCTACAGATGCATCTGTATCATTGTCATATGAACCATTTGCATTTTCTACTGATTTTTCAAGACTTGGTTTTTCATTATAGACAGTAATTGTAGCACTTTCTGATGCTTCTGTAGTACCTACTTGAATCTTTCCATCTGTCTGAACAGTAAATTCGTATGCTGTTTTTCCATCTAAAATATAACCTTTATTGTCATCTGTTCCGCCAAGATTTGTCTCAATAAAACGATATGTTGCTGGTGCAAGCCCTGTTACATTAATTACTCCTGATCCATTCGTCTTATACTCATCTACTTTTGTCCAACCTGTTGTTTCTTTTTTCTGAAGTTCAAAGCTTACATTTTTCAAAGTTTCTTCAGTTTCAGATCCATTCACCTTAATAGTCTTACCTTTTTTTATTAAAGTAATTCCACCATATACAGTTTCATTCTTTGGGTTAGCTATAATATCGTATACCCAGTCATCACCATCTTCATTTGTCATTGGCACTGATACAAGGAAATTTGCTGTCTTATTTACAACCTGAGAAGGTGCTTTTGTTTCTTCAACAAGATATACACCTAAATCAAGGTTTGTAAACTCAGCAGTTGCTTTTCCATTTTTCATTTCTGTTTTTTGGGATGTTCCAGTTAAACTTCTATCTGCAACCTTCGCATCTACAACTGATTTTATGTCATTATATTTAGTATCACTTGTAATTGTAACATTATCTCCAATTAATGATTTATATTTTAATTCTACAGGATTACTTCCCTGCTCTAAATCTGCAATTTTATAAATTGTAAATTCTACTCCGGCTAATGGTTTATTTGTATCATCACCTTCGTATTTATTAATTGTAATACTTCCTTTTTTAGTTGTGTCAATTGTCGGCATTTTAGTATCTGCTGCAAATGCCGTCACTGTCATAGTTGACAGTACCATTGCTGCACTTAACACGCCTGCCAGCATTTTTCTAAATTTTCCCATACTTTCCTTCCTCTCTTTCACTTTATCGTGTTATTATTTCTTTTTATTGTTGCGTCTAGGAGATGTTACCCTCCTTTCTGCGTTTTTGTAATCTATACATGAAGAGTCCTACCCCTGCAAGGGCAATTCCCCCCAGTATCACAATGTACCTTCCATATCCTCCTGTGGCTGGAAGATCGAATCTTGCCTGATTGGAAATTGTAATAGAAATGGTATTATCTACTACCTCACACTCTTCATTATCAATCAGACTCTTTCCATTCCTGTTGATCACTATAATAACCGGATCTTTCAACAAACTATGATTCTTTGCTGCCTTTGTCTCCGTCAGACGATAGGTTCCATCTTCCAGATCCTTGAATTCTGCAATTCCTGAAGGAGAACCACTGTCACCTGTTGTTACTGTTCTGGCTGCGAAACTGTCATCAACTACAGGCTTTCTTGTCGATGTCTCTTCCTTCATCTTTTCCAGTTTAAACTCAGCACCATTCAGTGGTTTCTTAGTTGATGCATCCTGTTTTGTGATCTTAATATTTGTCTTAGGACTATAAGTATTTGTTATTGTAAAGGATTTTGTTTTACTTTCCGGAGTCTCTGTGGAAATATTTGTACAATCTACATTATCACTGTAAGTTACTTTGTACTTATCATTCAGATATCCGTCATCTTCAATCACCGTCTCATTTTCATCGTCTCCTGATACCTCTACAACTCGATAGATATATGGAACCTTTTGCTCTGCTCTATAATTCACATATTGATCCAGATCTTTGAATGAATAACTCCACTTTCCATCATATCCTTGAGAAAGTGTTATCGTTTCATTCTTTCCATCGTATTTAACTTTTTCCCATGTTGTTCCTTTGTCCTTGCTTCTCTGAAGCTGAATTTTAATTGACTTTGGAAGTGTAATATTATTTATATTTTTCCACTCTTTTGTAAGATTAAGATTGATTGTAGGTTTTAACGTATTCTTGAAAGTAATAATTGTAGCATCTGTTGATGTATCTTGGTTTGCTATTCCTTTCCCTTTCATATCACTGGAAGCAATCACCTTACCGGCAACAACTTTCGTAACCGGATCATATCCTGCATCGAATGTATTATTATTTTTCACAATTACACTTTCCAGTGTGGAACCATCTGTACTTTCAATCTCGCTGATTCTATAATCTGTTCCTGCCGGAATTCCGTCAATAGTCACCGACTCTCCAGCTTTGATTGTATATTCCTTTACAATCTTATTAGATTCCAGTGAAAGCTCTGCAACATTACTGAACTCTACACGGAATGTATAGTCACCGCTCAATGTATCCGAACCGTCTGCTGTTGCTTTGCAAATCTTTATTTTTCCGGTTTTTACTTTATTGACAAATGTTGCTTTCAGCTTTGTCATAGTTGTCTGATTATCAGGAGCTACATATGATCTGAATACAATTGTATTTTTATTTTCTGTCTTACCAGAATCTTGATTCTTCGCATATCCAGTAGAAGGATATCCGCTGTTAGGTATTTCTACCTTACCATTTGAACCAGACTTATATACTTCTTTACGGCCATCCCGAATGGTATTGCCTTTAACATTTTTAACTGATGGAATAGGATCTTCATTTTTCACCGTTTCTCCTTTTCCTATTGTTGACACAGCCTGTCCATTTTCATAAAGTGTCCATGTCGTATCAAATACCGATGAATTCACATCTTCCGATACAGCAATGTAGCTTCCTCGTCTAAACTGATCACTAAATGTTGCTGTCTCTCCATCTGCCAAGGCGAACATTCCGTCACTGCCGATTCTGTACAGTTTTGATGAGCCATCATTTTTAGATAATGTATACTGTGCTCCTTTCGGATATTTCAACGTTCCACTTGTCGCAGAACCATAATCCGGAATATCCTGTTGTTGTGTTACAAATCCAGTTTTGGCTGCTGCTACAACTGAAGGAATGAATATAAAATCATCCAAGTAAATATCTCTCTCGAAATTATAATTAAATTTGATATTTTTTATCTTGGAATAATCAAATGTCTTATCTCCCTGTAGTTTACTCAGATCAACCTGAATCGTATTCCATTGATTATGTACAAGACTACTGTTTCCGTAAGTCTTTCCTGAAAGATAACCTCCTATTTTTTTTTCATTATCATCTTCCAGTTCCAGATAGGTACTTGTAAGTTCCGGAATGTCCTGATAGTCATAGTACATCTTGAATTGCAAGAATGCATTTGTATCAGATGCATCAAATGTTTCTCCATTTGCTGGTCGTATGATTCCAAATCTTTTGTTAATATGCTCTCCTTCCGCATCATCACTTTTTGCCTTCCAGTGAACCACATTTGTCTGACCAGCCTTCTCATCTGTAGTTTCAAATGTATTTTGTGGAAACGTTTTTGATAACTTTTCTGCTGAAAAACTATCATTATAAGTTTTAGGCTGTTTTTCATCGGAAGATTGTGCTTCTTTTGTTCCATAATGTGTTGCCTGATTTTGAATCGTGAATGGGAATACGGAAGCACCTTCAAACAATGATGCCGGGAATAACTCTGTATTCACATCTGTTGTATCAACTTTCTTTTCCACAGCGAATTCATTTTCATCCGGGAAGTTGAAGAATACTTTCATGTTTGATTCCCAAAGTCCACGTTCCATATAAAACATTGTAAGTGTGTGTTCTTTTGTAAAATAGTCAGCTGAGCTTAATATCGTTGAAAAATCTTTTACTACATTTGTGTTCACTCCACTAGCACCACCGCTATTAGAATTACTATTCTTCACACGATTTACTGTAGCTGTCTTATTTACGAAATTAATTGTTCCTTCTACTACATCATGATCACCACCAACATCAAGAACTAACTTGCCATCGATAAATACCCATACATCATCATCACCGGAAAAGTTGAATTCAATTGGTACTTTTTTATTTTCAGAATCAACAACTGTTCCATCAGATGTAAGACGGAACTTCAGATCAAACTTTTGTCCAAATCCATAATTTAATTCTGAAGCATCTCCTGATTGATCACTTGAATTCAATGGGAAATAGTTTCCATTAGACGTTTCTCCATCCGTTGTTCTTCCCTTTACATCTTTAGCAGTTGATTGCAAAAAATATTCATCCGTTTCGTCATACTGTAATTGAAGATTTTTATTGGCTAAACTCTGATCAGCACTGTCAAAACACCAATAATCTACTGTTCCGTTAGAAGTCCTACTTGACGACCTCATTGCTTTTTTTACAAATGGAAAAGTTACATTTTCATATACTTTTCCAAGTACAGTATTCTTTGAATTCTTTCCACTTAAAAAGTCTTTGTCAAAAAATGGAGCCGTTATCGTATTTTCATTATTTGTTTTTAATTGTAAATTGTTACTGGATAACTGATCTGCAACCAATCCCTGCGTTGCATTTCGTCCATCGAGTGATTTATCTATTTTTAAATCTTCTCCATATCTTCCCCACATGGAGTTGTTTTCGTAAAAGAATTTTTTATATGAATCGCTATTGCTTTCACTATTGTAACCAAACAAATTCATTCTTCCAGCTCCAGTAATTTCACTAAAATGTGAACCTGAATAATTCTGGAAATTTCCCCAGTATAATGGTGACGTTGCATTATTTGCTTTATAATAATCACTCAATGCCATGTTGAACTGTCGGAATGGCTGATAAATTCTGTGGTTTGTTACATTATCTTGTTTTGGATATTCATCTCTGTTTTTTCCATTCAATTCATAATCTGAGTAATAATCGTAAATCGTTGTATTTACATATAACTTATCAGCATCTCTTGTTTCTGTTCCTTCCGGTACATCTACAACCGTCGTATCCTTTCCTGTTTCTGCATCTCTTACTGTATATGCTTCCTCCCAGTAGCCACCACGGTTTCCCCCATCGTAGATAACATTATCACTTGAATCACCGTAATAACATGGATTTGTTAAAACTGAAGGAATATCCAATAGCGCAGTTGCTTCACCATTACTTGCATCATTCGCATTAGATACCGGATTTGCTGCAAATCGTATTTTCCCATATCCTTTTGGAAGAGTGGCTTTATATACATCATTATAAACATGTCCATCTGTTTTTTTGACTTCTTTGGTCATTGTTCCTGTAGTAACTGCAGTACCATTTGTAGCATAATAATAAACAATAGTACTATCTGGATTTGGAATTCCTTTTTTATTATCCTCATAAGACAATTTTGATAATGTAGCATCGTAATATACTGTTATTCCATCTGCAGCAAGTGGTGTTTCTTTGTACTCAAACGGAGTATCTACTTTCTTTTTTGCATCCGATGCAGCTGCACCTGTCAATTTATAACATGGTGAATTCAGGTTCCAATCAATCTGTATATTCTCTGTTTGGTTACAAGGAAGCGTCCAGTCGTTACCTGTTAAAAAGATTACATGTGTCCATTTCTTATCAAACGTGATTTTCCAAATATTCTTTGAATCTGATCCAGGTACTTTATACATCTGCAGAACGCCCGTGTTGTCATTATTACTAAATGCATATACAGAAATTTGTGTTGCATTATCCCAAGCAGAGTCAGGGTCATCTATTGTATTTTGCTCAAAATACAATGTATATACTCCTGTTTCTGACACCGTATTAATATTATTTTCTCCGTCCGTATCCTCATCCGCAGCTTCGCTTTCTGATTGACTTACTGCCTGACCTTCCCAGACAACTGTCGCTTCATTCTCTTTGCTCTCGTCTGCTCTCTTAGCTGCTTCTGTGATATCCTGCTCCTCTTCGAATGCCTTTGCCTCAACCAGCACTTTCTTTGTATAGCTTGCTTCATCTGTACGATACTGAAGCTGCATATCAAAGTTTATTGCTGTTGTATCTGTTGGCATTGTGATCTGCAGATATTTAGAAGTAACTGTTCCATTATCGTCCTTGTCGTTCTTCCACTCTGCTGTTGGACTTACCTTTGTTCCATTATTAAGAGTCACTGAGTCTTTCAATGTCTCATCGATTGTTTTCTGTGTGTTTTTATCTGTAAGCTGATCGCTTGTCAGAAGATTGACTGCATCTATATCTGTTGCCGCAGATCCGTCCTCGTTTTTTAGATATACATTCAGACAGACTGATTGCGAGCACTGCCCTTGCGCAGTCACATGAATTGTCTGTGCAACATTCTGTTCCACAGTTTGTTCAGAATCTTTAGAAATATTAATTTTTATCCGATCTTGTTCGTCACTGCTCTCTCCTGTTGCAAATACAGTATTTCCTGTTAATACTGTTCCAAGTACCATTGTCACTACAAGTATCAGACTAACTCTCTGTTTTGCCTTTCCTCTCATTTTTCGAACTCCATCCCTTTTCTATAAACCGATAATATACTTCTGTCTCTCCTCTGCTGTCTATCGGCATTCTCTTGTCTTTGTTTCATACACTATATTAACATAACTTTCCAATTTAATGAATATTAAATTTTCATGATTTATAACAAAATTTCAAGATTTATAACACAATTTCAAGATTTATAACACAATTTCAAGAAGTTACGTGTTTTATCCCCAAAAAATAACCCAGAATCAACTGATAAATTTTCTCTTTTATCAATTAATTCTGGATTATTTCATAGTAATAGCGTAAACTATTCACAGTTTACGTAATAGTAACGCCTGTTGAGTATTTGTATTTTTATAGAAGTGCAATGTAGCACTTTTAGTTTTTGCAAGAAAAAAACAGCGCTTTCGCACTGCTTCTCATTCCTGTCTATATTCCATGTACCTTCAAAACTACATACAGTCAAAACCAACATCATCATCCAAACCTATCACTGCTTTGGTTATGCCCTCGACCTATTAGTAACAGTCAGCTCCATGTGTTACCACACTTCCACCTCTGCCCTATCTACCTCGTCGTCTTCAAGGGGTCTTACTAACTTGACGTTATGAGATATCTCATCTTGAGGGGGGCTTCACGCTTAGATGCCTTCAGCGTTTATCCCTT
>OGOO01001389.1_pt1 | contig 21445 bp, 18 predicted proteins | sample 1552651 | NCBI WGS metagenome assembly OGOO01 (sample SAMEA2580118, study PRJEB22360) | human gut metagenome | biome: human gut; feature: human-associated habitat; material: faeces | place: Denmark | collected 2008/2010 | reverse complement strand
TCGGCCGCGGCACGGGCATCGCGCTCGGCCGTCAGCTGCACTTCCTCAATCTGCAGCTGGGCGGCGTCCAGCTTGGCATGCAGCTCGGCGAGCTCCTTGGCAGACGCCTCGCGCACCTCGGCGAGCTCAGCTGCGGCGGCGTCCTTGGCGGCCTGCAGCTCGGCGGCATCGGCTTCCGTCTTGGCAGCCAGGGCCGCAGTAGCGTCGCTCTTGACCTGCGCAACCTGCTCGGCGGCCGTCTGCTCGGCAGCTGCGATCTTGGCATCGGCATCGGCGTGAGCGGCCGCGACCTCGGCATCGGCCTCGGCACGCATCTGCTTAAGCTGCGCCGCCGCGGTCGAGCGTGCCTCTGCCGCAGCATCCTCGGCAGCCTTCTTGCCGGCCTCGACATCCTCCAGCGAGGCGCGCAGCTCCTCTACATCGGCCTCGGCAATCTGCGCGCGCTGCGTCAATGCCAGCTCACGCGTCTTAGCCTCGTCCAGCTCGTCGGCCAGGTCGTCACGCTCGTCGGTCAGCGCATGGGCCTGAACCTTCCAAGACTTGACCTGCCCCTGCAGCTCCTCAATCTGCTCGCGAGCCTCGGCCAGCGCCTGCTCGGCGTCGAGCTGGGCCTGCGTAACCTCCTCCACAAACACGCGACGGACCTCGACATCGGGCAGGTCGGGGCTATCGACCTGCACCTCCTTAATCTCCTTAATAAACTTGGGCGCCACCGGCTCGGGATGCACGCTCTCGAGCTCCTGCAGGTTGCGCTCGTCGTCGGTCAGGCTCTTAAAGACGGTGTAGTTGTTGATGAGGTTGGTGTACATCTGCACCATGTACTCGTCATCGAACGCCAGCGCCTGCTGCTGCACGTCGATGTTGTAGCCCACCTTGTCGTAGCGCTCCATAAACTGCCACAGCTGGTAGCACTTGCGGTAGTTGGGGTCCTTCATGATGAGGTTGGTGCGCTGGATGGGGCTGCGGACCGCGCTGCAGCCGTTCATGATCTGGCAGAACGACGCGCCACGCAGCGCCATGACAAGGCGGCGCACGCGGTCGATGCGCATAAAGACGTCCATGTTGTCGGCGTCGTTCTCGGCAAAGCTCTGGCGGTTCTTGACCGTCATCTCGACGTTGTACTCGATCTCTTCGTACGCGTCGTCGATCTTGCTGTGCATCTTAAAGCGGTTGCGGATCTCGTTGCCTGTCGACCAAAAGATCACGTCGGTGCGCTTGTCCACAAACGTCAGCAGGCGCTGAATCAGGTGGTAGATAAACCGGTTCTCGTACAGGTCGTACGTCTCGACGGTGTTGACGTTGAGGATGCGCGTGGGGTGGACGCTACCATCGTCGCTCGGCGCCAAAAACTGCGTGTTCCGGCTCAGATGACGGACGCTGTCGGCGCTGATCTTTTTGGCAAGCGAAATCGGCACCACCTCTTCCTCGGTGGTGATGAAGCGGCGCGGATTTTCGATGATGGTGTTGATGGCGTCGAGCGAGTCCTCGATTATGCTGATCCACTCCTCATCCACCACCTTGACGAGTTCCTCGCGCTGCTGCTCGATCGTGGTGCCCGAGGCCTGCGCCATCTCAAACAGATAGCGGAAGTAGCGGCTGTCCTCCTGGATGGGCTCCATCTGCTTGGAGAAGCTGGTATAGAGGTCCTGAATGGTCTCGGACATGGGTTACTCCATAGGTTGGATCGATTGGTAAGGGGCGGGGCGACGTCACGTAGGGCAAACGCTACTGATTGTCTTGTCCCACGCCCCGCGTTTACGGCATTAGTAGAAGTTCTGGATCCGCTGCAGATACATGACGGAATCGGGCAGGCCGCCCTCGCCAAAGGTCTTCTCGATGTACTCGATCAGGCCCTTCATCTCGTCGCGCACAAAGCTCACGTTCATGGACTCAAACTTCTTGAGCACCTTGCGGGCGATGATGTAGTCCATGCCACCCAGCTCGGTGCCGCCGCACGCCACGTACACGGGGATAAAGTCGTACATCTGCTTGATGATACGGTTACCAAAGGCCAGCTTAAAGCGAGTCTGCAGGTACTGGTCCAGCTTGTGCATCTTCTGGAGCAGCTCGTCGTCGATCACATACTCGACCTTGGCCTTCTGGAACAGATACTGCAGATGCTCGGCCGTCACGTGCACGCGCTCGTGCGGCTCGCACTCAAACGCGTCGGCGCGCTCGTTGAGCTCGATGGGAATCGCGCGGTCGTACACCTTGTCCGTAATGGTAAAGGTGGAGTCGTCGTTGTTGGCCGTGCCGATAAACCACAGGCTGTCGGGAATGGTGAGCTTGCCGTCGTGCAGACCCTTGGGGTCGGCCGCCCACTGGGTGGGCACCAGGTCGAGCACCCACTCGTCGTGACTGGGCATCTCGAGCACCGACAGGATCTCGGCAAAGTAGTACTCCACGCGGGCGAGATTCATCTCGTCGAGCACGATCATGGACGGGTCTTGGCGAAGGCCCGCCTCGTACACGGCGCGGAGGAACTCGGTCTCGTTAAAGCGCTTGGAAAACTCGTTGAAGTAGCCCAGCACCTCGGTGCGATCGCGAAAGCTCGGCTGCACCGACACGATGGTCGCGGGGTTGTCCAAATAGCGGCTAAAGCTGTAGGGCAGCGAGGTCTTACCGGTACCCGAGATACCCTCCAGGATCAGTAGCTTGGAGGCGGCCATGCCGGCCACAAAGCGGCGGATGACCTCGGGCGTGTAGTAGAGCTTCATCTGGCTGCAGGCGAACGCGCGGAAGCTGTCGACAAAGTCCTCCAGCGAGATGGCATCGTCGTAGGCTGGCGATTCCCAGTCGCGGTACTTAAGGTCCACAAGGGACAGCTTGGGGAAGCGGTTGGCCTGGGCGATCTCTTTTTCCTCGGCAAGGGTCTTGGCCTCGACGGTGGCCTTGGCCATGGCGGCCGCGGCGTCCTTAACGCCCGCGCCATCGAGCGCGAGCGATGCGTTGCCCGATACCACGGCGGCCGTGGCGCCCTCGCCCGCAGGCGCACCGGCGCCCGCAGCGGCGCCCACCACGTTGCCCACCGTGGGCAGGTGGTCGTCGGCCAGGGCCGAGGCGCCCACGTACGGAATCTGCTTGGTGCCGCCCATGGCATTGACCTTGAGCGCCAGCAGCTTGTTCTTCTCGTCCATGAGGTCGAGCACCTGCTTGTTCAGGCGGCCGATCTCGCGATAGAGTGCCTTGTTGGACGTGTCGTCGCGATGCAGGCGGCGGTTGATGCGGTAGCGGTGAACCAGAATGGCCACGATCAGCACGGGGACCGCGATGAGCATGGCAAACAGAATGACCGCGCCGATCTTGCCCACCAGGTCAAACGTGGTGAAGTAGGTCATAAAGATGCTGAAGTACTCAACCCAGCCAAACACCAGCAGATTAAGGAGGGAGCTCACGACGGCAACGACGTTGTAGACGACCTTTGCCAGCAGCTCCCAGGCAAATCCCAGAAACTCACTCACTGTCGCTGTCCTCCTGCTTGTTTGCGTTCATCGCCGCCTCGGCCTCGGCCTTCAGGCGACGGGCTTCCTCGAGCTTGGCCTCGGCCTGGGCGAGCTGCTCGGCGGCGTTATCGGCCGTGATGGTGGTATCGCCCTTGCCCTCGGCGTCCACGATGGCAGCCGCGGCGGCCAGGCGGTCCTCCTCGGCCATAGCGCGCTTGAGGTTCATGCCCACCACGATGAGGTGATACACCTGGTAGATAAAGAACAGCAGCATGGGCAGCACGATCACAATGAGGAAGCCCATGGAGCTGGACAGGAAGTCCATGACCTTGCCCATCTGCGGCAACGCGAACAGGTACTTACCAACGATGTCGCCATCGCTGATGATGTGCGTATCGGCCACGTCGTTGTTATCGCCCTTGGTGGTAAAGCTGCGCATGCCGTTGACCTCGTCGATCGCGGCGATGCGGTGCGTGTTGAGCGCGTACTCGTTGTCGATGATGGTATGGAACGTCACGATGTCGCCCACCTCGAGCTTGGAGGTGTCGCACTTTTGGATGATGATGAGGTCGCCCTTGTTAAATGTGGGCGCCATGGAGTCGGACTGCACGGCGAGCGGGGTGAAGCCGGCGATGTCGGAGACGCTGCCGTCCTCGTGCGTGGCGAGCGTGGTAAACGCATACAGGGCCGCCACCAGGATGATGATCCACATGACGACGCTCAACGCGATGGATGCGGCTTTTTTAACAGATTGCATGATGTCCCTTACTACCGTGTCTGTCTAGGTCGTGCGCGGCCCGGTGGCCGCCGTGCATATCTACTGTTCCTCGATGCCCTCAAAGCGCATCGAAACCGAATAGTTAGCTCCCTTTAGCATATTAGTGCAATTTGGGTCCGTTCCCTCGAGCCATATACGAACGGTTACCGGCTTATCCGTATCTTTTATCAGGTCGAACATGTCGCTGGCCGCGGTCGCCTCGCCCGAGCCGAGCCCAAAGACGGTGGCCGCGCCGGATGAGCCCCCGCCCCCGTTGGGGTCGTAGACCCAAGTGTGGCCGTCGGCGGTAAAGCTCATGCGCATGGCGCTGGCCATGCCCTGCGTCTCGGAGCTAAACCGCGTGCCGGACACGCCGCCATCACCATCCTGCCCGGTCAGGCGAACGCGCAGGTCCGTGCTGCTCATAAAGTGAAGCGTGAACTCCAGGTAGGCGCCGGTGGCGGGATCGGCGGTGGAACCGTCCTCGAAGGTGAAGGTCTGGTAGTCGCTCGTGGTTACGGGCTTGAGCTTGGATGCGTCAATGTCCACGCCCTTTTCGCTGGCGATGCGCGCCGAGATCTGGTCGAAGCCCAGGCTGTGGACGTATTCGTCGAACGTGGCGTGCTCGTCCAGGTCAAAGCGCAGCGAGCCATCGGCGTTGGCGTCGATCATGAGCATGCGGGTCTTGGCGCTATCGGCGATGGAAAACCAGGCGAACGTTGCCATGGCTATCGCCACCAGGGCAAACAGGACCAGCACCACGGTGGTGGTAAGCTTGCGGCGCAGGTCGGTGTCGGCGGGGGCGGCGGCGCTGGGCTTGCCGGTGGCGGGCGTGCAGTTGGCGGCGGGTTGCTTATGCGTCATGGCTACTCACCGTCCAAGGTCGCAAAGAGCGCCAGGTGCAAGGTGCCCGGATCTTGATAGAGATAGTCGGCGCTATCGGGGTCGGTGCCCTCGATGTAGTAATAGATATCCAGACGATAGGTCTGGCCCAGCGCCAGCGTGGCGAGTGTGTTCTGCGGGCGCGTGGCTGTCTCGCTCGTGTCCAGCGTAAAGGCGGCAGGGCTCTGCGTCACGTTGGTACCGCAAGCGAGCTGGCCGTTTTGCCAGCCCAGCAGCATGCCATCGGCGTAGCCGGCAAGGCCAGCCGGGGCGGTCGTGGGATGCTCGTCGCGATGGCCGCCGTCGGAGCTGTCGAGCTCAAAGATGTTGGTGGCAAGCACCTGGTTGCTGCTCGAGATCTTTATGCCCACGCGGGCTGCGCGCAGCAGTTCGGCATCGGCACCCTGCGGGACCAGCGATTCGGCCAGATACAGGTTGACCTTGCCCCTTACTTTGCTGGCGCCCGTTCCGGTAATGGTGGGACGCAGGTCAATCCAGCCGTGGTAGAAGGCGGAGCCGTTGTCTTTTGCCTGCTCAAACACTGTGGCATCGCCGGCAGAGTTGTTTTGCGCACAGGCAGCAAAGCCGTTGAGGTCGAAGGTCGAGACCGGGTAGAGCGTCACGGCGCCGTTCGCGGTGGAGGCCAGAGATGCATCGCCTTGCTGCGACCAGCTGCCGCGATCGGCATCGCCTAGCTCCAGCACCAGCTTGGACGTGTCGCTGTGCACGCTCACCGAGTTGGTGTTGACCTTCATGTTGTTGGTAAACCAGGCGTAGGTTGCGACACCCAAAGTGGCGGCGAGCGCAACCATAACGAGCGCGATGTAGGCACGCGCGCGGCGGGCGTGGCGGCGGGTGACGACGCCCTCGAGGTGTGAACACTCGGCAGCTGCACTGGAGGGGCTCGCGGGGCTCTCACCCTGGGTTTTGGCCTTGCGGTTATCTGCTGGCATGTGCTTCTGATCTTTCATGTCGCTCGCCCCCTTATGCCTTGGCCGCGGCAAAGGCAAGCTGCAGCACCACATCGCGGGCCTGGGCCTCGTCGATGCAATTGGCGTCGCAGCCTTCCATGTACACAACGTAGCGAACGCTTGCCACCTCGTTGGCGGCCAGCATGCAGATGGGCGTAGCACCCGCGCGCGCCGTGGGCGTGTCGCCGGTGCCGTCCATGCTGTAGGCGCTTATGGCGCGCGCAGGGTCGGCGGTGTAGGTCCAGCCCGAGGCGCCCGCCGCCACGACCACGCCGTCTTGCGCGGTGGTGCGCCTGCTGGTGGCACCCGCGGTGCTGCCCAGGTCGTCGCAGGTAAAGATGTGCGTCTGCGTACCTGCCTGGGTCGTAATTACCAGACCCAGGCGCAGTGCGGCCAGCAGCTGCGGGTCGCTCGTCACGCTCATCTGGCCCGGATACAGGTACACGCTGAGCGCGCTGTCGCCGCCCTTAAGGTACAGCGTGCCCGAAAGGGCATAGCCGTCCAGCTGCGCGGTGCAGTCGGCGTAGTCGGTCGTGATGCCCGCGGCGTTTTGGAACGTGCCGCGCCAAAAGCGGGAAAGGTCTGACGTCGAGATGGGATAGAGCGTCTTGTCGGCCGCGGCAAGCGCGGCCGTCGTGTCCCAGGGTCCGTTGGCCGAAAGACCAATCTGCAGATCGGAGCCCTCGTCGCTTACCGTGTGTGCCACGGGCGTCACGTTGGTGTAGCGCGAGTTGCTAAACCAGGCGTAGGTGGCGGCGCTCAGGGCAGCTACCAGCACCAACATCCATGCGGCCGCGGCAACCATGCGACGGCGCGAGCTTAGGATGTCTTTGATGTTCGATGCACTCATCCCCGGCCCCCTTACGAACGTTTACCGGCAAAGCGCAGCGCCAGCGATTGCAGGCTGGTGGCGGCTAGGTTGTTGGTGCAATCGGGGTCGCAGCCTTCCAGCCACACGTACACATCCACGCGCACGGGCGTGCTGCGGTTGGCGCCCTTGGCGGCAGCGGGCAGGCTGCAGATCTTGGTCGTGGCCTCCTTGAGGCTCACGACGCCGGTGTCTTCGTTGTAGTCGCAGAAGTTTGCGCTGGTCAGCTGGTCAAAGTGGACCGTGGCGCCGTCGGAGCGGCTGCTGTCGAGCACAAGGTGGTTCTGCTCGTTTTCGCCGGCATCCTTGCCATCGAGCGTGTTGTAGCGCGCCTGGGGATTGTGCTCGCCCGAGACCTCAAAGACGTACTGGCCCGTAACGGTGTCGCCCTGCCCTGGAGCATAGGCGACCAGCCCCACGCGCAGGGCAGTGGAAATGGGGTTTGCCGAGTCCTGCTCGGTAAAGTCGATGCCCGACAGGTACACGTCGGTTGCGGCCGAGTTGGTGGCCAGGTACAGGGAAGTCTTGTAGTAGTCGGAATGCCCGGCCGCGCCAAACATGTTGGCAAACAGCGAGTCCTGTGTGGTTCCACCGGTAAAGCCCGTTACCTTTTGAAAGCCGTTGAGCACGTTGTCGGTCGAGACGGGATCGAGCAGGCCCGCAAAGCTCAGGCCGGCGTTGGTCTTGTACTCGCCGTCGTATTCGTTGGAGATGAGGAAGGTCACGCCCGTGCCCGCGGCCATCTTGACGTCGGTGATATGGCGGTTGGCGTTGTAGATGTACCAGGCATACGTTACGGCTCCGGCAGCAGCAAGGGCCACCAGCAACGTGGCGAGCATGCGATTGAACTGTTTTCGCAGCGAGCGCGCGTCCGACATGCCCCTCCCCCAGATGCCGTGTTGTGAACTGCCTGGACACCATTTGCCCATAATGGAGTTATTCTACGCGAATGTGCTGTTCGTCGGGGATACAAACGCGACTTTCCGCGTGCTGTTCGCGCTACATCGGGGCGGATAGGGTCGCAAATCGCCGCTTTTTAAAAAATAGTTCTTGCCACTGGGCGGGAGCTCCGTTATATTATTCCCTGCGCACTCGCGCACCCTTGATCGGGCGTTTAGCTCAGGGGGAGAGCGCTTCCCTGACACGGAAGAGGTCAGAAGTTCAAATCTTCTAACGCCCACCAAATGTTCGCAGCTCAGAGGCTTCGCCTCTGAGCTGTTTTGTTTTACGCCGCCAAGCCATGCGGGCGTCGCGGCGCCCAAAGCCGTCTCAACAACGCCAGCAACCACACCAATCGAGCCCAAAGTGGTCTCGACAACACCGGAGGCCACCCCAGCCAAGCCCAAAGTCGCCCAAACAACCCCAGCGAGCGCCCCGATCAGGCCCGAATGGGCCTCGCAGCCATATCCGGGCGACCCCCGCAAATCGAAGGTGAATGGTTTCCCGCGAAGTGAACGAGCCAAAACGAACCCCCGGAGCATCGACACTTTTGGCGGCTCATTTCCTGCGGTTTTGTCGTTAGAATCCTGCGGTTTTGGCGCCAAAAAGTGTGGATGCTTCGGGGGTCCAAAAACGCTCGTTCACTTCGCAGGAAACCATTCACCTTCAATACGGCAGCACCCCTCCGCCGCCAAAGGCCCGCTCTACCAATACTGATGCGCCTCAATAACGGTCTGCCAGAGCTTAAACCGCTTTGTCTCGAGGCGCGCCTGTGCCAAATATCGCGCTTCCTCAGTCATAGGCTTGTAAAATATGGGCCGCTTGCGACGATGCAGCTTGCGTCGGATGCGCTCGCACAGGCGAACGAGCTTTTCGTAGTCGCTCGCCTGGTCAGTCGTCACCGTAAAGTACGCGACCTCATTGAGCATCTGCAGCTCGTTACGGCGCTCGGCATCCTTGTGGATTTTCTCGCTTCCGTCATGGATGGCATCGCTGTCGTAATCGACCAGTGCGGTAAACACCTCGGGCAGCAAGCCAGCCCTTACTTTATCCAAGCCCACCTCTGCTTTCGCCGTAAGCGTTATGTCGGGTGTGCGCTCCAACACGCGCAGTTTGCGGTTGCGCCCATCGTTGTAACCGTCGCGAATGAAGTACTTCTTGTTCAGTTCGGCCTTGCCCAGCGCAAGCCCGCCGTAATACGCAGGTAGCGACATAAACATGCAAAGCCCCGACTCCCTTGGAGACCGTGAGCCCTCTTCCACGCACGGAAGCAACGCCTTCGCCTTGGCGGCGCCCCTCACCTTTGACGCCCGGTCAAGGTACGCCGCAATGAGCTCCTTGGTCGTGAGCCTGCCGTCGCGCATGCCCGCATCCCTGCTTGTTACCCCGCCGGGAGCAAGGTTATCCAGCCGGTAGTCCGATGTCATGGCATAGCCGGCATAGATGGCCGCCGCCGCATCGCCATCGTGCGCTGCCTGCAAAAACGCCAGCTCGGGAGAGCACACGTATGCATCCAGGTCGCCCATCCAGTGGCCCAGCGAGATAAACGAACCTGCCGGGAGCTCGTTGGTGCACAGATGCGTCTTAACGTGCTTGCTCCGCCGACGGTCGGCGCGCGACGGCACCAGCAAATCCAGCGTATCGATTCCCAGGTCATAGCGATCGATAACCTCCTGCGCTTCTTGATCCGAGAGCGCGCAGGCGCCCGCGATCGACACGACCTCTGGTTCCGAATCCCCAAAGCGCGGGTTCGGGATGTGCGCCAAGAGCGCCAGTGCAGCGTTATGTGAAACGATGAAGTAACTCATGGCGCGAAGATAGCATGTGCATCGGAGACGGCTCGCGACTCCGGCGAGTTTTCGGCAAACGACCAGCGGTTTTTTGCCACGGTGCAACCAAAGTGTTCATTCGTCGACGTCTAAATGCAAATCCGTCAAGATTTTGGCAAGGTTGCCGCTCAACTGGCCAAAAGCTGACCAAGCACTTGCCCATTTGCTTGACGGCACGCCCCCGCCAAAACACCCCGCTACTTCTTGGACGGTCGAAGCATCCATCCAGCGACCGCACGCCAAACCGCAATCGCCTTGTTAAGACAGCAGACGCCATCGGTCACCGGCTCAGACACCGCCGGCCCCAGTCGTGCGCATCGAGCACCCAACGCTGGGGTATCCTTGGAGCACATGCACCGCAAGCCGCACAAAGGAGCCGCCATGCGCACCGAGCTCGATGTTCCCTTTTCGCACAAAGACGAGGCCAAGGCCCTGGGCGCCAAGTGGGACCGGGCCAAGAAGATCTGGTACGTGCCCGATGGCGTCAGCCCCGAGCCCTTTGCCCAGTGGCTGCCCGGCGTGGACCGCTCCAACCCCAGCGCGCCCTATATCTACCTAGTGCTGGGCAAGCGCGAATGTTGGAAGTGCCACGAGCAGACGACGGTCGCGGCCTTTGGCATTCCGTATTGGGCGGCCGAGGACTCGGGCAGCAAAGCCGCGCCCGGCGGCGCGCCCTCCATGGACGACACGGGCCACATCGCTATCGACACCGCCCGCGCCAACGCCATAGCTATCGTCCCCGCGCTGGGCTGCGTGCCGGCCGAGATCCGCGACTACCTGCGCGAGCGCTGCGGCTACAAGCCCGTAACGTCGCGCACCACCAAGACTGTATCGCTCGCCAGCACCTGCACCGGCTGCGGCGCGCTGCAAGGCAACCATTACCTGTTCGAGGAGCCCACGTCGCCGTTTGCACTTACGGCCATCAACAAGCTGCCCGCGCTGGAGTTCGTGCGCGTGGAAGTCGCCGGCGTCTATGGCATCCCTGCCACCAAAGGCGACTTCGACCAGGCGCTCTTCACCTGGGCACGCGACCACCACACCCAGTTCCACAAGACCCTGTTCGAGGGGATCTACCTGTAGGGCAAAACTCGAAAATCGAGTCCAGATTTCCTCGAAAATCGAGTGTGAAAATCCTCGAAAATCGAGTATGATTATCCTCGAAAATCGAGTATGCGCAGGTAGTGAGGTCTATCAAATCATGATTTCTTATGGTTCGGAACAGCCCAAATCCTACCGTCCTCGCCTTTTGGACGAACGACTGCAAACCCTGCTCCAGATTTTTGGAGCGGTCGAGATTCGGGGCACAAAGTGGTGCGGTAAATCATGGACCGCGCTCGCATTCGGTGAGAGCGTCGTTCATCTTGATGACCCAAACATAAAGTCGCTGGTCGAAGCCGATCCTTCGCTCGCTCTTCAGGGCAATAAGCCGCACGTCATCGATGAGTGGCAAGAGACCCCCGCAACATGGGATGCCACGCGCCGCGCCGTTGATGCATCCGGCGGCGAGAAGGGCCTCTTTATCCTCACCGGATCGTCAACGCCGGCAAAAGACTCTGTCACCCACAGCGGCGCCGGCCGCATAGCGCGTCTCGACATGAGCACCTTGACGCTTTGGGAACGAGGACTTTCAACGGGATCCGTTTCGCTGCAAAACCTATTCGAAGGATCATTCGACCCTTCGGCCTATACAGGCTCGCTCCCCATGCTGGCCGACGCAATTTGCTGCGGAGGATGGCCGGCGCTTGTCGGGGCGAGCCCTCAGATGGCCGCAGAGGTCGTCAACCAGTATCTCGATGCCATGTACGAAGTCAGCGTTCCGCAAAAAGGAGGCGTGGGGTCTACAGCGCGGCACATTGTGTCCTCGCTCGCGCGCAACGTTGCGACCTCTGCCACGCTCAACACCATCGCGGCAGACGCCTCGTTGGGTGACAGTGACGCCCAACCGGCAACTTCGACCGTGGCGTTTTACCTCGACATGCTGGAGAGCATGTATGCGATCGTAAATCTGCCCGGCTGGGATGCACCCGTCCGCGCAAAGTCTCGCCTGCGCACCAAGCCAAAGCGCTATTTCGCCGACCCCTCCATTCCCGCAGCCACGCTTGGAATGAATCCCAAAAGGCTGCTTGCGGACGGACAGACTTTTGGCCTGCTCTTTGAGTCTCTGTGTATTCACGATCTGAGCGTCTACACCTCGTGCCTGCCCGGCTCGCATCCGGGCTCGCTCCACTACTACGGCGACTCCGACGGGCTTGAGGTTGATGCCATCATCGAGCTGAACGATGGCCGCTGGGCAGCGATAGAAATCAAGCTCGGCGAATCCAAGGTTAGCGACGGAATCCGCAACATCGAGCGCCTGCGCCGCAAGGTCGCCCTGAACCCTGCCGCGCGCAACCCCCAGCCGGAGTTCTGCGCCGTCATCACCGCGACCTCGCCCTTCTGCCGCTACGACGCCGAGCACGACGTCTACGTGTTCCCCATTGGAGCGTTGCGGGCGTAGGGCGGTGATTCGGGGCACTGGGTTTGTTTAACGGGCAATTCGATCATCGAAACTATGGCTCCGCATCGTCATAGGTAATGGCGCATCCGCAGGTTGAGCATTGCTGAGGATAGACCGGGAGACGCAAGCCTGTTCGAGCCCGCGGGTCGGTAGCGTGTTTGTCGCGAATGTCGATGAAGCTGATATCTAGGCATGGGAGGTCTGCGCCACAGCCTGGGCACGATAGATGGATTTGACCGCAGCTGACTTCGGCGAGCGGGAACAGTCTCCGGTCCATTAACGCTCGTGGCAGGTTTCCGTACACGCCTCGTGCGATATCACTTCGCCATCCCATGGTCTCCCCTTTCCCGTTTTAACTGTTGAGGAAAGGATGGCAGGATCGCGCAGCACGCGATGCGGCGCGGCGCGATCCGATCAATCGACATGATTGGGTTGCGACAGGCTGCAACCGGCTAATACGGAGCAACGGCCTCCGCATGACGCCGCGATTCCGAGAAATCGAACTCGGCACGGTGGGCTTCGAGAAATCGAGCGTTGGGACGCAAGCGGTGTTCGTCCGGCTCGCGCAACACCGAACCCGCAAACGTCGCATAATCCGTATGCTGCAGAAGGTACGACCCGCAAAGTTGATAGTCGCCGCGCACCAGCTCGAACGAAATCAGATGAGCATCGAACAGCGAGTGCAGGTCACGACGCAGTAGAATACCGTTGCTGACAACCTGTGACTTGGGACCCGAGTAGTTCTCGATATGCGCGGCTTCGAGCGCTTCGTCAACGTTGCAGCCCGAGACGGCGCATCGACCAGTGTAGGCCTCAAAGAGCTCGGTGCGAAAACGCTGCTGGCCGATTCGCTCGCGACGAAGTGCGTAGCGAACCTTTTCATCGTCGCTCGCCGGAGTGCCAGAAAACTCAGCCGCGACCGGAGCGTCCTTCATGTAGCTCATATCGGGGGAGAAGCGCGCGTCGGGTCCACCCTTATGGACAGGTCCATGCAGCACAAACCAGCTGTTCTCGGGTTCATAGCGCTCAACGAACGCCAAGCCGAGCACCTTGTAGCCGGCGCCCGTTGCAAAGAACACACCAACGGGAACGCCGCACTCCATGCAGTTGATCATCTTTTGGTTGTAGTCCTGGTCGCGCCAGTTTTCGACCGAAGTGCTCTGCGACGAGTACTTGAGCACCCACGTGCCATCCTCAAGATAGAGCGGCGGAACATCGGGGTAAGCGCCGCGCTTGGAATTGTGCACGGAGAGCGCAAAGGTCTTCTCGCGCGGATGTTTAACGCGCCCGCGACCAGGCCAAAAGATGCCCGAATCGCGCGACACCGGAAAGAGTTCAGAACCAATCGTCAGACGAAAAGGATATTGAGGGCTGTCGGCACTCGTGCGATGCGGAAGCTTGTCCCACAGGCCGCCACGCTGTTCCTCGCGCAAGAACCACTCCCAGGCCTGGACATATTCGGACGGCACAAAGCTGCAAGCGCGGTCGAAACTCGGCCGAGCAATCAGCGGAACACTCGAAGCGATGCCGTCCATAAGGAACCTCCAGGAAGAACAGTTCCTCACATTATCGCCGATGCAGTGATGGCGCCAAACGAAAAAGGGCCCACTTCCTTCGAAGTGGGCCCTTGGTCATCCGCATGCTAGCGAACGTCGGACTACGATGTTGCGACACCGGCGAGTTTGACAGTCACATCGTATGTCGCAAGGTCCTCAGCTGCAGCATTGTTAACGCAGTCAGCATCGGTACCTTCCATCCAAATATATATTCGGACCGCTATGCCATCATAGCCAACACGACTTGCGATCTTATGCGTACCCGCGTCAACCTGATAATCGTCTCCGACCTTATTTGCAAGCCAGCCGGTGCAGTTGCCTTTTTCAATATGCTGGTAGGAAGGCATTTGAGGTCCCTTGACCGCGTCCTTTACGCAAGACCATCCAGCGATGGCATTTTTATCGTTACCCTTATCGGTGGGAGAAACTGCAGCGGGAGCGTATACGACCTTTAGAGTTTCATCACCAGTCAGGTTTCCATTAGCATCAATCGCCTGCGTGGTAATACCGACTCGCAAAGAATTCGGGATCGTATCGGTCGTTGGTGCCCCATGAGCGGTAACAACCACAGGCTCTCCGTCAGATCCTTCAAGATACACGTCAGCTATACCGGACTCCGTAATGGTGTAGACAATAAACTCACTCTTGAGATAGGCGTAATGGGTCTCGCCACCAGCCTCGTATTCGCCAGATTTGCCGTCCTGCTTAAACTTAATCTGCGAGTAAGAGGTTACTCTACCGTCTGATCCCCAGCCTTGGCAGACAAACCAGTTCTTAAGATCATCCGTAGAAGACGGCGTTATCTTTCCGCCCTGTATTGCAGCCGCGAGCGACGTCTGTTCGCCACCGTGCTGGGCACCCTTCCTGAGCTCATCGATCTGAAGGATGAAACCATTAGTCGTTGCGCTAATGGTTGAAGACGTGGCCTTTACCGAGTTGTTTGCGACATACCACGCATAGGTAGCAGATGAGAGAGCAACAGCAGACATAAGTACCGCACAGGCAGCACCCACGAGCTGTTTTTTAAGCTGTTTTACGCTCTGGCTCATTCGATAGACCTATCTAGTAAAAAATGCCGGGGGCCGACGGTTCGGCCCCCGGCATTCTGAAATCTCAAAAACGACGAAGCAAGCGCTGACTAGTTAGCGTCCTTGTACTCCTTGGGAGTCGCCTCGAAGGTGATGGTCACGCCATTGTCGCCAGCCGTAGTCTTAATCTTCTCAAGGTTGTTGGAGTAGACATTGGCGTCATCGCCGTCGTAATACAGGTAAACCTTAACCTCGGCATCGTGACCGGATGTGATTACCTCACCAGGAGCAAGCAGATCGCCGCCGGCAGTAGGACTATCGACAGATGAGCTGAGCTTGATGCCATTGCCGCTCCAAACCTCCCATTTATTTTTGTAAACAACGAGAATACGAAGCGCATTGCCTAGATTCATGTTCTCCGCCGTGGTGGGGTTAGTAACCTTCACTTCCGTAATATGCAGGTTCGTGAACTCACCATCGTAGGTACCGGTACCCACATAAAAAGTATTCTCGACCGCATATTTCGCTTTCACAGCCTGAGCAGCAGTTCCGTCACCAATCGTGAACTCGCTGTCGGGCTTCATCATCGAAGCATCGGCGCTGGATGCATAGGCAGACTTCCAAACCGCATTGCCATCCTGTCCCTTCTCGGTCTTCGCAGGATAGAGCTCCTTCTTATCAACCGCAGAAGTGACGGCGCCAGTGGAGCTCGTCGACGTCGTCGTATTATCGATCACGAGATACGCGGAGTTCGACTGAGCTGCAATGTTAGACGTCTTCGCCGTAACCTTGTTGTTGCTGACAAACCATGCGAACGTTGCGGAGCCGAGGGCTACGGCTGCCACGAGGACCATGGCGATGGCGGCGCCCATCTGCTTCTTTAATGCCTTGGTATCCATGCGGACCCCTTTCTTTCCCCATTCATCCCAGATGACCCTCGAGAAGCCCGGAAGGGGAGCCCGCGCTTTCGTGTTGGATGTTGCTTGCCCATCCTTTAGACATGGAATGAAGAATACCATAATTCTTACGATTTCCTTATGAGTTTTCGGCAGTCTACATTCCGGCAGATTCATAGGTCTACCTCGGGTTATATGTGGTGCTATGTGAACATCGTTTACCTTATTTGATCTCTCTCCCGCAAAGCCGTAAGTCCCTCTTAAGCCTTGCGACCGCAGTGCCACGCCATCGCATACATTCACCCTCCGCCGAGCTTCGCCCTAGCCCTTTCCCACTCGCTATACTGATGAAGAACGTGTCATTTTTGCCTGCTAAACAGGTTATTTGTTGGGAGGGCCCATGCCTGCCGCCAATCAACCCAAGGGAAGCGTTTCCACCGGATCGATCAAACCGGTGACGCGCAAGGCCGTTCGTTGCCAGCGCGAAGTCGCCTGGCTGGTCACACAGGCGGCCGGCAAGCTCGTCGCCGCCACCGACGACGTCAACGCCCCGACGCCCAGCTTTGTGCTGGCAGCGGCATTGTCGTACACCCGCAAGCAAGAGCAGGCCGCACGGGACCGTGGCGCCGCGATTGACTACGAGGCCGTCATGGGTCCCGACCTTGCGAGCTTTTGCCAGACTTCGGGGCTGCCCGCAGCACCTAACGCGCTTTCGGACACGGGCTACATGTTCACGCTCTCGGGCGCGGATCTGATCCGCGACCTTTACGCCTACTGTAGTGACCTGGGCGAGCGCATGGGAGATCCGGTACAGGTCAAGCCGGGCTACGCGATCAAGCTCGCGCTGCGGCTGTTCTTGCTGGACGCCGCCGCTGGCAACGGCGCGGCCTCCAAAGACAACGCCTCCGCATAACAAAAGCGCCGGGCCGGGAAATCAATCCCAGCCCGGCGCTTCTTCGTTCTACTTGTCCCCGTCCCCTGCGGGCGAGTTCTTTTGGTTGCGACGGTTACTCCAAGTCACGTTGTGTTCCTTGTAGTAATCGGGCGCCTCGTTGCCGCTCGCGCTAATGGGGTCGTTGCCGGTCAGGGTGTCGGCAATATCCTGCACGAACTTAACGAACAGGCTCGAATCGTCGGTCTCGGACGAATCAAAATCGAAACCGAACTCCACCGCGCCGCCGATGATCTTGTCCACGCACTCCGGATCATCGCCATCCAGCCAAATGACCACGGTGTACTTGTCCACATCGCCCACGCGGAAGTTCTTGTGGCTGATGGTCGTCACCACGTCTTTGGACGCAAACGGCTCGGTGTTGGGTTCGGGATTGCCGTTGGCCGCAGCCGCTGCATAGGTGGTGGGCTCGCCATTGCGATACACCCTCACGCGCGCCGCCTTTTCCACGCCCTTGCTGGCGCTGACCACCTTGAGCTTGGCGCTGTAGCCCAGATCGGTCTTGCCGGCGTTGCGGATATAGAAGGTGTACGCCACGTAGTTTTTACCGTTGTGGCTGCCGTCGATGTCGTCCAGGTTGTCGGGCAGGTCCTCGGCGGCGATATTGGTGCCGTTGTCCAAGGCGTCGGCGGCCAAGCGCGCGGTGGCGTTGTTAAAGTCGCCGTTGTCGGCAATGGCAACGCCGCGGCGGAACAGCTCCAGGCGGTTGAGGTTGATGGTGAAGTTACCCATGTTTTCCTGCATAAACGACAGGGCGAACAGCACGCCAAAGGCAAGCGCCAGCACCACGAGAGCCTTTTGCAGCTTGTCCATGCGCAGCAGCGCCGCGCCGATGCGCTCCATGCGGCGCTTGGGCATGTACATGGACACGACCGCGTCGGGATCGATGTCGTCGAGGTCCTGGTCGGCCAACGCCTGCTCCAGCTCCTCGATGCGCACCACGCCGCGCAGGTTGCGCTTGGGCTTGGGCTTACGGTTGGACTTAGGCTTGCCGAAGCGCTTGCGGGAGGCGGGAGCTTGCTCGGGTGTGGAGTCCTCGCCGGGCGCGTCCTCGGCATTGGTGCCGGGCGCGTTCTGCGACGTGTCCTCGGCCTGGCCCTCGGCCAAATCCTCGGGCAAATCCTCGGCAGCTTGATCTTTGTTGTTGTTGCGCTTGAACAGTGCCATGGCGATCAGATCTTATATTTGGCGCGGATGTAGCCGACGTATTCTTTGACGAGCTCGCGCTCCATGTCGTCGGCATAGCGGAACTGCAGGCCGCAGACGTTGCGGTACAGGCTGCCCTTGGGCGCGCGGCGCACCCAGCACACGATACCCAGCTGCTCGGGCAGCTCGTGGCGCTCGCCCTGCAGGCGAATCGTGGGCATTTGCACGGCCAGGGCCTCGCCCACGTCGGGGTAATCGTTGAGGTAGACGGCCAAGCCGCCAGCCGAGACGTCGATGGTCATGGCGTCCTCGGGCTCGGGGGTCGGCGCGTTGTCGCGCTGGTAGGTCAGACGCATGGCAACCTTAAAACGCTCGTCGCGGCGCTTGACGAAGGTGCGCTGCTCGGCGACTTTACGCATTTTCCAGTAGGTGCGGATGCCCTTTTTCTCGACCGACTCGGGGTAGCCGGCGAGCACGAACGTCTCCTCGCCCACTTTGTATTGCAGCAGGAGCTTTTGGTTTTCGTCCATAATGAGCGGCTTGCCGGCGAGCATGGGCGCGCTCATAAGGAAGTACGCCTCGTCCAGGTTCTCTTTGTACGTGGCGAGCATGTTGAAGTCGGTTTTTTGGCCCATGGGCACGTCGAATGCCACCTGAAGCTTGGTCCCCGGCGTTATCTGTTGCTCTGCCATGTATTCTCCCCCAGTCGCGGGCGCCGATATCATCGTCGTGCGCGATGCACATTGGGCTATTGTAACTGCTTTGCCGTAGGTTTCGATGTGCAGCGCGTGAAATGGCGGGATGCGAGGGCCAAGCGCACTTTGACTCGGCAGTGGGCGCAGCGGGCACCACGCGAGCGTGGATTATTGGACAGTCGGAAAATCCACGCTCGTGCAGTAGCCGCAGTCGCCGCCATCGACATTCGCTAGCGCAGCTGCCCCGCGCGCTCCGTCAGCCGGTACTTGCGGTTGCGGCTCGTCGCCGCGGCCGTAGGCTCTAGCTTGCCCTGCGCGATAAGCGCATTGACGCGCGTCCTAACCTGGGAGACGGTGAGTCCCGTGCATTCTGCCAGTTCACGTGTTCCCAGTTCGCCGTTGTGCTTGAGTGCCGCCACAATTAAGTCCCCGCCATGATCGATTTGCTCAACCTTCGCTCGGTAAAGGACAACCTTAAACCGGTCGAAACCCGGGCAAAACAACGGCTCGGCCAGACCTTGCGCACGCATGGCATCGAGCATCATTGGAATGCCCGACCCGTTGCCTTCGGCAGGAGAGCCCGCGCCGTCGGGCAATGGGACAAGCGACATGAGCTTCACAAGCGTCGCATTGCGACATCGGGAGCTGCCGTCAAACAGGTTCTCGCGAGTCTTTCCTCCGTATAGGCCGCCGGGGTTCGTCACCTCGATACGGTCATCAAAGACGTCAACAGCGATCGACTGCCCACAGAACCGATCTCCGTATTCTCGGTGGATTACGGCGTTGGCGATTGCCTCGCGCAGGACTTCCTCGGGAATCTCCAGCGAGTCGACACGCGAGACGCCTTGGATCATCGAGGTTCGTCGCAAATTCTTGGCGACTGCCGCGACGGCATCCGAGATCATTTCGCCCAACGTTCCCTCGCAGATCGTACGGTCCATGAACCTCAACGACCCCGCCGTGCCCTTCTGCGTTCCGGCATAGACCGCCACATCGATAAAGAGCTTGGGGTAGAACTGCTGAGGATAGGCGCCCGCAACCAGGAGTCCGGCCTTAGTCACGTTGCCTTGGGAATCGAGGAAATTCAGGCGCTCCAGCTTTGTTTTCTTGTCTGTCGCACCGTGCATAGCTCGGGGCGTCAGCGAGAAAGCACGCTCTATCGTGCGGTCGATCAGGGCCTCGTCGAGGTCGCCCACACCCGCGCCCGGCACTGCGTCGCGATCACTGGGGCTCGTCCGCTCATACGACGACAAGGACAGGACCTCGGTCGACGAAAGCGGAACATCTTTGTCATCGATGCGTTTGTAGCTGCCGCCTTGAGCGCCCCGCTCTATGACATAACAAGGCTTGCTCGACGGGTCGAGCTCCTCAATTGTGATGACCAGAACCACGGTGCCCTGGAGCTCCACGCGTTCAATGGTGTATTTGGGCGGATTGGCCAGTTTTCCGCGACCGCCGGCATCACCCATGCCCGCTACGAATTGGTTGAGCACCTTCTCGGTCTCAAAGTTCTCAACCGGGACAAAGCCCGCGCGCTCGCTCACGCCGAGCACGATAATTCCGCCAGCGGTATTCGCGAATGCACTAACCGTTTCCCATACGTCGCGGGAAAGCGTCGTGGCGCTCTCCTTGACCTCGACGTTAAGATCGTCCGAGCCCATGCGCCTTAAAGACTCGAGCAGACCGGTCAGCTCGTTTTCGTTCATCTGCACGTCCTTTCGCTCGGCCCGGCGGAGAATACCGCGAATAGATTTCCTTCGTCTCTCAGTTATCTCTCGTAATTATCTCTCATCTTTCTGCTATCTCTCATATTAGAGATAAGTGAGAGATGAAAGATAAGATATCTACCATCTGTTTCATTTAAACATGTTCTTGCTGGTAGAACAATCGGTATTGAGACAATACCATGATTGCTTGTCTCTTTGCTGCTCAGTTATCTCTCATATTTATCTCTCGTCTTTCAGTTATCTCTCGTATTAGTGACGAATGAGAGATGAGAGATACGTGGGTGATGGGCGAGCGTGGATTTTTGGACGGTCGGAAAATCCCTCAAACAAAAAACGGGGCCGGCCTTACGCCGAACCCCGTTTTCAAACGGTCAGTTAGTTATCCAACGCGCGAGCATAGCAGTCAACTTTACGCCGCCGCGAACACTCCCAAGCCCGTTCCGATGATGCAGATCGCGAAGATGCCAATAATAATCCAAATGGTCTTGACACCCTTTTTGTACAGGGCAACGCAAGCGAACGTTGCCAGCAAGGGCAGCAGACCGGGGAAGATCGAATCGAACAGATCCTGCAGGACAATCTCCGAACCACCCACATCAAAGGTCAAAGCCGTGGACAGTGAGACCTGTGCCGCAATCATGGCGCCGATAACGGTCATTCCGAGGACACCGGCAGCATGCGTCATGCGAGACATAAGGTTGTTCTCTTCGGACTGCTGCAGGAACTTGGTTCCCAGGTCGTATCCCAGATGGGCGGCGACGATACGCGTTGCAAAGTTAATTACGGAGTAGAGAAGGAAGACGGAGACGGGAAGGGCGAGCGCGAAGGCAGTTGCCGTGCCCGTACCCGTAATGACGGCAAACGCGCAGCCAAGCACGCCGGAGGCATAGACCTCGGGAGGAACCGCCGCGCCGACCATGATGGCGCCCATGAACATGGACTCCAAAGCAGCGCCGACGATAACTCTCTGCTGGACATCGCCAAGGATCAAGCCGACAAACAGGCTCGTAAACAGCGGACGACCAAGCATCGTAATGCCAAATGCTTGCTCGTCCATAGACGCCATAATGCGACCAGCGCAACTAGGAGGTACTGGGCAACTATTCTGATTAACCCCAGAAATAAGCCTGCAGGCGAGACGTTCAGAACAGCTCGCCTGCAGGCAACAGCAGCAATTTGAAAGGATTAGTAGTTCATCTGGTGGTAGTAGCGACGCGTGGTGAGCGGGTGGTTGCGGACGTGCTCGAGATGGCAGCTCA
>OGOO01001375.1_pt1 | contig 21650 bp, 9 predicted proteins | sample 1552651 | NCBI WGS metagenome assembly OGOO01 (sample SAMEA2580118, study PRJEB22360) | human gut metagenome | biome: human gut; feature: human-associated habitat; material: faeces | place: Denmark | collected 2008/2010 | reverse complement strand
ATTTCATACGGTTCATTAAATCCAGTGATATGGTATTCTGGTCTTGTTGTCCCGTAACGGGAACTGTTTTATTGTTTACTTCCATAAATAATAGTTTTATTGTTTGTCTTTTTTGTAATATTCACGTCCACGTATATTTTTGTGGGTCAATGGAATCTGGAAAGTCACGTTGGACTGTACTTTTCCGTCCTCATCAGGAAGGAAATCCACATCTTCTCCCAGTTCAAGCACCTCGCGCAAGGCTTGGTATCCGTATTGCAATTTCTGATCCGCACATGCGCAAGCCGCAACTAGACGGTCACGGCCGTATTTCTTCTCCAGTGTCATGATGCCACGGCATGACCTGAACGCTTTGGGTGGATATTGCATGACACGCTCCACTTCCCGAAGATAGTTCAATACGATGTTGTCTATTTCCGAGGCACGTTGAAAGAGTTCCTCCAAGTCCTTGTCATAGGGACCATAATGACCAGGCAGGTTGTGCTCCTTTTTCCAAGAATAAGTGTAAGGAATGTCACAGCGGTCGTGGGTGGCGACAAGGTTCATTCCACAATAGATTTCCACCGTGTCGGCATCATAGAGAATCGTCATGCGCCTGCCTACATACTCTTTTGGAACACTGTAATGGTGCTTGAACAAGGAAACGTAAGAGTTCTTTCCCACGGTCATCAGTTTCCTTTCTTTCATTACGTAGCGTTTCACGGGAAGCGGACGAAGATAATCCTTCTCTCCATGAAGGAATATTTCCTTGCGTGACATCTCCCGTCCGGCCATCACCTTTTCATTGAAATCAAGCAAGGAAATATGGATGGCGGTATTGAGTTCCTCCAAACTGGAAAATGTCATTCCCTCTATATCAAGATAAATGGAACGGTAGAGGAGCTTTACGGCATTTTCTACCAAAGCCTTGTCCTTGGGGTGACGCACACGAGCAGGATAGACCACACAGCCGTAATATTCGGCAAAAGCGGCGAAATCATCATTGATGACAGGTTCGTTGCGGTCGCTTCGTGTGACGGCAGCCTTCAGATTGTCGGGGACGATAGCCGCAGGAACACCTTCAAAATATTGAATGGCATTCTCGCATGCCTTTATCAGGTCTTCCTTGCGTTGCGACCATACGGCTTCGCAGTAGGTATAATGGCTGAACGGAAGGATGGCAACAAATACCTCGGCTTTCTTCGTCTCGCCCGTCATTTCATCAACAACTTCAAGTCTGTCACCGGCAAAGTCAATATACATCTGCTCTGCGGCATAGTGCTCTACATGACCGACAACCTTAATGTGAAACCTGTATTCGCTGACAATCCGTTTGAAGGAAGACAACTGATAGCCGTCCGGATATTCGGTATGGTACTCCTTGAACAGTTTTCGGACACTCATACCTTTGCGTGACAGACGAGATACATATCCGGGAAGCAAGGCCTCCAATTCAATCCTTTTGGATGAAGGCTCCCGATGCCGGGTATCCGTGCAGCCGAACAGTTCATCCAACTGTCCATTGGGCAGGGAAAGAAGCTGTTCAATACTCTTGCCGCTTGAAAGGAATAAGCGGACATATTTGCGGACTGTATTACGGGAAATATGAAACGTAAATGCCGTTTCCTTGATTCCTATGCCAGCCGCATAACATCTTAAAATATTTTTGATTCGTTTATTCATTTGTATAGATTTTATTTTCTCCCCCGTTACACCAGGACAAGGGTACTCAAATCTACACAAAAAAACTATAATTATAGGTGAAGCAAGTGGGCAACACTATTTTAGCCAAAGGGGGCAATCATATTTTAGCCAAAAGGGATAATTCTGCGTGGCCAAAAGGGTCAAAGTTGAGTGGCTTTTCCACTTAGGATATACTTTGTAACCTGTAGATATTCTTACCTGCTTCTTATTAATGAAGCATACAAAGTAAACCATAGTAGGCTTATCTCCTTTAGGCTCTCTTAAATTGTAATGGGGCTTCACCTCTTTGTAAAAGTGTTGTGCCGTGCTTAAAAGTGGTGATTGGATTCCGTGCTTAATTTCGGTGCTTAAAGTATCGGGTGAATTAGTATCACCTTTGATAGCATCGAAGTTATTAATTACAGGTGTTGAATAGGTGTTATTAGCCATAACTTACAGGTAATTAAGGCTTTTAGGCACAAAAAAAGAGGAACAAAGTATTAACTTCATTCCTCTTACTTGGTGATCCGCTTGGGGCTCGAACCCAAGACCCCAACATTAAAAGTGTTGTGCTCTACCTGCTGAGCTAGCGAATCAATCCTTTATTATTGCTATTCTTCCGAATTGCGAGTGCAAAGGTACAGTTTATTTTTGTATCTGCAAACATTTCTAGAACTTTTTTCTAAAAAAAATGCATTTTATCCATTATTCATTCATTGCAATTAAAACTTCCATGTACTTCCGCCAACAGTTTCCAAGCCCTTGCACTATTTCACAATAATCTCTTCTACAGGCTGTTTCAACTCCTTATCCAATGGATACGACTGATACTTCACTTTATCAAAATCAATCTTCTTCATACTAATACAACGAATATTGTTATTGTATGCTGTTTTATAATACACTTTCCTGTTTGTCAAATCAATAGCCGAAGTCCATTGTGTGGCACTAGGAATATCAGGTGCTTTCCCTAACGCATATTCTATACCGATAGGAATATCAAAATTATTCAGGATATGAAAGCTTTGTAATATAGCGTCATACGCTGTAGGACACACCGGAGCTGTTGCCTTATAAAACGCTACACGAACAAAACGGGATGGAGGAGTTACATCCCCCGGAATACCATGAAATCCGGCACCTGCGCCAAAAGGGAAAATAGTCACCCCACCCCATTGCTGTGGAGTGACAGCTCCCGGATATAGATTTACATAATTATTCAAGTTAGTCACCTGCCATGGAAAATCGGGAGAATTGGTGAGTACTCCTACTTTATTTTCATAAAAATAAGGAACACCACCTACAAATTCCAACACCATTTGATTTCCTTTAGCATCGCCAATGCGCCAATGTACCGTAGAACTTTTACCAGGTTTATCAAGAGACACCACCTTCACCCCTTCTATAGCTTCTCTCACTTCGTCTATAGTAGCAAATTGGGAAAGCATCCAGTTCACCACCTGCAAATCCGACAAAGTAATTGCATTTTGAGCCTCATCATATTCTTCATACTTCCCATAATGGGGAAAATAAAACAATCCAGCCGAAAGCCCTACTTCATTCAGTCCTTCAGCCACAAACTCTTTCTGAATGATAGCCAGTCCTACCAGACCATATTTAGCCCGAAATCTCAAGCCATTTACACCCGTTGGAGTATAAGATACCAAATCCTGTCCTCTGGGAACAATAACATATTCACTCGGAAGATAACTGTCCCCCCACTCTATAGTACGTGCCTGTACATATCCGCCATCTTCAGCGAGGAATGAAATACCGGTACATGCCGATCCGCTTGCAATGCCTGTCAGCAATAAGGCCAAAGCTATCAAAATCTTTTTCATAACCATTTTAAATCTATTTATGATAGTAAGAACAAAGCATCGGACATTTTAGTTCTTGTTTACTCAACAAAGATAACCAAAGCCATCAAACAATGTTCCGGCACTGATTGCCATACAAATAGATAAGAATAGAAAAACAAAAGGAGTGACAAGTTCCCAATCGAGTATATACAAAGAAGTAGGAGGTGAATTTACAAAACACACCTCCTTACCCTTAAATTATTTATTCAGCAAACAATTTACTACATCTTTCTCCCGTTCTTTAGGATGTACGGTCAAGCCAACCACCATCCCCCCTTTTAGAACAGCCTCTACAGTAGTCTGTCCTGTAGCATGCAATTTGAAATGCACATCCCAATCTTTGGGCCAAGCAGGAAACAATAAAATCTTTCCATCGGCTTCCTGCAACAGCATTTCCTGCATACCTATCATACCGCTGCCTCCCCAGTTATGATCAGGCGTCCAGTCATAGCCCGGTCCCCAAAAAGCAGGGAAACGATGAGGCCCGTTTGCCATTTTCTGTAAGGCAAGTTGTGCAGCCTCCTCGGTCATACCCAGACAAGCCGCCCAGATATTATCTTGTTTCCATCCGGTATGTGAACGGAATTTCTGTGCATCGGGATCATATAGATAGGTATTACGGGCTATTTCCAGACCTTCCTTCCCCACTCCATACATACGCCAGGGAAATACAGCATAAAGCTGGGGAGTTTCTATATTGTTCACCCGTTCCCAAGCCTGTGCCGGAGCAATCATTTCCTTCCCATCCACTATGCGCAAAGGGATCTCAGGAATACGTGCCAGCATGTCCGGTTTACGTCCGTAGGTTTGTAAAACAGAGCGCAGCGCGGCAATGGTTGAGGATGGATTATAAGCCATCTTATAAGTTTCACAAGCCGATCCCGGATAAATCACCAGTTTGCCGTTACCATCTAAATCCTTACGTCCACGCTGTAATGCCAGTTGACGATAATGCTCATCAAAGAAATTAAGTGAGCTTTCTATCAAAGGGATATAACGGCTGATATCAGCCTCATTATAACGTGCCGTTTCCAGTATCATCTGACAAAATTCAAGAACCGTATCCCATTCGTATTCCAGCCATGCATTATATTCCAACCCCCTGTCATAGCTTTCAGGACGTTTAAAGCCATACTCGGCAGGATTGGGCAGACCGAAGTTCTCCATTTGTTCGGTGAAACAGGCACCGGCATGTCCCCAATAGGTACGGGTACGTGCTTCGGCTGTCGGCAACAAACGCAGATAAAAATCAAATTGTGATTTCATCAAGTCAAAGTCACCGCTTTTCAGCATGGGCCAATAAACCAGACGCTGATTCTGTGCAGTCATGGTTCCTCCTCCCCATTTCCGGAAATCAGGGGTAAATTCCATTTTCTGATCTACATACATAGGATCAAAAGTAAACAGTCCCCCGTTAAACTTGGTAGGCCACTGACTATAGGCGTTACATCCCAACATATAGCGGAACAGTGTATAGTTACGGATAGCATCTCCCGCTTCACCTTCCCCCTCAATAAAGCTACGTTTCCAAAAATCATTCCACCAACGGCGGGTAGCCTGTTTGTCTTTGGATACATTTATTTCCTTCTCAGTGCGGGCCAAGGATGCTTCCCATGCAGGAACCGTACTTTGTTCCGTATTCAGAACAATCCGTGCAGACTGCTTATAAGTAGGTTTCTTGCTTTTGTACATCCATGCCAGATACTCAGTACCTGCATAATGTCCACGGCGTGTACCGTTATAAACCAGATTATCACCTGATAAACGCCCCCCAAAAATCAAATTCTTCAAAGGATTATACAGTTGTTCCTTCACTTCATTCATTCCCTGCTGGTCCACTACCACATCAAAAATAGTACGTTCAGGATTGCGATGGAAAAAAGTAAAATTATCTTCTTCCACACAGACAGAGTCACGCCTAGTCATCAATCCATCAGGAATGGCCCATTTGTAAGAGCATTGCTGCCCTTCCCCTTTACGCACCGGACGATCTTCATAACGCCAGCTTTCAAAATTCACACGCATGGAAGTCAGTTCCTTCGTTTTCACCTCAACATGTACCACAGGATGAAACACATCCACCCAAATAATTAGAGTGGCATTATCACTACTTACGCTGACATAGCCATCATTAAGATGCAGAGTCTGCCGAAAAGAAGCCGTTCCGGCAAAAGGGTTCGGAGTGAGCCTCACACGAAACCGACCCTGCTTCAGCAGACAGTTATTCTCGTCAAAAGAACCACTACGACTAAGGTAGAACAGAACATCGTCATTCTCTACCCATACATTCATGCCGATATCACCACCCCCGCAAGGCATGGACTCCGAAGCATTCCGGCTTTGAGTATTCCAAACCAAATTGGCAGGCTGTCCCCACAGAAACTGCCCGCCAATAAACACTAATAATAAAAACGTAAAGATATTCTTCATTTTTTTCTGTTTTTACCAGTCATCGGAACGGAAAGACGATACAGGTAAATCTTCACCAAACAAATCTCCCTCCACATAATTCTCGAAGCCATAACGAACTGCCACCGGATGAGGTACTCTCTCGCTCTTTACAAGCATTTTACTTCTCTGTATCCACGCTTTAGCAGGATAAAAAACCCGATCTTTACCTGCAACCTGAAAGTTAAATGATTCAAAACGGTCTTTACAATTTATCCACATCGGTGCCCGATCAAAACTGACTATTACCGTATCATTCTTTACTTCCATTCCTGTATAGTAAGGACTTTCGGCCGTAACACCTTTCATTCCGTAAGTTTTTACCAATGCCAAACGCGCCAGACGTTCTCCTGCCACCTTCTTTTTACCCGGATGAATCCCCGTTTTCATTCCTGCGTCCAACAATACAGCCATACCACTATTGCCCACCCGGTGTTCTACCATAGCTTGTTGTTCGCGAAGATAAGCAGAATTTATCACATTCTTGCCAGGCTCAGTAATAATTCCATAATCATAAGGTGCAATTTGACAATAATAGAAGGGGAATTCCCCTTGCTGCCATTCTTCGCGCCACCCGCGTATCAGTGCACTGAACATATCGGCATAAGTAGAAGCCCGGTTATAGTTATCTTCCCCCTGATACCAGATAACTCCACGCATGGCTAATCCGATGAGCGGATGAAGCATACCGTTATAGAGTACAGTCGGAGTACGGTTCTTTGACTTGATATCGGCTTCCGATTGGGGAATCTTTGCTTCGGGAAATGCCTTCAACCAATCCGGATGCATCCAGGCTTCACAGGCAGAACCTCCCCAAGAAGCCACAATCAAACCCACAGGTATATTCAACTGCTGTTGTATCATCCGACCGAAGTAATAAGCAGTAGCACTAAACTCACGCACAGTTGCCGGAACAGCTTCCTGCCAGGTTCCCACCACATCTGTTTTCGGAGTAAAAGAGGAAGAACGCTTTACGGTGAACAGGCGGAGTTGCGGATTACGGCTGTTCATCACATCTGTATTGCTATTCTCCACCGGCTGGTTTTTAAAACCTTTCATGGGCATTTCCATATTACTCTGACCGGAGCATAACCATAATTCCCCCATCAGGATATCACGTATTTCGGTCAGCTTTCCATCATCAAAAGTGATCGTGTAAGGGCCTCCGGCAGAGGGGGTAGATAAAGCAAGTTTCCACGCGCCTTTTGCATCGGCAGTCGTTTTATAGGTTTGTTTATCCCAACTTGTTGTAATTTTCACCGGTGCATTGGGAGTAGCTGTTCCCCATAAATTGGCACGAGTCTGCTGTTGCATCACCATGCCGTCTGAAAAGAAAGCGGGTAATTTCACTTCCGCATTTGCCGACAGGCAAGTCAACCATGCCCAAGCAATGCCCAGTAGTAGTTTCTTATTTTTCATGTTATGTGTGATTAGCATTATTCTTTAGTTTTAAAAAACTCGCAAGGTCCCATCCATCCGGCAGGTAACAAACCATCTCCGGGCAGACGGAATTTTGCATTCGTCCATATCCCCTCAAAAGGCGCTTTATCCTGATCTGCCCCACGGAGCGCATTCGCCCAGGTATTCACTACCTCCACTTCCAAGACATTGGTTCCGTTACGAAGCGCATCGGTAATGTCCACTTCGTATGGAGCTGTCCAAGCCGTACCGCATGCAATGCTGTTGACACGTACAGTCGCTACATTGGCTACTTTACCCAACCGAAGAATAATTCTTCCGTCCTGTTCATTCTTCCATCTGAATAGTCCTCTGTAAGTGGCATGTCCGGAATAATATTTTATTTTTTCATCCTCTTCCTTACTCCAGTCAAATAATACCGGACGAGTGACAGTTTTGCGCACGGAAGGGAATGTTACTGTCCATTCCTTGATCGATATGGATACAGGTTCCCTTTCGATCCGTTCCTGAGAAACTTCTGAAGATTCTTTGGGGAATACGACAAATACAGAGCCATTGGCTGGCAAAGACAAAGCGACTTCGGTACGGCCGTCCAATTCTTTCCATTGTGCCGGACGGGTAATGGTTCCTGTTACCGCATTCCACAATTCAGGAGTGCGCCCTGCAATGCGGAAAGAAGCGTTGAATGTACGCAAACTGTCCACCTGATTAGCTACAAAATAAATCTCATATTCTTCCCCGCTCCGATGAGTATATGCCACATCAGCAGGAAGAAGTACATCCCGTTCCACACCGAAAGAAGAAAAATCATCTTCCCGATAAGGCAATTGCGGAATAATGACACCTGCCGCGCGGAGTTCCTCTACTTTTGCCTGTGCCTCAGGAGACAACGGCAGGTTATCAGGATTCATAGGACGGGCTGTAGGAAGCACCAATACTTTATAAGAAGCTCCTCCCGGAAGTACCATTCTTCCATTCTCCGCTTTTGCCAAACGTAACAGAGCGTCTTTGTTAAAAGAATCGTAGGCATAACCACGCATCGGGTTCACCCAGTCTTCGGGATCGGCCATGTTTGCCGAATGGGTAACACCGACAGGGCGCACTCGGGTGGGTTGACCTTCATTAGCCAGCCGAATCCGTTCGCTTTCCACCCGTTCGGCTCCATAGATACCGGGAAGCATCGAAACTAACCGTTCGGGCAAAATGGAACGTCGCGGCATTTCTTCACCGGTAAAGACGGCGATATCAACCACCGGATAACCGTATTGCAACAAAGTCTGGCAACGGGTGATGTAATCTACAAAAGATCTCCCTTCCTCCCACCAGGTCTGGTCGCGCTGGAAGAAGAGTCCGATGCCGTCCAAGGTCATACCGGGACGGCGGTTCATCCAGGGATTATGGGTATAGACATGAAAGAAGAGTTTATTGATACCCAGTGCATAGTTACGGTCCAGCAAAGGTTTCAGCATGGCAGGGTCTTCATCCCATACGCCACGAATTTCAGTAAAGCCTTCGGCCTGGATAATATTCTTTCCATAAATATGCGCGCCACTGATGGCATCCAGCATATCATTGGGTTTATCGTGCGTAGGACTGTTCAGCCAAAATTCCCCCATAGGCAGATCCACTTTCTGATAATGCATCAATCCGTCACTGACCATAGTAGGAGCTACGCACTCGGCAGAGAACCGGCAATCGTATTGACGGGCACAGTCTGCCAATACAGTGTAGAACACATCAGTCACCAGTTCTCCGATGGTGGTACGGACATCCCGCAATATCTGCTCACTGCGGGCGGCGCTTTCCATCGGAATACCTGCCAGCAAAGGAAGATAAGGCATCAAATCATATCCACGGCGTTTCTTAAATTCCGCCGCGAAGTTATCACTCCAGTTCTGACTGCCACACTCCCAACTGTCTACGTGCATATATTTCAATACACGGCGTGCCACGGCTTCATCCGTCTTTTTGAACATTTCCGCAAACCAGTTCGAGAACTGTTTCTGAACAGCCTTGGTGCTGAACTTGTCGCATTCCAATCCTTTACCACCTCCGGCAGTAGCATTCACATGTCCGGTTGCCGTATGTCCCATGCGGAGAATACGCCATTTACCTTCGGGTAAACGGGCGGTCAGCCTGCCCTGATACAAAGGGAGATTGATCAACTCATCCGGCTGCACACAAGCCGCATCGGGTATTTCCGTCGAAGTAGTAGCAGTAGCCACACGCCACACCAGTCCTGCTTTTCCCTCCCACTGATGAATACGCGGAGCCGTATGAAGAACTATATCATTGATTTTCAAATTCGGTTTCCATTTGGCTGCATCCAGATCCTCACTACCCGGTTCGCTTCCCACGGGAGTCCACTCAAAACGGAAATAACGGGCGGTAACAGGGGGGATGGCATGAGTAGACTGGAAATCCGTATTCTGCCATCCCTGCCGGGCAGGGACCAGTTGCTTCACTGTTTTGAACGTCCGTCCGTCCTCACTGGCCAATACTTTCAGACGATGTGCCTGGTAGTTATTTCCTCCCAAAATAATTTCCACATTGCTGCAAGTCACAGGTTCTGCATATTCATACTGAATCCAACAAGGATAAGAGGAACGGAAAACTCCTTTCTCATCTCTGTTCACAGCTTTGGATTCATCTTTGATAACAGCCGATTTCAAATTACCGAAAGTTACCTTCGGCTTCAATGAAGTATCCTCAGGCTGACGCTCCAATGGAATGGCGTAGGTAACGATATCTTCATAATAGCCATCCAATGCTTCGGGCATGGGCAAAGTCAAATTACGAATATTCCCACCGTTCACTATAGTATCACTCCATACCACTTTTTGCATCGACTCTTCGGGAGTTATCCAGGGTCCTCCCGCCAAGGCAAAGCCGTCACAGATGTGCATGCCCAGTTGCATGCCCAGCCTGTCGGCCTCTTTCATACTATGAGTGACCATACGCCACCATTCGGGGGTAAGCTGTTGAGCTTTTCCTTCGTATTGAGGTCCTTGCTCCACTCCCTTGATAGGCATCAGATAGGCTCCACCCAAACCTACACGGTGCATGGCTTCCAGATCAGCGGTAATCCCTTCGGGAGTTACAGCGCCAAACATCCAATACCAGAAAGTCCAGGGACGAGCTTCCTGTACGGATGAATTTACAAACTGTTGCCGTAAAGCGGATTGTGCTATCATCGGTTGGAATCCGGTTGCCAGCAATATGGATACAAACAGATGTTTTATCTTCATAAGCTATTTATTCTATATTTAATGATAAACGAATAAAGTTGTAATTTGTACTCAATTTTTCAAATATAGAGAGTTCAAGCCAAATAAAAAAAGAAAAGGGAAGAATAAACAAAGTTCCTCTTCCCTTTACAATCTATTTTTTCACTGTTATTCAAATTTTAACGTGATACTTCCCCCATATGCTCCATCAGCCCAAAAAGCTTGTGAAGACGGACCTATCAAATCTGTCGTATTCACTTTATTACGAACCGGAGGAATTACTTTCATCAGACTGATGCCGGTAGCCGGGAAAGTATAAAGCAAGCCGTCACGACCGTCGCGAGGCTGATAAACCCCTACATAATTCTGAGGAGTACGGTTACAGATACTTATCGTTCCTTCCTGTGTTTTCAAAGTCATCCATTGCACATTAGCAAAGTACCCTTTAAATTCGGGATAAGTAAAGCTTTCGGCAGGAATGGGATCATTATACTCATTTTCCCATACGCCCAACTGCGGACCATGCAGACGGTTCTGCCATACACGGTAAGGACCGTCACCTACCCAACGCTTGCTCAACACTTTATCTTCCGGATAATCAAACATCACCCCCATCAAATCCACTACACCGCTGAAGTTGTATGTAAAGTCTATAGCAGCGGTACCGTCAGGAGCGATAGTCCATACAGCCTGATCAAAACATCCCAGTTTATAGTTAGCGGTAACCACTACGTTATTGCCTTCTTCACGCACGGTAAAGCCTGTAAAACGACCGGCATCATCAAATGTAGTGTATTGGGTTTTCTTCTTTTCAGCCTCTTTGTCATCATGGTTATAAAACTGGTCCATAGAACGGTCCGAACGCTTGGCAGCAATAAAACGAGGACCATTTGCCAGACTGATGATACGGCTTCCAACCTTTACCCCCTTCAGTTGTCCGTCTTTCTGAGAAAAAGTAAATGTACGTCCTCCGGCATCCACCGTCAATGCATCGGCAGTTTCTTTATAAGAAGGCTTGTTTCCGGCAGAAACCTGCTGCAATCCGGCAACGTCGTCCAGTTTATAACTCCACGTAAAGAGATCATTCCCCTGCTTATCCGTTACTGTCAGCATCAAAGCATGGGCCCCCTTGACAGCCGCAGGAATAGTCAGTGTACCCGCACCGTGAGCAGGAATGTCGGGACAGTTCACCTCTCCCTGTTTCATCACTTTCATTCCCCCCTTATCGGTTACAGAAGGCAATTGCACATATTTATAAGTGAAACGGCATGTATTCGCATTCAGGAAATCGTAACGGTTCTCTATTTTCAGTTTGCCGTCAAACTGACTGTCAAGGCTATCGGTCATGATTTGAATAGGACACCACACCTGCTTGATGGTAAAGTAACTGCCCTCTTTTTCGTGATGCGGACCTACAATGCCATCGGCTCCATAATTGCCGCAGTTGTCAATGAATCCATTCATATCCACACGCTTCACGCCCTCATCGGCCAGTACCCAAAGGAAACCTCCAGCACAACGGGGATGCTTACGCATCATTTCCCAATAATCATACAGTCCGGCTCCGTGTCCTCCATCGTACAATCCATGCAGAAACTCGGTCGGCATAAATATTTCCGGCAGACGCATATAGTTCTGGCTTTCTCCGTAAGAACGATAGTGCATGGTTTCATATCCACTGAAGTTGCCTTGCGGATGAAGCACCGGACGTTTCTGAGGATCATATTTATGGAATTCACCATCCAGTTCAGTATTCCAGCCTTTTTCATTACCATTGCTCCACCAGATAATACACGGATGGTTCACATCACGGGTAATCATTTCTTTTACCAGCTTCTGCCCGTTGATGGTTTCGTGCTTGCCATGCCAGCCGCTTAACTCATCCATTACATAAAGCCCCAGCGAGTCACAAGCTTCAAAAAATTCGGGATCGGCAGGATAATGACTCAGGCGGACGGCATTCATATTCATGCTCTTGATCAGCAATACATCTTCAATGTTCTTTGCCTTGCTCAGTGTACGTCCGCTTTCAGGACGGAAACTATGACGGTTCACCCCTTTAATCATCACACGCCGACCGTTGATATACAATCCGTCACTTTCACGTGTTTCAATGGTACGGAAACCAAATTTCTGATTTTCAACATGCAATGTTTTGCCTGCTTTATCAAGCAGGGTAAAGGTAGCCTGATACATGGCCGGAGTTTCAGCCGTCCATAATTCAGGAGATTTTACTGCGAAATTAATCGAAGCATGGTCGCTACCTGTACGGACATCCGAAGTATTTTCGGCCACTTTTTTCCCTTTAGCATCTGTTATGACAGTATGTACCCTAGCACCTTCTACTGCCATATTCAGAAAACAATCGGCATAGAAATTCCCATCCGCCTTCGCATCTATTGCCAGACGATCTATATTTTGAGCCGGTTTCGCCACGATAAACACAGGACGGAAAATACCTCCGAAATTCCAATAATCAGCACGGCGTTCTGCCAAATTAACCCCTGCATTCGCACTTTCCTTGCTTACAGTTACTTCAAGTACATTCTTTTTTTTCGATCCGAAAAATACCCGGTCACTCACATTATAAATAAAGCGGTAAAAAGCTCCCTGATGCATGGAACCGGCTTTACGACCGTTTATCTTTACCTGCGTATCAGTCATAGAGCCTTCAAATACCAGCTCTATCTGTTTACCATTCCATTCGGCAGGCAACTCAAATTCATATTTATACAAACCTTGTTCGTCAGCTACTCCTTCAGGAAAAGCCTTACCATAGAATTTCATGCCATATTGATAAGTACCGAATCCTTGCAGTTCCCAACAGGAAGGTACTCCGATTTTCGTCCATTTTCCGGAATTATTACCACCGGTACACATGAAATCCCATTGTACCATATCATCACAGCCACGTCCTGACAAGTATTGGCGTTCTGTTTTTACGGAAGATTGCGCCAACAAACCTGCCGAAAAAGCAAGGAGTGATAAAAAAGTTGTTGCTCTTTTCATTTTGATATTTGATTTTTAATTTAATTCTATATTTCTGTCTGCCACCGGAAAGATATGTCGCCTATTCAAACCTTTTGCCATACATCATTTTATAAGACTGAAGCGTACCCGCAAAGTATGAGGTTTCTGCTTATCAATGGCGTATTTCTTCAGCACTCCCGGACCACAACTACTGTTTCCTAAACCTAAGACCGCAGCATCCAGGCTGAGAATAACCTCCTTTCGTGGTTTCAAGTCACAATCATGAGTGGTTTTATAAATATCATCCACGGTATAATGTAAGGCAGAAAATGAAAATGGCCGGTCTATGGCTGTCACACGGACGCCTTTACCCTGTTTATTGGTTAGAATCACCTCGGTAACATCCTCGTGATTGCCACTGTCCTGCGGACGGGGGTAATGTGTGTACTGTTCACTCACCTTGCTGTTCCATCTACCTATCAGACAGGACGTCTTACGGTCGGGATAGTTTTCCCACGGGCCACGACCGTACCAGGAAAGGTTCTCGTATTCTTCTCCCAGTACAAATGCACTGCCCAGACGAGGCAATTCCGGCAATTCTCCTTGTAGCAGATAAGTCTGTTCCAAATCCACCGTTCCATCCACATATATCTTATAATGGGAAGAAACACGGATGCTACCTTTGGCATAACGATATTCCACAACCGATTTCTTCGATACGGTTCCATCTGTTTCCTGAGTTTCCGTTTCGGGAGTAATTACCTCTACTTGAGGAGCATCCAATCCCTGATTCTTCCAATCCTTGGCCAACCAGTTACCGAAACTTTTATCATTATCCGTCGGAGCACGGAAAGCTTGAAAATAACTATCTTCCCATAAATCCAAAACAGAAAACTTACTTTTACGTCTACCCGGTTGTACACCGTCAGCCACCGCCATCAAATGATCATTCAAGGCAAACTGTTCCTTTAAAATTTCATGCCCGGCCTTCGCCCATAAAGCATCTTCTTTCAATACTATACTTACATTCAATCGAACATCAGCCTGTTTATTAATCTTAACATCGGGCAAAGCCATCGTTCCTGTTTCACCGGGTGCCACCGATGGAAGCGCCAGTTCCCCTTGTTTCATCTTCTTCCCGTTCTCTATCAAAGTCCACAGACAGCGATATCCTTCCAGACCAATGTGATGATTGCGGTTCGTAACTCTTAATCCTTTGGGCAAAACATCTTGTTCTTTTAAAAAAACATCTTGTTCTTTTGGAAAAACCTGAAGATCTTTTTCCATTTCCAATTTAACCGGAGCATATACTTTCTTCACCTCCCAATATTTGGGCGTAGTTTCGCGGTCACTCATCACCACACCATTAAAACAGAAAGCCTTTAAATTAGGCCGATCACCAAAGTCACCGCCATACGCCACCATCCGGCGGCCATCCGGCAATATCTTATAAATACCTTGATCCACCCAGTCCCATATAAAGCCGCCCAGCATACGTGGGTTACTATAAATCTCATCCCAATATTCCTTGAAATTACCTAAAGCATTCCCCATGCAATGTGCATATTCGCTGGTCATCACAGGACGGTTATCATTCGTGCGTTCCGCTATTTCCAACAAGCGTTCCCAACGTGCGTTCTCCGCCCGTTCCTTGTCCTCCCCTTCGGGAATGCCGGGATTCAGGTACTCCTGTTTCACACGGGTATAAAAACGGCTGATTACATCCACTGTTTTCGGGTCGGGTTCTCCGTTTACTCCCTGAGCTCCTTCATAGTGTACGGGACGTGTAGGATCAAAATCATGCAGCCAAGCCGAAATAGCAGCAAAATTAGGTCCGTAACCACTTTCATTTCCCATGCTCCACATCACTACCGAAGGATGATTTTTATCGCGTTCCGCCATACGTACCGCACGATCCAGAAAAGCAGCGTGCCAATCGGATGTACTAGCCAATGTTCCACGTAATCCGTGCTCTTCTATATCCGCCTCATCCATCACATACAGTCCCAAGCTGTCGCACAGTTCATACCAACGGCTCACATTGGGATAGTGACTGGTACGGACTGCATTCACATTGGCTTGTTTCATCAGCAATATATCCTGCAACATCCTCTCCTCACTCATCACGCGTGCCGTATACGGATCGTGTTCATGACGGTTTACCCCACGAAAACGGACCGAATTACCGTTAACCAACATTTGTCCGTCCTTTATTTCAATACAACGAAAACCTACCGGCTGCTCCACTTGCTCTATGGTCTGTCCGTTTGCATTCTGTAAACGAAGTTCCAACTTATATAAATAAGGAGTTTCGGCTGTCCAACGTTGCGGAGATTTTATAACGGCGGATATACGTCCCATCTTACGTGGACCACGTTGCGGATACCATTCATTCATCCGTGCCGCCTTATGCTCCAAATCCAAGATATCTTCCACATTGCCAACCATATTCACTACTTCTCTTCCATCCGCATCCTTCAGCACCGCCTGCAACGTATAACCTTTACCGTCCATTCCCCGGTAAACGCTGAGCTGCGGATCAATCAGCAGTCGGAAATCTTGATAATTCCCCTGAACAGCAGGCAGAGTGCGCACTACATAGTCACGGATACGGATATCCGGAGTATGCACCAAATGAATACTGCGATGAACACCTCCAAAACGCCAAAAATCCTGATCTTCCAGATAAGATCCGTCACTATACCGATAAACTTCCAAAGCGATTTGGTTCTCTCCCGGTTTCAACCAGCAGGTGATATTGAACTCACTAGGTTCCATACTTCCCTGGCTATAACCTATACGTTCACCGTTTATCCACACATAAAAAGCACTCATCACTCCTTCAAAGCGAAGAAAAGTCTGCCCATTTGCCTTCCACCCGGCGGGCAGCGTGAAAGTACGCCGGTATTGCCCCACCGGATTACGTTCCTTGTAGGTGGTATACGAAGCTTTAGGCTCCCCCATCACCCGTGGAGGATCTATTTTAAACGGATATCCTGCCGATACATAAATAGGCGTTCCGTATCCGTTGATTTCCCAATTGGCAGGAACCGGAAAATCTTTCCAATCCTTGTCATTAAAGTCCGTGCGGTAAAAATCCGTTATCCGTTCGGAAGGCACAGGAGTCCACCGGAATTTCCACATCCCGTCCAGACTCATCGAACAATCCCCCTTCTGCTTGGCAAAAGGCACAAAAGCAGCCCTTGCCGGTTCCCTATTAATCTGTAATACATGATGATTCTCCCAATCATGTATTTGTTGGGCCTGTAAGGATACCGTCATCCATCCGCACAGTAACAATCCATATAATCTCATATTTTTGGTCTTTCTTTTCAAATGAAGACGGACGAAATATGATTTTGTACCATATAAATTGTAAAAAGAAAACCCTTCTCTCCGATATCATCATCGAAAAGAAGGGCAAACTTAACATGGACAAAACAATTATCTAGGATTTTGAACTATATTCGGATTAGCATCAATTTCTGTTTGTGGAATAGGAAGTGCCACCCTGGGATCTGAAGGAGCAATGACACGGGCATCTTCAGGCATAGTCAGATGCCAGCCTCCCGAACGGTCCACCGACTTGCCATTACGCATATAATCAAAGAAAGCATGACCTTCACCTACCAGTTCTTTACGTCTTTCTTTCAGAATGCGCTCCAGGCTGAGATCAGCAGATGTTACGGATTTCGCCGGATTGGCACGGGTAACTATCGCATTCAGATATGTCAATGCTTTTTCCGTATTGCCGATTTTAAAAGCAGCTTCCGCAGCATTCAAATAGACCTCGGATAAACGGAGAATACAAAGATCATTATCCTGTGGATTGACTGTAGAAACAGCATCGGTCACACTGCCCGATTTCCCCGGATATTTAATCAGATATTTCGGTTGACCTTTGGCAGCTACAGGCAATGTATCCGCAACGGCATTTTCCGGCAAATGAGGAAATACATGGCGCACATCTTCAGGGTCTTCATTCAGCAAATCCAAATAAGCCTTTGTCAGAATCAGGTTATTCCAATCTTTCACATTATCGGCATACACCATCGGCGCCCCTTCTCCTCCCGAACCGCCTGAAGGTTCAGACATCGTAAAATAGAATTCAAACAAAGACTCAGAGTTAAAGTCTTTTCCCCATACAGAAGGATATTCGTCATGAGTAAAAAGCCGGTAAATTCCCCCATTGTCATTGATTACTTCTTCTGCACATTTCAATGCATTTTCATTGTCATTCATATACAGATACACCCGGGAAAGCAAAGCTTTCACACTCCAATAATTCATATAGGCATCATGTTTTTCCTTTGTCAGTCCTCCCAACGCATCGTTCAAGTCCTTTAGCACCTGTTCGTAACATTGTGCCACTGTGTTACGTTCCGGAACATGATCCTCCAAGGTGGTCTGAATCTCAATAGGAACTCCTAAAGAAGCCCCATTATCCAAAGTATAAGGCATACCGAACAAACGGGTCAGATCAAATAAAGCCAATCCTCTCATTGCCAGTGCCTCCGATTTGATCCGTGCCACTTCTTCCGGCTTGGCATTTCCCGCATTTCCGGCATCCAACTTTTCTATCAGACTGTTAGCCTGATGGATCACTTTATAGGGTTGGTTCCAAACAAGGGTTATATTAAAATTATCATCCGCCGTAACATCAAAGAAATAGTAAGGAGAAACCCTGCGGCCTGCTCCTTTATTAATACGTGCCTGCACATCTTCTCCACGACAATCAGCATAATAAAGATAATTATCACCATAATAACTATGTGCGGATGCTAATCGGTATATACCATTCAATGCCACCTGTGCATCATCTATATTTTTAATGGCATCATCACTGGGAACTGCCGTAGAAGGATCTGTATTCAGCCAATCAGCAGTACACGAAACAAACATCAATGATACAGCCGCAACAATCGATAAATATATTTTTTTCATTTCGTTCTAATTTAAAGGAGATTCATTAAAATGAGACTTCTATTCCAAAACTGTAAGTACGCATAGGAGGTGTTTCACAAAATACTTCACCGGAAACAGGTACTTCCGGATCATACTGGTCCCACTTTGCCCACGTCAACAAGTTACTGCCTGAGAAGTACAATCTTGCTTTACTGACACCCAGTTTGGTCAGCCACTGATCCGGCAATGTAAAGCCCAAAGTCAAGTTCTTTACACGTAAATGATCCGTGCTATGTACATAACGGGATGAATTCTGCGGTCCTGCCGCCTGGCCAAGTACAAATCGGGGTACATCCGTCACATCACCCGGCTTTTGCCAACGATCCAATTCATAAATGGGCAAGTTATAGTTCTGCTCTTTTGCACCGTCGGTTTCATTATAAGTTCCGGTTTTGTCAAAAGAATATCCTCCTAAAGAATAAGTCAATGTCAATGCCAGATCAAACCATTTGTAATTCACGATATTGGTAAAACCTCCTGAAATCTTCGGATCCACAGACTTATAAGGAATTGCCTGTGCTGCAGAAGCGTCAGTAGTCACTGTTCTGTCATAATTGCCATTTGCATCCTGTGTATTCATATAGTACAAAGCTTTTCCTGTCTGAGGATCAACCCCCGCATATTCTTTCACATAGAAGGTAGAATACGGCAACCCCACTTTATGAATAAACCAGCTTCCCTCGATAGACTGGTCCAATTTACCATCCAATGATACAATCTTATTTTTATTGTGGGTCATATTCAAAACAGAAGTCCAATTAAAGTTGTTACCGGCAAAGTTTATGGTACGCAGTTCCAGTTCCCAACCTCTATTATTCAGTTGTCCCAAGTTCCCCAAATAATTTTGGAAACCGGTAGTGCTACTGATAGGACGATTGTAAAGCAAATCTTTCGTATCGCGATTATAATATTCCAAGCTGACAAAAATACGATTGATAAATGCCAGGTCGAGTCCCAAATTCAAGTTATAGTTCTTTTCCCACTTAAGATTCGGGTTCGGTAATGCCGATTCATAAGATCCACCACCTCCCATATAATTCTGCCCGTAGGAATAAAGTCCCATATATCCGTAAAGAGCACCCGGCTGATTACCATTCACACCATACGAGGCACGTATCTTTAAATCACTCAGCACACTCTTTATAGATTGCATAAATTTTTCCGCACCTACATTCCACATACCGGATACAGACCAAAAATTTCCCCAACGGTTCTCGGGTGACAGGCGTGAACTGCCATCACGACGGAAGCTACCGGCAATATAGTAACGGTCATCATAATCATAGTTGATACGGGATACATAAGAAATCATTCTTGAATCCTGAGTAGAAGACACAAAGCTGTTCAATGATGCTGCATTATCCGGTTCCACCAAATAATCTGAAGGAAGTTTGGATTTATCCCCCATTGCTTTGTCAGTCTGATAATTTTCAATTTCATAAGCTACCAACGCATCCACATGGTGTAATTGTGCTATAGTCGTATTATATCCCAATGAAGTGGAAGAAATCAATTTACTATATTCTATAAATCCCTTTGCCGTCTGTGCATCACTACCACTTTTAGCTCCGGCTCCACTCAACGGATTCCAATAACGGGAATCTTTCTGAATATTATAATCATAGCTAAGCGTTTCTTTCAATTTCAACCCTTTGATAATATCTATCGAAGCATAGCCTGTAGAAAACATACGTGTCATGCGGGTACGGTTATAATCTGTACGGATATCACGCAACGGATTCACATTGCTACTGGGATATGATCCTACATAATTCCCTTCAGCGTCACGTACCGGAAAAGACGGAGTGGTATTCAAAGCCACACAAAGGAAAGGATTAATAGATGATCCACGCTCCTCATTCATTTCCTGATTCAATTGAGAGAACATCACATTGGCGCCCACTTCCCCACGGGAACCTACCTTCTGGGTTACATTCAAACGAGCTGTATATCTGTCCAGATTAGAATTTTCCACCAAACCCTCCTGACGGTTAAAACCCAATGAAGAATAGAACGTAGTCTTGTCATTGCCTCCCGATACGGACGCTTCATAACTTTGATGATGTGCCGTACGCATCAATTCTTTTCTCCAGTCAGTATATCCCAGTTCCGGAATGGAGGCATAATCATTGATATGTAAATCGGCATATTCGGTGGGCGATGCCAATCCCGCCTCCGGATTCTTGGCTATTTCATCTTGTTGAAAGTTCATCAAACCTTCATAAATTAACTCTCTACGCTGCTCCCCATTCAACGTCGGGCGGAATTCCACAGCAGCATTAGAAAAGCCTCCATCCATTTTTAATGTAGCCTTAGCACGTCCTTTTGTACCTTTTTTAGTGGTTATCAGAATCACACCGTTTGCCGCACGTGAACCATATAAAGAAGCCGCTGCCGCATCTTTTATGACTGTTATATTTTCAATATCCGAAGGGTTCAGCGTACTCATTATATTCGTTTTAGAATTATTCATGTAAGCGGCATCTGCCGAGCCACCACTCAAGCTTCCGGAAGTCACCGGTACTCCGTCAATGACAAACAAAGGTTCTTTCGATGCATTGAATGACCCCATACCGCGGATACGTATACTTTGATTAGCACCCGGCTGACCGGAATTTCCCGAAATGGATACGCCCGGAGTCATACCCTGCAACTTCTGTTCTACCGATACAACCGGAACGTTCTTCAACAAGTCCCCCCGTAATGTATTTGCCGAACCGGTAAATGAAGATTTGGAAAAATTACCATAGCCTGTCACCACAACCTCATCCAATCGTTGTGTATCCGGATGCAAAGATACATTCAGCACCCCATTGGCAGGTATCTTCGCCGTTAGTGTACTCATACCTAAAAACTCAATCACTAATGTTTTGTCTTTGTCGGGAACTTCCAGAGAGAAATTGCCATCTATATCCGTCACCACACCGATAGATGTACCGGGTATTTTGACAGTAGCTCCAATTAATGGTTCTTTATCCTCCGCTGAGAGAACGCGTCCTTTCACTGTTCTATTTTGAGCTTGCACGTACAAACCGAATAAACAAGCCAAAATAAAAAAAACATACCTAGATTTATTCATGATTTATATTTATATAAT
>OGOO01001372.1_pt1 | contig 21658 bp, 20 predicted proteins | sample 1552651 | NCBI WGS metagenome assembly OGOO01 (sample SAMEA2580118, study PRJEB22360) | human gut metagenome | biome: human gut; feature: human-associated habitat; material: faeces | place: Denmark | collected 2008/2010 | reverse complement strand
TGCAAGCGGTTAAGCGAACATTCAACCTGCAGCGACTAAAGTCACAAATATAGGGGATCGGCTCTCTTTGGAAGCGTCTATTTTGCCTGCGGCAAATCAGGAGTTAAACTATTCTTCTTCTTCCCAGTTATGGTATACTGCCTGTACATCATCATCTTCATCGAGTAAGTCTAATGTACGGTTTAAGTTCTTAATATCTTCTGGGTCTGTTAATGTTACATAGTTGTCTGGAATCATTGTTACTTCTGCAGATGCCATTGGTACGCCTTCTTTTTCAAGGGCTTCTCTTACTTCACCAAATGCGTCTGGATCTGTAGTGATTTCGTAGCTGTCATCTTCTTCCACGAAGTCTTCTGCTCCGGCATCTAATGCAATCATCATAAATTCATCTGGATCTGTTTCGTATTCTTCTTTAGATACAATAATCTGTCCTTTTTTCTGGAACATGAAAGATACACAGCCGGATGTACCGATATTTCCACGTCCTTTGGAGAATGCGGAACGTACGTTAGCTGCTGTACGGTTCTTATTATCTGTTAATGTTTCTACGATAATAGCGATTCCGTTAGGGCCGTATCCTTCGTATGTATTCTGTACATAATTTACGGAGTTGGCATCTCCGGCAGCTTTTTTGATACCTCTTTCGATAGTATCGTTAGGCATGTTGTTAGATTTTGCTTTAGCGATTACATCACGAAGCTTACTGTTATTCGCTGGATCTGGACCGCCTTCTTTTACTGCTACTGCAATTTCACGACCGATTACGGTAAAGATTTTACCTTTTGCAGCATCATTTTTTTCTTTTTTGTGTTTAATGTTCGCAAACTTGGAATGTCCTGACATTTTATCTTCTCCTCACTTCTCTATGATATTTAAATACTCTTATAGGCATAACTTTTCTAAGTTTATCACCGTTTTATTATGTAGTCAAGTATTCTGGCTTTATCTTTCTGATTTACCTTTCCACAAAAATTTTCGATTTACACCCATTTTTTTATTTTTTATATTTTCATAAAAAGGCTACTGTGCTGGCATATTGACAAACATGCTATTTTATAATCTGTACAATATTCTCCAAAATCAGCTACTGTACCAGAGCGTGTTAATGAATATACCGAAATCTTTTTTCAATTATTTTAATATTCCAGACTCTTTTATGCTCGCAATTGCTTTCTTAATCTCTTCTGGCGGAAGTACGAGAGCAAAACGGACATAACCTTCACCAAGGCTTCCAAAACTGCTTCCTGGTGTACAGATCACGCCAGTTTTCTCCATAAGTTCCATAACAAATTCATTGGAATTCGTATAGCCGTCCGGCAGTGGCCCCCATGCAAACATAGTTCCCTCGCTGTCTGGAATGTTCCACCCAATCTCTCGAAGTCCTTCGCACAGTGCATCTCTTCTTTCCTGATATTTTTTGCACTGTTCCTGTACGGCAGCATCATCGGATTTTAATGCCGCTACTGCACCTGCCTGTACAGGAAGAAATATACCATAGTCAATCTGGGAACGGAAACGTTTGAACACTTCAATGACCTGTGCATTTCCAATGACAAAGGACATACGCGCACCTGTATAATTATAGCTCTTTGACAGGGAATAAAATTCTACGCCGACTTCCTTTGCTCCCTTGAAAGAAAGGAAAGACTTGCCTTCTCTTCCGTCATAAATAATATCTGAGTATGCATTATCATGAATGATTAAAATATTATTTTCCCTGGCAAATGTAATTAACTTTTCGTAGAATTCGTCTGGTGCTGTCTTACAGATTGGATTGGCTGGATAGGATACTACCATCACTTTTGCTGCCTTTTTTACATCCGCAGGAATGGCATCAAAGTCTGGAAGATAGTTATTCTCCTCTGTCAGCGGATAAAACCACTGATTACTCTGTGCGATAAATGCGCCTGTTGAAAAGATTGGATATCCTGGGTTTGGTAAAAGCACGATATCTCCCGGATTAATGAGTGGCAGGAAAATGTGTGCCATTCCTTCCTGAGAGCCGTATACAGACATAATCTCATTCTTCGCAATGTCCGTATTATATCTATTTTTGTAACGTGCTGCTAACGCATCTAAAAGCTCATCGGTCTCGCCTAAAGAATAATGATAATTCTCCGGGTGAAGGCAGGCTTCGGATACCGCTTTCATCACACATTCCGGTGTTTCAAAATCTGGTGTTCCTACAGAAAAGTTGTAAATCTTCTTTCCCTGTTTTTGCAATTCTTTCTTTTTCTCATCTAAAATCTGAAAAATTCCTGCTTCAAAATTCTTCATTTTCTCTGCTGGTTCAAAATTCATATTTTTATTACTCCTTTGTGTTGTCCTTTATGTAATCAGCTCCAGACTGATTTTTAAGGCATAGTTTACTCTCTTTAAGGTGTTTGTGTCAAGATGGCATACCCGTTCTTTTAGACGCTGTTTGTCAATTGTACGAATCTGTTCTAATAGTACAACCGAATCCTTTGTAATATCACACTCCGTCGTAGACAGTTCCACATGAGTCGGCAGTTTTGCTTTATTCATCCGGCTTGTGATCGCCGCACAGATTACGGTAGGGCTGTGACGGTTGCCTGCATCATTTTGAATAATAAGCACCGGACGGACACCTCCCTGCTCGGAACCTACGACCGGGCGAAGGTCTGCATAATAAATATCTCCACGTTTTATCATCATTTTCACTCACTCCATTTTACTTTTCTTTCTAAATGAAGTATTTCCAGCAAACGTCATGAGTATTCTGATGATTTCCTTTGTTTTTTATATTTCTTCTGGAAAATGTTTCCGCTTCAAAATAGTTTCGAGATAATTCGGTAAATCTCCGGCAAGAACACTATAATATCCCTTTTCTTTTGCGGCAGCATCTCCGGCAAGACCGTGACAGTACACACCAAGTCGTGCCGCTGTCAAAATGTCAAGTCCTCCGGCAAGAAAACCGCAGATAATTCCTGTTAATACATCGCCGCTTCCACCAGTTGCCATTCCATTGTTTCCGCTCATATTAATGTATGAAGGTACGCTTCCATCGGACACAATGGTTCTTGCATCTTTTAGCACGATAACATGTCCCTTATCTGCAGTACTTGCAGCCGCTTTTGGCAGATTGCTGCGAATTTCTGCAATTTCTTCTCCAGTTAATCTGGACATTTCTTTCAAATGCGGGGTAAGAATCATCCCGCCTTCATATTCATGAAATAGCTGCCTTAATTCTGTATCTTCTTGTAACAAAGCCGCCAGATTATTAAGCCCATCTGCGTCAATAACAAGCGGTGCCTTTCCTAATGTAAGAACCTGTTTTACTAACTTACTTGCAAATGCACTCTGTCCAATTCCCGGTCCGATTCCGATAACAGATGCCCACGAAAGAGATTCCGGTAATAGTTCCCATGCCTTTTCTTCCGAATCATAAGTCGTAAGAATCGCCTCTGGAAGCTTTTCCTGCAAAATCACACGATTCTCCTCACAGGAAAAAATGCGTACCAGACCGCTTCCGCTCTTATAGGCCGCTGTTCCACTCAAAAGGGCGGCCCCTGCCATATTTTTGGAGCCGGCAATCAGAAGAACCTTCCCGTAACTTCCTTTATTCGTCCATGCCTTTCTTTCCGGCAAAAGTTCCAGGTCATCTGTTGTGAAAGAAACCATCTGCGGGGCGATTTCTTCAACCGCCTTATTCGGAAAACCGATTTCCTTTACAATGACTTCGCCGCTGACATCTGCCCCTGGATAAAGAAGCAGTCCCACCTTAGGAAGCCCAAAAGTGACCGTTATATCCGCCTCAAATGCAATACCAAGAATCTGTCCGGCAGAGGCATCGACTCCAGACGGAACATCTACCGCAACCTTCAGTGCTTCCATCTGATTCAGGCGCTCAATAACCTCCCTGTGCCGTCCTGCCACTTCTCGCTTTAATCCAACGCCAAAAATGGCATCTACGATAACATCATACTCCTCATCGGGAAACTTCATCAAAAAATCTGCTTCCATCTGCTCTAAAATGTGTTTCTGAATCTGATGGGAATCTGAATCATGTGGAATGACTCCGATTTCATAAAAATCTACGGTATAGCCTTCTTCTAACAGAAGTCTTCCCAGTGCCAGTCCATCACCTCCATTATTCCCTTTTTCTGTAACAATCAGCACCCTGCTATCTGTCGGTATTCTCTCCAAAAAGACTTCCTCTAATGCAAGTGCTGCCTTTTCCATCAAAACGATACCTGGAATCCCTACGTTATTTATACTATACGCATCAATATCTTGCATTTCTTCCCTTGAAGCAACGTAACGCATTATTTAACCTCCTACTTTCTAACAACTATCCCTTTCTTATTCTAGGATACAGAATGCAGCATATTATTAAACTGCATCGTTCCAGAACATGTTTGAAAAATACTTTCAGCAAGCTTTGCATCACCACCTGTATGCAAACACCCTTTAGCAAAAAGAGATGAAAATCTGTTTCTTACAACACAGCTTCTCATCTCTTCGTTCTCTTCTGCAATATAAACTTTATACTTACTGATTGTGACTGTGGATTCGATAAGACAATGTCATAATACTCTCTGCAAGATGTACATTCTCTACCAGAATCTCTTCTGGAAAATGCAAATCTACCGGCGCAAAGTTCCATAATGCCTTGATTCCCAAATCAACTAACTGTTCTGCAACCTTCGTTGCCTTCGACTTCGGTAATGTCAATGCGGCAATCATTACCTCATGTTCTTTTAAGAATGTTTCCAGCATGTCGATATCATATACTTCCACGCCCCGCACTGTCATACCAATTAATCTTGGATTCACATCGAAAAGCCCGATAATCTTAAATCCATTACTGTCAAAATCCTGATTGTTCGCCAACGCCTGTCCAAGATTACCTGCACCTACGATAATGATATTATTCGTCTTATCCAGTCCAAGAATCTTGCCCATCTCATTATAAAGATACTCTACATTATAACCATATCCCTGTTGACCAAACCCTCCAAAATTATTTAAATCCTGACGAATCTGGGAAGCAGTGACGTTCATTCTCTGACTCAGTTCCTTAGAGGAAATACGAACAACATTATTCTTCAGTAAATCTCCAAGATACCGATAGTACCGGGGCAATCTTTTTATCACTGCCGGAGAAATAGACTTTTCACTTCCTGATTTTACAACTGTTTTACTATCTGGCATAAGTTCCTCCCTTTGATAAAAAATTCCCATTCTTAAGCTCTAATGAATCAATTATATACAAAAATTCTTTTAATGTCAAATAAGATTGTTAAAAATTATAACACTTATTTACTTATTTTTTCTTTCATGATAAAATACATCAGAAATATTTCTACTTTATAATAATGCAACAACAATATAACTAATTTGGAGGTTATTATGATTTTAGCCTGTCAGAAAATCGAAAAAGCATTCGGCGGCAAATCCGTATTAAATAATGTTAATTTTTTAATTAATGAAGGGGAAAAAGCAGCAGTTATCGGTATTAACGGTGCCGGAAAAACTACCCTTTTTAAAATCATTACTGGAGAATATGAGGCAGACAACGGAGAAGTTATTTTTCAGAAAGGCTCTACCTACGGTTATTTATCTCAGGTTATTGATGTAAGCTCTCATCGCAGTATTTATGAAGAGATGCTCGATGCCAAAAAAGAGATTATCGAAATGGAAAAAAAGATTCGCCAGCTTGAAAAGGACATCAGTACCTTATCCGGTGAAGCATTAGAAAGTGCAATGGAAAGCTATTCCCGCCTGACAGACCGTTTTGAAAAAGCAAACGGCTATGCCTGGAAAAGTGAAATCACTGGCGTATTAAAGGGACTTGGATTTGATGAAAGCCAGTTTGCCACACCAATCCATACCCTTTCCGGTGGTCAGAAAACCCGTGTCGCATTAAGCCGTATTCTCTTAATGCACCCGGATCTGATCTTACTCGATGAGCCGACCAACCACCTTGATATGGAATCCATTCGCTGGTTAGAGACTTTCCTTTCTAACTACCGTGGTGCCGTTTTAATCGTTTCCCACGACCGTTATTTTCTTGATAAAGTTGTGGATAAGGTTATCGAAATTGAGCGCGGAACCAGTCAGGTATTTAACGGCAATTACAGTGCCTACGCCGAAAAGAAAAAGGCACAGCGTGATGCACAGATGAAGCTTTACATGAACCAGCAACAGGAAATCCACCATCAGGAAGAAGTAATCACAAAACTCCGCTCCTTTAACCGTGAGAAATCCATCAAACGTGCGGAAAGCCGTGAGAAAATGCTCAGTAAACTTGAACTCGTGGACAAACCCGTTGTCTTAAACAGCAAGATGCGTATCACTTTAGAACCAGAAGTCCTCAGCGGTAATGATGTACTTACAATTGAGGGACTTTCCAAATCTTTTGGTGACAAAGCCTTATTCCGCAATTTAAATGTGCAGATTAAACGAGGGGAAGTTGTCGGCCTCCTCGGAGCAAATGGTACGGGAAAGACCACCCTCTTAAAAATCATCAACCGCCAGCTTCGCGCCGACTCTGGTAAAATCCGGTATGGCTCTAAAGTTTCCATCGGCTACTACGATCAGGAACAGCACGTACTAGACGATAGCAAAACGATTTTTGATGAGATTTCCGATGCGTATCCAAAGCTCACAAACACCCGCATCCGTAACGTACTCGCCGCCTTCCTTTTTACTGGCGAAGACGTATTCCAGGTGATCGGAACCTTAAGTGGTGGAGAAAAAGGACGTGTTTCCCTTGCAAAGCTGATGCTTTCTAATGCCAACTTCATTATTCTTGATGAGCCGACCAACCACTTAGATATCCAGTCCCGTGAGATTTTGGAAGAAGCCATCAATAATTACGAAGGAACCGTATTCTACGTTTCCCACGACCGTTACTTCATCAACCAGACTGCCACCAGAATTCTGGATTTATCCCCAGAAGGCATCGTAAACTATAAAGGCAACTATAACTATTACTTAGAACAAAAAGAGGCTGGAAACATCTCAGCGGACAGCGATAACATCACGCTTACTTCCGCCACAGATGCCGCTCCGGCTCCTTCTCCAGAAAAAGCGAAAGAAGACTGGAAGCGTTCCCGCGAGGAAGCTGCCAGACAGCGTAAACGTGCTAACGACTTAAAGAAAACAGAAAAGGAAATCAGCCGTTTAGAAGAAGAAAACGACCAGTTAAAGGAAGAAATGGCACTTCCAGAGAATGCTACTAATGTGGCGAAGCTTATGGAGCTGAATACGAAATTAGAGGAAAATGAGGCTGCACTCCTGGAACTCTACGACAAATGGGAAGAGCTTTCTGAATAAATTCTGGGCTGTAAATCTGATATAAAAAAGCCCGGCTACAAATGTAGCCGGGAAATAAGCCCTATTATTCATTTTTAATACAAACTAACTATTAATAAGCTGGTCCAAGATCAATCCAGTTTTTATCAACCCATTTACCCTGTGTTTTATTCCAACGGCGCTTCTGACGTCGTCCATTATGTACACGATAGTAAATAACTATCTGATCAGCGCATGGAGTAATACTATCTTCTTCTACAATCTCCACAATTTCTGATCCAAAGTCTACTTCTTCCGCCTGAATATCTGCTGACGGAAATACCATTCCAAGACTCATAAGAATCGCACCTGCCGCTACTACTCTTTTCCATTTTGCTTTTCTCATCATTACATTATCTCTCCTTCTATTTATAAACTTTATAATAGGGGTTACTTCTATAAACTTGTATTACTTCAATAGATTTTTATTGAACTTATCGTAATGTGTATTTATATTCATAACCGGAGAGAAATGTAAAAACGTATGTGCAGTATTGCCTATCAGTCTTTTCGAATCTGGCTTCTTCTGGAATCCACCATATCTGCAAGTTCTTTTAATAAGTCGTCATCTTCCTCATCCTTTAACAGTGCGTTAAATAATCTGGATAATGTACGGCTCGTATTTCTCTGCTCCTGACGGAGCTGATTAATTGAATATTCTTCTCTTGTCATTGTTGGCTGGAAAGTTCTGGCATAATTCTTCGTTGTCTTCTTAAAGCCGGCAACTTCTACCAAATCCTTATTTAAAAGGGAATTCAGTAATAAATGAACCGAACTTGCCTTCCATGTTCTATCATCAGAAACTCCTACAATCTCTGAAGATGTAAGAGGCTTCTCCTCATCCCATAATACTTCTAATATCTGTTTCTCACTATTGGTAATCTTTGGAATTTTTCTTTTCATGATATACCCCTTTTCTTCATTGTTTAATATTAAGTATATCATATAATAAAATACAAAAAAATTCAACAATTAGCCTGTGAATTTATCATCCATATGTAGTTATATTATCTAACCCTTTTATTTTTTATTATATTTAATAATTGGATATTCCTCGTATATTCCATTTTCCACATCTTCTTTTAATACTTTTTCTTCATATTTACCATAGTGGAAAATATAAGTCCCATCTTTCTGTTCTTCTAGGTAAGAATTCTCTCCATCTGAAACAAATGGTGTATTCTCTTGATGCATATCTGTCAATGGTACAATATATTCTGGCTGTAAGATAAAATAATAAGATGCAACAAACCAAATAACACTCACACCCAAGATAAACAAATTCATCTTTCTCTGTGTCCTCTTATCATCCTTCTTAAACATCACATAATGAAATCTTTGCTTTAATGGTCTTACTTCAAGCTTCTTTACAAATCCTAATGTATCCGAAGAAACTTTATCAAAGTTCGCTCTTCTGCCACCTGCCATATAAGTCAGGGTATCCAGATAATACAGGGTATCCATCTCACTGTATTTCTTCGACATCGCATTATCACAGTTTAATTCTATAATCTGGTCTAAATCTTTGCAAAGTAAATATGCCAATGGATTCCACCAGAATATCATTCCTATGATATTAATTATAAACTTCTTCCACAAATCTTTTCTCTTCCAATGAAGATATTCATGCATGAGAATAAATTCCAATTCTTTCTCGTTACATTCCTTCTCTGGAAGATATATAACTGGATGTCGCAGTCCCTTAATAAATGGTTCTGCAATTGCCAGATTATACTCAATCTTAATCGGACATTCTGAATCAATTTCTCTTAAAATTTTCTCTGCTACTCCATCTCCTTTGGAAGTCCCTTTTATAAGATATCCCTTTACCTTATTCCATTCTCTCATCTTGTGAACAACTGCTATGATAATACCAATTATCCATATTGTAAGAATAACTGCCATAACAATCTTCTTATGGATATCTTCTGACTTAGCATATAAATTCATAAGAAATGAGTACAAATACGAATCACATATCACCTTCTGATGACTCGGAAATTCTATCGGAAATAGCATTCTTACCGTACAAAATATGTAAAGAATCGAAATAAACGTAACTCCATACTTTGTTAAATAATCTGATCGCCTTCTCAGAATAAATATGAGGAGTAACATCGGACAACTAATTAAAAACGTCCATATTAAAGAATATAATGATAACATAACTTTTCCCCCTGCTTATTCTGATATTACTTTTCGTATTTTCTACATTATACACTACACTTGAATAAAAATAAATAGTTTTTTGTCGTTTTACTACATTTATTTTTTTATTTTTTGTTTAATTTTTATTTTGTATCATATTCAGAGACATTTTGTATTTCAAACTTAATCATTATATATATAGTTCTTAGTATATTAGAATTTTTATTAAAAATTATTATTTTTAGTAAGTCGCTTTGTGATATACAAAAAAATACCTGTCTGCATTATAAACTTATGCAAACAGGTATCGAATTATTCCTCTTTTTTTCACTTTTTGTTTTATTTGGCCTTTTTAATGTGGCTTTTGTCGTAAGATTTTAAAAACTGTGTCAGACGATCACAGGACTTCGCCCAGACAACGAGTTCTTCCGGACTTAATGTTTCCATGATAGCATCTAACATTTTCTCATGAAATTCTTCATGATGTTTGTAGGCAGCAATTCCCTTTTCGAGGAGATAGACATTAACTACTCGTCTGTCTTTCTCACTTCTGGCTCTTGCCACATACCCCTTATTCACCAGACTGTTCATGGATGTTGTGAGAGAACCTACAGTGATATTCAGCCGCTTTGCTACTACGCTCATGCGTGCACCATCTCCAAGACCGATGGCTTCTATGATATGCATATCATTGTTACTGATATCGGAAAATTCATCTGTGATAATTGCCTTCTCTTCCAGCTCTAAAATCTCGTGGAAAGTCTTTACTAACATTGTGTTTATCGTTTCTCTTACATCGTTCATTCCTATATTCTCACCTTATCTAATACCGTATCGTTTTTATCGCATGATAACCCTATAAATCATCTGGCCTTTATAAAGATCTGCATTTATGATGGCTGGGATGCTTCCTAAATTCCATCGCAACTCTTTATATTTGTATACAATTATGGACTTTATCTTCTTTTATTATCATTATATACAAGAACTACAGAAATAATCAATTACTTTTTTTACTGTTTCGATTGTTTTTGCCTCATAAGCGCGTCCTCCGCAGAATAAAAGGGCATTTTCTGTCTCTCCTTTGGCTGCATGGATGAGTGCTTCTGTGATACAGTACGGTGTTTCTGCCGGATTACAGGTATGAATACAGCGAAGACATTTCGTCGGCGGTATCCTTCCTTCGGATTTTACTTTATCTAAAAATGTGTTTCTGATTGCTCTTCCCGGCATTCCGACCGGACTTTTTACGATAACGATATCTTCTTTTTCTGCTTGAATATAGGTTTGTTTATAGTGTTCATCTGCATCACATTCTTCAGTTGTCACAAATCGGGTCGCAATCTGCACCCCGTCTGCTCCAAGAGAAAATGCTCTCTCATAATCGGCATGGTCATAAATGCCTCCTGCCAGGATGACAGGTATTTTTTTCTCGTATTTTTCTTCGTATTTTTGTACTACGGTAATAATCTTCTTTACTTCTTCTCCATAAATATCTGGAGTAAATTCTTCTAACTGTTTTTTATGAAATCCTAAATGTCCTCCCGCCATCGGTCCTTCTATCACAATAAAATCGGCGGTTCTTTTATATTTTTTATCCCAGAATTTTAAAATAACACGAGCGGATTTCTGTGTGGATACAATCGGGGCAATCGCAATATCGCTGTCTGCTGTATACGCAGGCAGATCTACGGGAAGACCTGCTCCTGATACGATAAAATCAGCTCCTGCTGCAATTACTTCGTGGGCATAGGTTTCATAATCGTTCATGGCTACCATAAGATTAAAGCCAACAATTCCATCCGGTGAAATCGCTCTCGCTTTTTGCATTTCTTTATGAATGGCACGTTTATTAGCTTCTATGGGATTCTCATAAAAATCTGGTTCTTTAAAACCAATCTGTGCGGCAGAGATTGTTCCGGCTCCACCTTCTTTTGCAACTGTTCCGGCAAGCCTCCCAAGACTGATACCAACACCCATTCCACCCTGTACGATTGGAACTCTTACTTGTTTTTTTCCAATAGAAAATAAGTTTTTCTTCATAAGTTATATTCTCCTATAAGTACTAATATTCTATTTTCTATGTTTATATCAACATAAAACTCAAATAACTGACTAATTCAGTGAAATACTAATGTGACATCACTGACATTTCATTTTATTTGATGTGAATCATATTAGTTCTTTATAAAGCGTTCCCTACATACTGCGAAAACGCTGGTATCTTGCCTCAACTCTCTCTTTTTCTGTCATTTCCTTGCTGTTTTCTAAAAATGCGGAGATATTTTCTTCTAAATTATCAAATACATTCATCATTGAATCTAATGTATAGGATTCCGGCTCTGAAATAATTTTTTCAACAAAACCTGCTTTGTATAAATCATAAGAAGTCAGTTTCATTGCTTTGGCTGCGCGGGCTGCCTGACTGCCATCTTTCCATAAAATAGCCGCATAGCCTTCTGGAGAAAGAATAGAATAAACTGCATTTTCAAGAATCCAGACTTCATCGGCTACTGCCATGGCAAGCGCACCGCCGCTGCCGCCTTCTCCAATTAAGACGGAAAGAATTGGGGTCTCTAAGGAAGACATTTCATAGAGATTTCTGGCGATTGCCTCACCCTGGCCTCGTTCCTCGGCTTCCATTCCACAGAAAGCTCCCGGTGTATCGACAAAACAGATGATTGGACGGTGGAACTTTTCGGCCTGTTTCATAAGACGAAGTGCTTTACGATAGCCTTCTGGCTCCGGCATCCCAAAGTTACGCTCAATATTTTCTGAGGTACTTTTTCCTTTCATCTGCGCGATAACGGTTACCGGCTGTCCCTGAAAATAAGCAATACCTCCGCAGATGGCGGCATCATCGCCAAAGTTTCTGTCTCCGTGGAATTCGATAAATTCTTCGAATAATCCGCTGATATAATCTTCACCAACTGGGCGGTCTTTTTCACGGGAAGTCAGGACGCGCTCCCAGGCTGTTTTTTCTGATGCACGTTTCTTTTGTGTTGCGGAAAGTTTTTGTTTGCGGGAGTTTTTCACTATTTTAACTGTCTGACCTACTTCCTGTTCTGATGCCACTATAATATCACCATCATTGAAGACTGCATTATTGCCTGTATTCTCCGCTACCCCTTCTGCTGTTAAACGGTGCATTGTAAGAATCTTCTCCAACACCGTTTTCATATCTTTTCTCTCAACGATTTTATCAATAAAACCGTGTTTTAAGAGAAATTCGGAACGCTGGAATCCTTTCGGCAGCTTCTTGTGAATGGTCTGCTCGATAACTCGCGGGCCTGCAAATCCGATGAGTGCCTTTGGCTCTGCTAAAATGATATCGCCAAGCATAGCAAAACTTGCGGTAACGCCGCCTGTTGTCGGATCTGTGAGAACTGTAATGTAAAGTAAGCCAGCGTCACTGTGTCGTTTTAATGCAGCAGAAGTCTTAGCCATCTGCATAAGAGAGGTCATACCTTCCTGCATTCTCGCACCACCAGAGCAGGTGAAAATAATGACAGGAAGTTTTTCTTTTGTCGCACGTTCTACACCTCTTGCAATTTTTTCACCAACGACTTCACCCATACTTGCCATAAGGAATCGCCCATCCATGACCATAAGAGCAACTTCATTTGCTCCGATGCGAGCTTTTCCTGTGATGACTGCCTCATCTAACTTTGTTTTTTCCTGCAGGGATTTGATTCTGTCTGGATACCCAATCATATGGAGAGGATTCTCTGTTGTAAGCCCGGTATCCCATTCTTCAAAAGAATCCTTTTCTGTTAAAAATGCAATCCTTTTCTGGGCTGGCATACGAAGGTAGCCTCCGCACTTTGGACAAATATATAAATTCTTCTTATAATCTTCTGTGAAAATACCCTTTCCACATTTATTACAGCGTTTTAAAAGTCCTTCTGGAACTTCTGGCTTTACCTTGCTGGCAGCTTCTTTTACTTCCGGCTTTGTGACGGGTGTTTTCTTAAATATACTTTTTAATTTCATAAATAAATCCTTTCGTACATAACAGGTAAACCTGTTATTTTTTCATTACGGGCCGCTGACTATTTATTTTTCCCATCTCTTCAAGAACATGTCTGGAAAATGTTTCTGCAAGATGTACATCTAATTTACAAAAGCTTTCGCTTAAATGAAAGCTACATGGCGAACTACGTCAGCCGAATAGATAGGAAATACATCTCAAAAATACAAAATAAGATGTGAATCTTACTTTTTGATTTCCTGACTACGTTCTTCAAGCACCTTTTCCAAATACTGAATCGTAAAATCGCCCTCCTGATAATCCGGACGTTCCATAATCTCATAAAGGAAATCAATATTCGTTGTGATTCCCTCGATGATAACTTCGCCTAATGCACGATGCATTTTTGCAATTGCTTCTTTTCTCGTTGCCGCAAATACAATGAGCTTTGTAATCATAGAATCATAGTATGGGGATACTTCACATCCACTGTAGATTGCACTGTCAATACGAACACCTTTTCCACCTGGAAGATACATATCGGTAATTCTTCCAGGACATGGACGGAAGTTCTTTGATGGGTCTTCCGCATTGATACGGCACTCAATGGCATGACCGGTAATCTGGATATCTTCCTGCTTCCATTTCAGTTTCTCGCCATCAGCAATTCGAATCTGTGCTTTAATCAAGTCGATTCCTGTAACCCATTCTGTGACAGGATGTTCTACCTGGATACGAGTGTTCATTTCCATAAAGTAAAAGCTTTTATCTTTTTCAAGGAGAAATTCAATCGTTCCTGCATTCTTATATCCTGCTGCCTTTGCTGCAAGAACAGCTGCCTGTCCCATTTTCTCACGAAGTTCCTCATCTACTACGGCAGATGGGGATTCCTCAATGACTTTCTGATGATTTCTCTGCACAGAACAGTCGCGTTCTCCCAAATGAATGACATTACCATAATTGTCGGCAAGAATCTGAAACTCTATATGGCGGGGATTCTCTACAAAATGCTCTAAGTACATGCTCTCATCACCGAAAGCAAGTCCGGATTCTTTCTGCGCCATTAAGAATGCATTTTCGAACTCATCCTCATTGTAAGCGACACGCATTCCCTTACCGCCGCCACCAAGAACGGCCTTTACAATAACTGGAAAGCCGATTCCTTTTGCAATTTCCAACGCTTCTTTTACATCAGTAAGCGCCTTCTGACATCCTGGAATTACTGGGACACCAGCATCTACCATTGTCTGTCTTGCTACTGCCTTATTGCCAAGTCGGGCAATAATATCAGAGTCCGGACCGATAAAAGTAATGTGGCAGGCCTCACACAGTTTCGCAAACTGGCTGTTTTCTGATAAAAAACCAAATCCCGGATGTATGGCATCCGCACCGGTAATCATCGTTGCACTGATAATCTGCTCCATATTCAGATAACTGTCTTTTGCTGCAGCAGGTCCGATACAGACCGCCTCATCGGCAAGCTGTGTATGAAGTGCCTCCCGGTCTGCTTCGGAATACACTGCAACAGTTTCAATTCCCATCTCTCTGCAAGCACGGATGATGCGGATGGCAATCTCTCCTCTGTTTGCAATCAATATTTTCCGAATCATTATGTTCTCCTTTTATCTTTATTGCGACAACTTCTGCCACAATTCTCTATCCTAAAATTATGCTATTTCTATGTTCTGTCTATCTTCCTTAAGACTTATTCTGATGAAAAATCAGCCAACCATAAAAGTTAATTCTGCCTTTACTACTACTTTTCCGTCCACATAGGCTGTGGCTTCTCCCACACCCATCGGGCCTTTACGTTTTACGATTTTGGTCTCAAGCTTTACTTTATCGCCCGGAACAATTTTCCCTTTAAAACGGCATTTATTAATTCCACCAAAATATGCTGTCTTTCCTTTATTTTCTTCTAAGGAAAGTATGGCAACTGCCCCTACCTGCGCTAACGCTTCTACAGTAAGAACACCTGGCATAACTGGCTCCTGTGGAAAATGTCCACGGAAAAAGTCTTCATGAAATGTTACGCATTTATATCCTACGGCACTGACACCTGGTTCCATCTCTTCGATGTAATCAACTAAAAGAAATGGATGTCTGTGTGGTAAAATCTGTTCAATTTCTTTAATTCCTAATCTCATAATTTTCTTCCAACCTGTTTACTGCTTTACTTATATTTATAAAAACCTGTTTTTACTTTCTGTTAAAGCTTCTGACTTATTAACTTGAGAAAATCAGACTTAAATTCATATCTTATCAATATTACTGAATTCTGAATAACGGCTGTCCATACTCCACATTCTCTTCATTTTCTACAAGAATTTCCGTAACAACACCATCGAATTCGCTCTCAATCTCATTCATAAGCTTCATTGCCTCAACAATGGCCAAAGTCTGCCCTTTCTTTACAGTATCCCCTACTTTTATGAAAGGCTCTGCATCTTCAGAAGGTGCTGTATAAAATGTACCAACTAACGGGGATTTTACGAGGTTTCCACCCTTTTCCCCGACTGCTTCTGCTGCCTGTGACTGTGCTGCAACTCCCTCTGTTCCGGCTGTATTTGCACCATTCACGCTGTTTGCGCTGACACCAATGGCTTCCTGTAACGCAATGTTTGAAGCTGGCACAACGATTTTTTCTTCTGGCTGTGGACAACTCATGGCAATGCGGATATTACCCTCTGTATATTCAAAATTCGTAAGCCCTGCTTTTGATACTTCTTTTACTAATTCTAAAATCTGCTGATAATCCATATCTGTCTACTCCTCGTATTTCTTTACAAGAAGAGAAGCATTATGTCCTCCAAAACCAAGAGAATTGGAGATGGCTACATTCACTTCCTGCTCTACTGCTCCGTTAATTACATAGTCAAGATCGCATCCCTCACCAGGATTGGTTGTTCCTACGGTTGGATGGATATAGCCTTCTTCGATGGACTTCACACAAACGATTAACTCTACCGCTCCGGCTGCTCCAAGCAAATGTCCGATCATTGACTTTGTAGAACTCATTTTTAAATGGTCTGCGCTCTCACCAAAGGCACGTCTTACAGCTCTTGTCTCAAATAAATCGTTGTGGTGGGTTCCTGTTCCATGTGCGTTAATGTAATCTACTTCTTCCGGTTTTACACCTGCTTCTTCCATGGCAAGTTCCATTGCTTTTGCTGCACCGCTTCCGTCCTCTGCAGGAGAAGTGATGTGGAAGGCATCACAGGTAGAACCATATCCGGCTAACTCTGCAAGAATCTTTGCCCCACGCTTTTTCGCATGTTCTAATTCCTCTAATACAACAACTCCAGCTCCCTCGCCAATAACGAATCCGCCTCTTGCCTCATCAAATGGAAGAGACGCGCGTAACGGGTCGCTCTCACTGGAAAGTGCAGTCAGATTTGTAAATCCAGCAACGGCAACTGGTGTGATACTGCTTTCTGTTCCACCGGCAAGCATAACATCAGCATCTCCGTACTGAATGGCACGAAGGGCATCTCCGATAGAGTTACTTCCTGTCGCACATGCAGTTACTACGTCAGTACATTTGCCTTTGCAGCCTAAGTCAATCGCTACATTTCCTGCTGCCATGTTGGAAATCATTAAAGGAATAAGCATTGGACTCACTCTCTTTGGTCCCTTTGTAATGATTTTTTCATGCTCTTTCTCCATGCTGGAAAGACCGCCGATACCGGAACCAATGATAACACCGACACGGTATGGATCTTCTTTTTCCATATCAAGACCTGCCATGGCAAATGCTTCTCTTGATGCAGCTACGGCATACTGGGAGAAAACTTCCATTCTTCTTGCTGCCTTGTTATCAAGTCTTTCTTTTACATTGAAATCTTTTACTTCGGCTGCAATCTTTACTTTATAATCTTCGGTATCGAACTTTGTGATAGCTCCGATACCTACCTTTTCTTCTTTAATTCCATTCCAGAATTCGTCTAATGTGTTTCCGATTGGAGTCACAGCACCCATTCCGGTAATTACTACTCTTCTTTTCATATCAGAAAAATCCTTTCTCTCACTTACATCACCATACCACCATCCACTAAAAGTACCTGACCGGTAATATAAGACGCTTTGTCAGAAGCTAAAAATACTGCTGCATTCGCAATATCTTCTGGCTCTGCAAAACGGCCAAGTGGAATCTGTTTCTTTGCATTTTCTTTTACTTCATCAGGAAGTACATCTGTCATCTCTGTTTTTACGAATCCCGGAGCAATAGCGTTACAGGTAATTCCTCTGGACGCTAATTCTTTTGCTGCGGATTTGGTTAATCCAATTATTCCTGCTTTGGATGCACTATAGTTCGCCTGACCGGCATTTCCGGCGACGCCGGAAACGGAACTTACATTAATGATTCTTCCATATCTCTGCTTCATCATGCGACGGCTCGCAAAACGAATCATCTGGAAACATCCCTTTAAGTTCGTATCTATTACATTATCGAAATCTGCTTCACTCATAGCCATTAAAAGACCATCTTTTGTAATTCCTGCATTATTTACAAGAATATCAATGCTGCCAAATGTCTTGGCTACCGCTTTTACTAAAGCATTACATTCTTCAAAATCTGCAACATTGGCACGGAAAATTTCTGCTTTTCCACCTGCCTCTTCAATTTCTTTTTTTACAAGAAGTGCCTTTTCTTCATTTCCGTGAAAATGTACGGCTACTGCTGCCCCTTCTTTTGCAAGAGCGATGGCAACTGCTTTTCCGATTCCGCCGGACGCGCCGGTCACAATTGCTGTTTTTCCTTCTAATAACATATCTATAACTCCTTTATAGCCTCCACTGTCTTGTCGATATCTTCCATCGTTCCGATTCGGAACATCTTTACGTTACGGTCAATCTTTCTCATAAAACCGCTCAAAGTCTTTCCCGGACCGATTTCTACGAAAACGTCCACACCGTCTGCTATCATGGCACGCACACTCTGCTCCCATAAAACGGAGGAATAAACCTGTTCTTTTAATAATTCTTTTGTTCTTGTCGTATCTGTCACGATACTTGCATCCACATTTGTCACATAAGGAATCTTTAGCTCTCCTAATGTCACTTCGGAAAGTGCCTGATAAAGCTTCTCTCCTGCTTCTTTTAAGTAAATGGAATGGAATGGTCCGCTTACATTTAATGGAATGACACGTTTTGCTCCCGCCTCTTTTAAAGCTGGTGCTGCATTCTCTACCGCTTCCTTATCTCCGGTAATAACAATCTGTCCCGGACAGTTATAGTTTGCAACGTAAACACCTTCCATGTATGCAATCGCCTCATTTACCGCTTCTCCAGAAAGACCAAGTACAGCGGCCATACCGCCCTTACCTTCCGGTACTGCGTTATGCATGAGGTTTCCGCGGAGCCACACCATCTTAATAGCATCCTCAAGCTCCATGCCGCCTGCTGTTGTAATCGCACAATATTCTCCAAGACTAAGCCCGGCTGTCATGTCTGGTGTAAGCCCTCTTGCCATAATCTCTTTTGTCATTGCCATACAGGTAGTAACTAATGCAGCCTGTGTATAATCCGTTCTGTCAAGGAGTTCATTTTCCTCAAAACAGATATGTTTCATATCCTGTCCTAAAATCTCACAGCTCTTATCAAATACTTCTTTTGCCAGTGGGCTTTTTTCATAAAAATCTTTACCCATTCCTGCGACCTGTGCTCCCTGTCCCGGATAAAGAAATGCTATTTTACTCATTTACTCTACCTCCCGATATTCTCTGCCTGTGAAAGAACAACGTTCTTCATCTCTCTGCAGATTCCTTCGATAATTTCCTTACAACTTCTGCTGTCCTTTACAAGACCGGCAATCTGGCCTGCCATCACACTTCCATGAATGACATCACCGTCAACAACCGCCTTTCTAAGACCGCCAAGTGTCAGCTTCTCAAGTTCTTCAAAGGAAGCGCCTGCCTGCTCTAACTTCAAATACTCTCTTGTCTGCTGATTTCTTAAACATCTAACTGGATGTCCTGTTGTTCTTCCGGTTACCTTTGTATCAATATCTTTTGCTTTAATTACTTTATTCTTATAGGCTTCACTTACGATGGATTCCTTAGATGCAACGAAAATCGTTCCCATCTGGATAGCCTTTGCGCCAAGCATAAATGCGGCTGCCATTCCTCTTCCGTCTGCGATTCCGCCGGCTGCAATTACAGGGATATTTACTGCATCAACAACCTGTGGTACTAATGCCATTGTTGTTGTCTCTCCAATATGTCCTCCTGACTCGGTACCTTCTGCGATAACCGCGTCCGCACCAGCCTTTTCCATTCGCTTTGCAAGAGCAGTACTTGCTACAACTGGAATGACGCGCACACCGGCTTTCTTCCATTCTTCCATGTACTTTTCCGGGTTACCTGCACCGGTTGTTACTACCTTTACTTCCTCTTTTACAAGAAGTTCGGCGATCGCATCTGCCTCTGGATTTAATAACATCAGATTCACGCCAAATGGCTTATCTGTTTTTTCCTTTACTTTATGAATCTGTTCTTCCACCCAAGAAGCAGGTGCACCGCCCGCACCAATGATTCCAAGTCCACCGGCTTCGGAAACAGCGGCGGCAAGCTCGGCTGTTCCAACCCATGCCATACCGCCCTGAATTACCGGGTACTCAATTCCAAGCAATTCTGTAATCACTGTTTTCATTCTTTGTCCCTCTGCCTATTTATGTTCTTTGATGTACTCTACAACGTCTCCAACAGTTTCCATCTTCTCTAACTCTTCTGTAGGGATTTCTACATCAAACTCATCCTCAAGACTCATAACCATCTCAAAAAGGTCAAGAGAATCTACTTTTAAATCCTCTTTGAAAGATGCTTCCATTGTTACCTGGTCTTCTTCAATTCCTAAAGATTCCACGATTAATTCTTTAATTTTTTCAAACATAATATAAACCTCATTCTTTCTTATACTCTTACATTGTTTTCTTCTTTATGTAATCCGGAAATTCCGGGAATTACCTTTTTACCATTCTAAATACATGCCGCCCCATGTAAGGCCTGCGCCAAACCCGGCAACAACTATCTTCATTCCCGGCTGTAACTTTCCGGCTTTCTTTAATTCATCAAGCAGCACCGGAATACTCGCAGAAGACATATTTCCATTCTGCATCATATCCATCGGAAACTTTTCAATTGGCTGCTTTAACCGCTTAGCGATTGCCTCGACAATTCTTCGGTTTGCCTGATGAAGAACAAATAAATCAACTTCTTCTACAGACTTTCCTGCCTTTTCAAGAATTTCCTTCACTACAACAGGAACCTGTCTGGCTGCAAACTTGTAAATCTCTCTGCCATCCATCGCCACATAACCCTTTAAAGAACCATCGGCTCTCTTTCCCGTCGGATTCTGACAGGTAAGTACTTCGCCTCTGCTTCCATCGGAATGAAGTACGGAAGGAATCTCAATGTTTCCTCTTCCATCTATATTCCCATCTTCATCTGCACTGACAACCGCAGCTCCGGCACCATCACCAAATAAAATACAGGTACCTCTGTCTTCCCAGTTCACGATATTCGACAGACATTCTACACCGATCAACAGCGCTTTTTTCGAAAGCCCGGCCTTAATCTGTCCGGCTGCCATCTGATAAGCTACTATAAATCCTGAACATGCCGCATTTAAATCAAATGCTGCTGCATTCACAGCACCAATCTCCTTTTGAACACTGCAGGCTGTACATGGCAAAAGCTGTTCAGACGAAACACTTGACACAATGAGAAGGTCAATCTCCTCTGCCGCAACCTGGGCATCTTCCAATGCCCTCTTCGCCGCTTTCGCTGCCATAGAAACTGCTGTCTCTTCCCTGGCAATATGCCGGCTCTTGATTCCGGTACGACTCTGAATCCATTCATCGTTCGTATCTACCAACTGAGAAATTTCAAAATTATCAAGCACTTTCTCAGGAAGGCAGGAGCCTGTCCCTTTTATTTTGACAAACATCACTTTCTCCTTTTCTTGCTCATATGATTACTTCTGATCACTTCGTTCTGATATTCTATGTGAATATTTTTATTTTCAAATCTTATTGTTTTGAAATAATATTATTTTGAATTAAAATAGTTTGAATATCAAAGCAAGTGATTACAAATATATCATAGCTGGTGGAGAAGTCAAGTATTTTTTTTGATACAAATAGATAAATAAGAATTTGCCGGGAGGAGTAAACAGACGAACCCCCAGAGAGAATATCCCCTATATCTGTGACTTTAGTCG
>OGOO01001363.1_pt1 | contig 21765 bp, 16 predicted proteins | sample 1552651 | NCBI WGS metagenome assembly OGOO01 (sample SAMEA2580118, study PRJEB22360) | human gut metagenome | biome: human gut; feature: human-associated habitat; material: faeces | place: Denmark | collected 2008/2010 | reverse complement strand
ATCTTGTAATCTTCATATTAGCGTTTCCCTTTGGATAAGCCAAAAGATGGAAAACCTCATCCAATGCCCAGAGCATGTTGGATTTACCAGAAGCATTCGAGCCATATAACACACCTAATTTATAGAGGCATGTACCATCAGGCATCTCCGCCACAAGTTCGGAAGCAGAACCCTTTGCAACAAAGTTCAGCTCCTGTTTGTCGCCAATCGACAAGTAATTCTTTACCCAAAAATTTCTTATCATATTCTGAATATTTTGTCTAATTTCGTATTTTGCCTACAAAAATACGGAAAATATTTCGTAAATCGGATAAAATACGGTAGTTTTTTTAGATTAATATGATATTTTGCTTGAAAAGGAGAGAAAACGTTTACATATAATCGCCTTAATCCCATTATCGATGAATATGACAATTTCACCAATACTGTGCTCAATGAGCAGGGTGAGAATGTATATTGGGCAATCACCCATGCCGATGGCTTCTACCGTGATGTCTTCAAGAAGTTCAAGGGTATGTTTGAACGTATTTTCATCACAGGTGTCAGTCCTGTTACCTTGGACGATGTGACGAGTGGGTTCAATATTGGCTGGCATATTTATATCCTGGAACTGAAGGTGTTGTCGAAGAAAGATTACGAGTCAAAGCCAGAGGTTGGCAAACTTTCTAAGGCAGAAGCACAATGGCAAGAGGCTGAGGAACAAATCAAGCGATATGCCGCAGCTCCAAGGGTCGAGGCGCTGCGCCAGGGTACAACGCTCCATAAAATCATCATGCAGTTTGTAGCAGGTAAGTTGGTGAGGATGGAGGAAGTGGTATGTTGAGAGACATAGAATTATTTTAGTATTCAAAGAGCACGGAGTTTAATATTCCGTGCTTTTTTATGCATCAGGAAAAGTCAAGAGGGTGAATCATAAACTTATGACACACCCTCACTTTACCAAAAGAGCAAGTACGGGTTCAGTAAGTTCAGTGGAAGGGTAGCAACTCAAGTAGTTCAGTCAAGCAACTCAAGTAGTTCAGTAAGACAATTCAAGTAGTTCAGTAAGCGAGTTCAGACGTCTCAGTTAGCTGATGCAGACGTCTCGATAAGCTTACAGATACGTCTCCGTTAGCTTACGCAGTAATATCTGTAACCCGATGCAGCCATATTCGTAACCCGATGCAGTCATATTCGTAACCCGATGCAGTCATATTCGTAACCCGATGCAGTCATATCCGTAACCCAGCGCAGCCATATCCGTAACCCAGCTCAGCCATATTCGTAACCCGGTGCAGTCATATCCGTAACCTAGCGCAGCCTTCATATGAACAAATTTTATGTAATCATCTATCATCCATCACGATTTGTATGTGTTGTGTATCTTAATATATTAATATACAGACACTTGAATAGCGTGATAGATACTCCAAAAACGGAAAAATCCATCACGCTATCCATCACGATTTGGGGTTATCCCTCACGATTTTCTCACTACACTCTACCAGATACTGTTTCTTTGCAGCCGTGTTGCTAAAATAAAATTTATCTGCATTTTATTAGGATAAAGATGCTTTAGTTTCAAAAATAATCCGTATCTTTGCAGTCGTATTCTTCCGGATAGTAGTTCTTGAAAGCTTCACCTGGTAGAATGAAATTTAGAAAGAGCGGACATTTGGGATGCTCATAATTTAATAATGGAGGATTGGATATGAATAAATTAACAAGAGAAGAGGCGCTTAGACGTTGGAAATCTGCCAAGGCCACAAAGAAAGCCATGGTTGACAAGATGAAGAAGATGCTTTATGAAGACTACAAATTACGTACAGGCGAGGAGCCTGTGAGATTTAATGTCTTGTAATGAAAGAATTTGCGACATCTTTATAATCCATTTCATGTTGTTTTTATATTACCATCAATAATTGCAGCAAAGCCTTAAAGCCGCCCTTGTTCTTTTCTTCTTTGAAAACATTGAGAACTTTCTTCTCTATGATATACTTCTTAAATTTATTCCGATAAGTAGGATGGGATAGTAATATCCAAAGTTCTTGATCGATGTAGGCATATTGGGTATTCCTGTCTAGCCATGCTTTTGAAGGAGACTCTGTTTTTACTTCGGCATTAGTCCAAGCTAAATGCCAGAACTTATCCGATTTCAAGAAGTAATAAGGATAAAATAATGGAGTAAGGTTTTCCTGTTGAGCCTTTAAGAAATACTTCCCAAAAACACCTTGGTATATAGGTGCAATCTCTTCATAAGTGAACTGGTTGACCAGCTTGCCGTTTTCTATCAGTTTGATGATAGATAGGATAAGTGCTGGTTTGGCGATGATACGAGTATGGTTGTTTCTGTTGGTGCCTTGTAGCATCTTGTCGATGAGTCCGCAATAGAATTTAAAGGCCTCATCATAATTGAAGAATCTGAGATATGTAGTCATAATCTACTTTATTTTTATGGGTTTAACGTCATTTTCTGCAAAAATACAAAAATAATCTAAGATTAGCGCACGTATTTCAGAAATAATTATTATTTTTGCAATTACATTCTACCGCAGAAAGCCCGAAGGGCTGAGCGGGTGGGTGTGACTTATATAAAATAGAGCGTTTGCTAACGTTCGTCTACGACTACTCGTAAACTTCGCAACTTTACCTTTAGTTGGACGTAGATGTGACAATGGTGAATGTTCACGGTGGGTGTATTGTATCCTGCTGCGAATTGTCGTATACATACCATAACAATATGTTAGGGTATCGTGTATGACTAATAGTTCGTACTTGGAATCATTATATACCATAACGTGGGCTTTCTGCATTGTCCGTCTCTTTCAACTAGGGCAATGCGAAGGCCTTCGAGTGGTGGGATGGGCAAGGAGAATCCCACGTTTCCGTTTTATAGAGGCCTAACAGAATACTAACACAACTCACGATACCGGGATTCTATCGCTTTGAAGAAGATAGATGTACAATAAATATACACTCTCTGGACATGAATCTTTTCCTTGCAAAACCTTATGGCTCACCAAGGGATATAACTTTATGATAGATGGAGGAAACTTCAATGCTTCTGATGCTGTAATAGCTTTGGGAGTAGGAAAAAACATGGTTTCTTCTATCCGATATTGGCTCAAGGTGTTTGGAATTTCCAATCAGGATGAGCCAAGCAGAATAGCAGATTATTTATTCGATGAATCAGAAGGCGTAGATAAGTACATTGAAAGTTTGGGAACTTTGTGGTTGCTTCACTACCTTCTGGTAAGTTTGAAAGAAGCAACGCTTTATCATATTACTTTTGTGCAATTCCAAAAAGAACGCAAGGTCTTTGAGAGGGAACAATTGGTGAACTTTGTGAAAAGACTGATGATAGAGGATGGAAAGGACAAAATCTTTAATGTGAATACCACCAAGAAAGATGTGGGTGTGCTGTTGCAGAACTATGCCCAACCTTATAAGGCCAAGTCGTTTGAGGATTATTCTTCTCTTTTGATTGATTTGGATTTGATAAGAACTGAGGATAATGGTAAGACGTTCGCCTTCAATATCGAAGGTAAGCGCAGGGTTCCGATGGAGATTTTCTTATATGCCATTCTTCAGGAAAAAGGTAAGGATAAGTCTGTATCATATGATACATTGCAGGAAATAGGCTTAATATTCTGCATGACAGATGCTGAGGTCATCGATATGGCCCAGTCTATAGGTGAACATTATTCAGAGTATGTACAGTATAGTGATAATGCAGGTATCCGTCAGCTATTGTTTAAGGAAGGTTCTTCTTTGAAGGACATTGATGTTTTAGATAAGTATTATAAGAATGCGACAGTTTAGTTTATCAGCAAACATAGAGGAAGGCTTTGCTAGTGAGGCCAAATATATCGTAACCCCTAATGCTCGTCAGGTGGCAGAGGGTATTGCGAATGGATTCCGGTCGGGAGTTCATTCTTATACCATCATTGGCTCTTATGGAACAGGTAAGTCTAGTTTCTTATTGGCTTTGGAAAGAGACTTGATGGGAGGTAAGCAATATGAATTGTTGAATCCTTCTGAACTTTCTGAGAAGAGGAAGTTTGAAATTCTTAAAATTGTTGGCGACTATAAGGAACTTTCTGTTTTGTTGAGTCAAAAGCTCTCTGTTGATGGCACAGCTGATAGCATTCTGGATGAACTCAAAACCAAGTATAACAAACTGAAGAGCCAGAGAAAATTCCTGGTTATCTTCATTGATGAGTTTGGCAAGGTGCTGGAGCATGCTGCCAAGAATAATCCGGAGCGTGAACTTTATTTCATGCAGAAATTGGCTGAGTTCGTGAATGTGCCATCCAGAAACATCCTTCTTCTGACTACGCTTCATCAGAATTTCAACGCCTACTCCCGTACGTTGAATGAAGTACAGAAAGAAGAGTGGACGAAAGTAAAGGGGCGTTTCCAGGAGTTGGTATTCGTAGAACCGATAGAACAACTTCTCTATCTGGCTTCTGCGCAGATTGATGCCAGTAGAACCATGCAAAATGATGATTCTGTGATTGATTCACTGGCTTCGTTGGCAAAGAAGACTGGCTTTGTTTCTCAAAACTTTTCAGAAGCAACTGCACAGGCATTGGCTCCGCTGGAACCATTTGCTGCATACGTCATTACACAGGCCATTCAGAGATATGGACAGAATGAGCGTTCTTTGTTCTCTTTCTTGAATGCAAGGGGACGTAACTCTTTGTCTGAATATGAGGGAAAGATATATCAGCTTCAGTGCTGCTATGATTATATCTACTATAATTTCTACTCTTATCTGAAGGAGGCGAATGCCGACTCCATGCAATGGAGTTCGATGCAGGTTGCCATCGAGAGAGTGGAAGGTCAATTATGGGATACCAAGACAGACCTTGTGGATGCCATCAAGCTGGTGAAAGCCATCGGATTACTGAACCTTTTCGGCAATGCTTCTTTCAAGATGAACCGTGAAGATACTGCTCTATATGCCAAGACAGCTTTGAATATAGAAAATCCAACGGGGCTTTTAAAGAAGTTGGAGCAATTCAAGATTATCCGATATGCCAGCTATAAGTTCCGCTACATTCTTTTTGATGGTACAGATATCAATATCGAAGATGAAATCCGTAAGGCGGGTTTGGTGGTTAGCCGTCCAGTAAACTACGTGGATGATATCAGAAACTATTGTTTCAAGAAGGTGGCTCCAGTCAAGGCTTGCTATTTCCAGAAAGGTACTCCAAGATACTTTGAGTATGAAGTGCTGGGTGAAGGAGTGGACAAGACTCCTATCGGAGATACCGATGGATATATTCAGTTGATCTTCTCTTCCCGTAAGAAAGTGTTGGAGGAGATTTGCGAGCTAAGTGAAAAGAGTGAGAATGCCATCATCTTTGTTTGTTTCAGAAATACAGGCGAGTTGGTGTCTCACCTCTATCAGATAGAAAAGTACAAATATATATTGAGCAAGGTGTTGGTAGATAAATCTGATAAGGTTGCTATCAACGAAATCAATAATCTGATGGAATATGAGAAAGTGGTTCTCAATAAATCTATCAGTAATAGCTTGTTTGCATATAATGGAGATGTAACTTGGATTTTCAAGGGCGAGGAAAGAGAGGTCTGCTCCTTAAGAGACTTCAACCAGTTGCTGTCAGTGGTATGCGATGAGATTTATTCTCAGACTCCAGTGATGAACAATGAATTGTTCAACAAGCATAAGTTGAGTGCTTCTATTTCCAGTGCGAAAGGTAAGTACCTGGCTGCATTGTTGAATCAGAGCAATGAACAGGACTTAGGATTCTCTGGCGACAAGTTCCCACCGGAGAAAACCATCTATTATTCTCTCTTGAAGAGTACTGGACTTCATGTGAATGGAGAGTTTGCTGATGTGCCATCCAATGAAGGAATCATGCCTTTGTGGGATGCATGTGAGGAATTTCTGAAATCTACAACTTTCAAGCCTCGTAAGATTTCTGAGCTGATTAAGAAGTTGTCAGTAAAACCATATAAGCTGAAGCAGGGATTCTTGGATTTCTGGATTCCTACCTATTTATATATAAAGAAGCAGGATTTCTCTCTGTATGGAACCAATGGAGCATATATCCCAAATATCAACATGGAGTTCTTCGAATTGTTGCAGAAGCATCCAGGTGAATATCTGGTCAAGGCATTCGACGTGACAGGTGTTAAGGTGCAGATATTCAATCAGTATCGTAAGTTCCTGAATGTTGAAGCCATGGGAAGTATCAAGAGCGATGATTTCATAGAAACCATCAAGCCATTCTTTTTCTTCTATAACAAGAGATTGAATGATTATGCCAAGCATACCCGTAAGTTCAACCATGAGCAGACGGTAAGATTCCGTGATACTCTGGCTAGGGCAAAGGACCCGGAGAAGACTTTCTTCGAGGATTTGCCAGAGGCTTTGGGCTACGATAAGGAAGCTTTGCAGAATCCGGATAAGGTACAGGAGTTCTGTTATGTCATCAATAGGGCAGTCAAGGAACTTCGTTCTTGTTATTCTGATATGATAGATCGTGTGGAAGGGCGCTTGTTGGAAACATTGGGCATCGAGTCATACGATTATTCTGAATATGTGGTAGAGATCAGAAAGCGTTTAGCTCATGTCAAGGAATATCTCCTGACAGATAGACTGAAGGAATTCTATCAGCATGTGATGGCTGAGTTTGATAACCGCAATGAGTGGTATCAGTCTATTTGCTATACGGCATTGGAGCAACCATTAGAGCGATTGCGCGACGATCAAGAAGAAAAACTGATTGACAGTTTGCTTATGCTCTTCCATGAATGTGAGAAATATTCTGATATATCCAAGGTGGCAGAGGATGAATCGGATGAGATTTATTCGTTGGATTTGGTTTCAACGAAGGGCAGCAATATCCATTCCCAGACTTTCAGATTGCCAGAAAGCGAGATGCAGAATGCTGAGGAATTGGAAAAGAGTATCGACAAGCTACTCGATGGATTCGGGAACGACAATGTATCTATATGTACATTGCTGAAAATATTGAATAAGAAGTTGGGGTAAAAGCCTCTTCCATAAATGAATAGAACAAAATGAAAGTAAGACATATATTAGGAATATCAGGCGGAAAGGATAGTGCGGCTTTGGCTATCTATCTCAAGCAGAAATACCCAAACTTAAAGATTGAGTATTATAATTCTGATACTGGCTGTGAATTGGCTGAGACGGAATTACTGATTGATAGATTGAGCGCTTATCTTGGAAATATCAAAAGACTTAGGGCTGCAGAAGACAGTCCTGAGCCTACGCCTTTTGAGCATTTCCTTAAGGCAGCAGGTGGATTCCTGCCATCGCCACAAGCTCGATGGTGTACCAAGAAGATGAAACTTGATGAGTTTGAAAGATATGTTGGTGATGACTATGCGGTATCATACGTTGGTATTCGAGGTGATGAAGACCGTGACGGTTATGTGTCTTCAAAACCTAATATTCAGTCAGTCTTTCCATTCAGAAGAAACATCTGGAGCGTGGATGTCATCAATAAGTTCTTGCACAAAGAAAACCAGGAGCAGATTATTGACATCTACGATAATTTGTGCCCTGAAGGATTAATGAAGGAAGACTTGATGGATGTGTTGAAGAAACCGATTACCAAGCAATTCTACTATTCCAAAAAGTTGAATGCATTGTTGGATATAGATGTGAAGATGTTCAACCATGCCGTCTTTGAATACTTGAAGACTACGGATTATCCTGTTGGTCATCTGGATTCATTCCCTTTGATAGATAACGACGAGGTGCTTGTAAAGGAAGACATCTTCAGACTGCTGAGGGATAGTGGAGTAGGAGTACCATCTTATTATGAGGAAATTCCTTTCGAGGTGGATGGTAAGACGGGAACCTATTGCAGAAGCCGAAGTGGTTGCTATTTCTGTTTCTTCCAGCAGAAGATAGAATGGATCTGGCTCTATGAGCAGCATCCTGACTTATACGAAAAAGCAATGTCGTTCGAGAAGGATGGTTATACCTGGATTCAGAATGAGAGTCTGGCTGACTTGATAAAGCCGGAGCGTATTCGTCAGGTGAAACTAGACATCATCAAGCGACAGGAAACAAACAAGAATAAAAACAAAGGCACGAGTCTTGCCGAACTCTTCGGTGACGAATATGTTTGTGCCAATTGTTTTATTTAAGACTTTAAAACATAATCGGAGGAACGTCTATGTTGAAAGATGTAGAATGGGCTAAGGATGGAACCTATATACCTGGAGAAGAGTTTTCTCCAGAGAGGTTCTTTAATGATGGATTGAAGAACAGTTGCAGTTTCGATCTGCAACTGGGCTATTTCAGTTCTGCCACTATTAGTGTATTGGCAGAAGGCTTTGCTACGTTTATTGCAAATGGAGGAGTTATGCGTCTTATCATCAATCAGATTGTTTCTGAAGAAGATAAGAATGCCATCCAAAAAGGAGTTTTGGGTGATGTGATAGATTGTGTGAATCTGTCTGATTTCGATTCACTCCGCAAGACATTTGATGAGTATCAGGATCAGTTCTTCAGATGTTTGTCATATCTGATTTCTCAAAATAGAATTCAAATCAAAATTATTAAGCCAAAGGGACATAAGGGAATTGCTCATACTAAGACCGGGCAATTCCGTGATGATGATACCGTAACTTCATTTACAGGTTCTGCCAATTTTACGATTAATGGTTTGCTTTACAACATAGAGGAAATCAAGATAGACCGAAGTGATTCTCCTGATGAGATGACTCAGAATAGAATCAGAACTCAAAGAGCAAAGTTTGAGCATATAATGAATGAGCAGGAAAGCGATATAGAGTATCTGTCTCCAAGCCAGTTGGAGACGGCTGTATCGTCATGCTATCAGGACACGACCATAGAAGAGCTGCTAGATGTAGAAAAGAAGTTGGACAGAGTTCGTCAGGAGCGAAGAGCTCAAAAGGCGTTAATGTCTGGAGATATGGTTAGGGAGGATATTTGTCTGGAAGAGATAACTCCACGTTTTCCATATCCATCTGGTCCTAGAGAATACCAGCAGCAGGCTTTTGAAAACTGGAAAAACAATAAGCAGAAAGGTCTGTTTGCCATGGCCACAGGAACGGGTAAGACAATCACCTCGCTGAATTGCTTGTTGGAGATTTATAAGCGCAATGGATACTATAAGGCGATAATTCTGGTACCAACGATTACTTTGGTAAATCAGTGGGAGCAAGAATGTCATAAGTTTAATTTTATGAATGTCATAAAGGTTTATTCTAAGAATCCTTTATGGAAAGAGGATGTAGAGTCGATTCATTTTAATGAGGAATATCGTTTGAAGAATGAGCGTGAGACCTCTTATGTGATTATATCTACTTATGCATCTTATACTCGTGAAAAAGTATTTAATACATTGAATGGCTTCAGCAAAAAACAGTTGTTGTTGATTGCTGATGAATGCCATAATATGGCTTCAGGCAGTATGTTGAAACGATTAGCCTATATTCCTTATCTGCGTAGAATAGGCTTGTCGGCGACACCAGATCGTCAATACGATGATGAAGGTAACAGGAACTTGCGTAAATTCTTTGGTGCAGAGAATCATTATACTTATGAGTATAGTATGGAAGAAGCTATCAGAAAAGGTGTGCTTTGTAAGTATCTGTATTATCCACATATAGTACGGCTGACCACGGAAGAACTGGAAGCTTATGTCGAGTTATCTGAAAGAATAGCTAAGTATTTCAATGATGATACCTGCTCTTTTGCAAAAATGGATGAGGGACTTAAAATGCTCTTGTTGGCAAGAAAGCGAATTGTTCATAAGGCTGCAAACAAACTTAAAGCTTTTGAGGACATCATCAAGAAGCGGTATCAAGAAAAAGGAAATTTGAAATATTCTCTGATATATGTCCCTGAAGGAAATGAACCTAATTATCTTGAAGTTGAAGATGATACGCTTAATCAAGATGAGGATTCTGAGCATCTTATAGATTTATATACAAAGTCGATATTGAAGTTGGATGATAAAATAACGGTGCGTAAGTTTGTCTCAGGGCAAAAGGATAGAGAGGAAATTCTTGAAGAATTTGCCAGTGGTAAACTTCAAGTGCTGACTTCTATGAAATGTTTGGATGAGGGTGTTGATGTTCCAAGAAGTGAATTGGCAATCTTTTGTTCAAGTACAGGAAATCCACGTCAGTTCATTCAGCGACGAGGACGTGTGTTGAGAACACATCCTAAGAAGAAGATGGCGGTGTTGTATGATTTGGTAGTTGCTCCTGAGATTAACCCAAATAGTAGTAGTTATCGAATGGAGCGTGCCATGCTGAAGAGTGAGCTTATTAGAGTGAACAACTTCGCATTGCTATCAGAGAATCCTTCTTACTCAGAATTGGAACTGAGAGAGGTGATGGAACATTATGGTTTGAATTTATATGATAATGATAATATACAATGACAAATAAAGAAAGAATGCTTCACATGGTTCTTGATGACACAAAGTTGCAAGAACTCTATGATTACGACCAGTCTGAATATGAGGACTTATATACAGCCTTGAATTCAGATAATGTGGTTGTGGCTTCTGTTGCTCGCATCATAAAGGAGCTTGATGGTTCTACTGATGAGAGTGTTCAGAAGAAAGTGTATAAAACAATATTTTCTTATATTAATGATAACTTATTGATATGATTATAAAGAAGATAGAAATAGAGAATTTTCGAAGCTATTACAAGTCCAATGTTTTTGAACTTGTAAATGGTCTTAACCTCATTATTGGTTCTAATGGTGATGGTAAAACTACGTTTTATGAAGCTTTAGAGTGGTTGTTCCGAACTGATGGAACATCAAAGGCTGATACAAAGTTGATTTCCAAGAAGAGAAGTGAAGAACTTTTTGCAGATGAATCAGCCGATGTTCGTGTGGCAATGACATACGAACACAAAGGGTATGTCAAGACTTTGGAAAAAAGTTTTCATTTTACGAAGTCTTATGATGGTGAAATTACGACTTCTAATTTTTCTTTTGATTTAATAGAAGAAAACGGGAGTGAAAGAATGCGACGCGATGGCTTAAAATTTGATTATGATTTGCCTTCCGAGATTCGCAAATACACTATGTTTAAAGGGGAAAGTGATCTTGATGTATTTCAAAGTTCAAATGCATTAAAGATGTTAGTTGAGACCTTCAGCGATGTCAAGGATTTTGAGGCATACTTCTCTTTTATGGAATACTCTACAAAAATGGCAGAGCAGGCACAAACAAATGCTCAGAAATCTGATCGTAAAAATAGTGAGAAGATTGCTCAGCTCAAGCGTACTATAGAGCAAGAAAGTAGTACATTGGAAGACATTGAAAATGAAATTAGAAATAAGGAAGATGAGGCTTCTAATTTCGCTGGTTTATTAAAAAGTATTGAGCAAAGCAAAGAAGCTTCAAAGTTGCTTGTTAATGTCAATAGACGTATAGACACTTTAACTAATAAACGTGCGCAAGTTCAAACTTCTATTAAAGAAGATTATACAATCAATCTTCTGGATGATATGTGGATACTTATGGGCTTTGAGGATATTGCTGAGGAATATTCTCAAAAGATTAGTGCGGTCGATAAAAAACGAAGAAAATTAGAGAATGATTATTTGCAGACTGCTGGTGCGGAAAAAATAATCAAGAAAATGCAAAAGGAAACTTCTTTTGTGCCATTGCCTGTGCACATTCCTGGTCAAAAAATAATGCAGGAAATGCTCGACGAAGAAGTTTGTAAAATTTGTGGGCGTCCAGCTAAAATGCATAGTGAACCATGGAATTATATGCTTCAGCGTTTAGAGGAATACAAGAATTCTTTAAAGGTCGATGAAGATGAGGAGGTAAAACCATATTATCAGAATGAATATATCGTTGAGTTACAAAAGCGAGATACGATTCTAAATGATAATCTTGCCGGAATTACCAAACTTCGTCATCATATACAAAAGGTGATTTCTAACAATAATCGTTTGCATGATGAAGTCAAGAAAATAGACGCAAATTTGAATAATGAAATTGAAGCTAAAAAGCGTATCTTGGCACAGACTGATGGATTAACAGAAGAACAGCTCTTGTCTCATTTAAAGAATATTTCCAATTGGATGGATTTAAAGAATAAGGCAGTAAGCCGATTGGAGGTATTGAAGGGGCAACGCATTAAGCATCGTAAGACTCTTGAGGAGGCACAAGAAAGTTTGGGCAAATTGGCAGAAGGAACTTCTGCTGCTTTATATGCAAAGATTGCTGCACTTATTCGTCATATTTCTGCAGCATTCAAGTCTGCTAAGGAAACCAACAAGAAGCGTCTTCTTCATTCAATTGAAGATGAGGCTAATGTCTTCTTGGAAAGTTTGAATACCAATGATTTCAAGGGTACTATCCGTATTCTGGAAAAAGCTAATGGGCAAGGTGAGGCGGTTCTTATGAATAGTGATAATACAAGAATCTTCAATCCTAATACTGCTTTAAGAACAACTTACTTGATGTCGGTATTATTTGCTATTGGCAAGTTGGCCACTCAAAGAAGTGAAACGGAGTTTCCTTTGATATTCGATGCTCCAACTTCTTCTTTTACTGATGCTAAGGAGACGGAGTTCTTCAATGTGATTAGCAATTTGGATAAGCAAGTTGTTATCGTGACAAAGAGCTTCTTGAAGGAAAGCTCTGATGGCAATTTAGTCCTTGACCAGAACAAGGTTAATGAAGTTTCTGGTAGAGTGTTCCGAATTGAAAAGAAGAAGCCTTTCGATGATAAGGATCTAGCAACAATCCAAACAGTTATAACAAAAGTAAAATAACAATGGTAGAGGTTTTAAATAATATAGAGGAACTTGTTGATAAAAACGAGAAACTCATAGATATATGGGGACGTAGAAATCCCAAATTTGAAATAAAATACGAGAAGACCGTAATGAGAGCTATCTCGGATTATGGTGTTGGTGCATCAGAGAATACTAGTGCAAGAGGCAAAGTGTTTGGCTCTGGATATGAGCCTTATATCATGGCGTTTTTTATCGGTTTGTATGCAGGTAAGAAACTACCATTATCAGAAGAAACAAAGGTCTTGGGACAGAATTTGGTCTTTTGGGGTACTGCTGAAGCACGAAAAGGGCGCAAAGCTTATCCTGCGTTGCGTTCTTATATATTTATGGCTCTTGTGGCAAAGACGGACGTAGATTGGATAGCCTTGGATAAAGGTGAAATAAAGCCTAGTACAGTTGTTTCTCAATTGATAACAACAATGGAAGAGTATGCTAATTATGGCTTCTCTGTCATGGAGGATAAATTAAAGGAAGATAAGGGATATTTCTTTTCTCATCGTTCCTTCTTGGATATGTTTTTACAGTTAACCTCCAAAAAGGTTGATGAAGAACATGATGAAGAGGAGCCAGAAGAATTATAAAGTAATATAGAAAGGGAAAATATGGACTATGTAGAGGCTTTTGAAAATTTAAAGCCGAATGAGAAATATGGCCGTAAAACTCCACATAAGGCGGTTCTTTTGCTTACCATTATAGAAATGTGTGAATCGGATGAGATTTATTCTAATGAAATTAGATGTAATCAGCAGCTGATAGATACTTTTCATAAAGTATGGAAAAGAACCCTGCCTAATGACGATTCTTTATTTGTGGATGCGTATTTCCCATTCTGGACTATGCAAAATGAAGATTTTTGGCATCTTGTTCCCTATCGTGGCAAAGAAGAGAACTTGACTCTTCTGAAAGAAAGACAAGTTAGACCTTCTGAGAGTAAAATCAAGGAATGCGTTGATTACGTGGAACTTGATGAGGATCTGTTTTTCCTTATGACTTTACCGTCAGGACGTTCTTCTTTGAAGCGTGCTTTATTGGAGAACTATTCTGCTCTTACAGAAGAGAAAATTGGTGAATTGGCAACTAGTAAAGACAATGCCATAGATAAGTCTATAGAGGCTTTGGCTGAGTACAAAAAGATTTTGTCATCAGAAAATGAACCCAAAAATAATCTTGTGGCAGAGTCGTGTGATGAGGAAAAGCAGAACCTTTTTTATGCTTTAGATGAAGATGTACAAATTCAATTAAACATTGAATACTATACTTTCCTCAAGGAACATAAGGCTGAGAGAGAAATGTTTAGATCATTATGTCCAACGGTCTTTGATTTATATGATAAAATCTCGGCTCATCCTGTAAAGCAGGAAGATATAACAAGTTCTTTGCTGTATCTTTATGAGAACTTCTTGCTGGATTTAAAAGTAAATCTTTTAGGTGTGGATGCTACGTTAAGTTTGGTAGATTGTATTGAAAATGCAATCAACCTAATTCATGCTCATGAGCATCAAAAGGATGTGTTCATCTCGTCGAATAATGGAATAGAAGATGATACTGTAAAAAAAGAAAACTCTTCTGGTGATTCAACGCTTTCTGATGATTCTGTATCTTCTGACGATGACAAATCTTCTGCTGTGAATTGTAGAAGAAAGGATTTGCCATGGACCGAGAATGAAGAAGAATTACTTTTACTTTGTTATGAAAAGGGAAAAAGCATAGAGGATATTGCTAGTATTCTAGGGAGACCACAGAACTCAATTAAGTTGCGTCTCGCCAATTTAGAAAAGATAAAGTATGATTTTACACATAGTGAAAATACTGAAGGTTCTAAAAATACTGATCAGGATTTGTCAACTCTTGATTATTATGTCGAGAACATGGAGAGGCTGTGTTTTATCTTGAACAGAAATGGTGAACGTGTCTATTCTACAGATGGAAAATTAAAGATTCTGCATGGCAAGCTCTATCGTTTCAATTACAAAGATGATATTTGTTTCACAGTTAAGGACATGGTGTGTACAAATGGAGTTTGGGATAAGGGCGAGAAGACGATAGTTGCTTATATGCAAACTGATTTGTTTCCGTTATTGGATAGAACCCATTATCTGGACCAAATTGAGGATATTAAAGAAGGTAGTTGTATGCAGCAAAATCAAATTCGTGTCGATGGGAAATGGTATGATTTTGATGGTAATTTAATAGATAGAGCAACAGAACAACTCCCTGATATATTGGGCAATGTTGACAGTGAAGGAATCCAGGTTCGAAATGCTGGAAAAGATTTTGTGCCCAAAGGAGGACTTGAACTTATCACCACAAAGTTATGCAGTTCTTACGATTATCTTTGGTTGATGGCCATTGTTGATTTGGTGAATGTTAACCAACAGGCCTATGTGTTCGATTTCGATGAAATAGCATGTATGATGATAGCTGAGGCTTGGAGGCTGTTGGACAAATATCCTTATCTTAAGATGAATAACGAGTCTTTGGTAGAGTGTATTGAGTTCTTGATTAATGAATCTGAGGATAATATGGAGCAAAAACTAGGTTGGACTACTCCAAGTTTCGAAGTGTATAGTTCTATCAAAGGCTATCCAATGAGTGGTATTTTTGAGGATTTAGTAGATGAACTTGTTGAGGAATCTCCTGCTAATGTTCTAAGATTATGGTTGGACGATAAGGATGAGCGAGATTTGGTATTGCATTCTGCTAATTATGTAAATAGATGCTTATACTCTTTGCATCTCAAAAAATTTGATTCTTTTATAGAGGTTAATCCTATTTGGAAAAAGTATTTGAGGGTTGAACAAACTAATTTGTTAACTTTTATGCGAGATAGTTTAGTTGCTTTTCTCAATCGATAACTACCGATAAGAAGAACGCAGAATAGATACTAATTCGAAGGGTAAACCTTAAATTCCGTACCGCCAAAGTACATTCATATATCATGTACTTTGGCGGTATGTTATAATTCCAGCCAGTCGGTATCTATGTCGAATAATTCAAATAATCTTCTGCAGGATTTGATTGGCAAGGATTCCTCGGCTTGGCCGATGAAGTCTTCTTCATGGCTTCTGATATAAGCATTCATGTCTTCCTCCTTTACAAGGATTGGACCTTTGATGTTTGTAAAAATGAATGGGTAGCAGTCGTCATATTTTATATTGAAATAAAAATCCCCCAACCCGCTTAAGAAAGTAGGTTGGGGAATTTTTTCTTCTGTCACAGCCTTCGTTCCTATCCTGATTTATTCAGGTTTCCCTGATTTTTTCAGTAAAGGGGCGAGGAACTTGTAGGTATATCCCTTCTGCTGCTTCACCATTTCTTCTGGTGTTCCGGCAAAGAGGAGCTGACCGCCGCCTCGTCCACCTTCCGGACCCATGTCGATGAGCCAGTCGGCGAGTTTGATGACATCGAGATTGTGCTCGATGATGATGACCGTATTGCCACGGTCTACCAGTTTCTGGAGTACATCCATCAGGATGCGGATGTCTTCGAAATGCAGACCGGTTGTCGGTTCATCGAGAATATAGAGCGTCTTGCCCGTATCACGCTTCGAGAGTTCGGTAGCCAGTTTTACGCGCTGACTTTCACCGCCAGAGAGGGTAGTGGAACTCTGTCCTAACCTGATGTATCCGAGACCTACATTCTGTAATGCCTTGATCTTCTGCAGTATCTGAGGAACATTCTCGAAGAAATCTACCGCCTGGTTGATGGTCATGTCGAGAACATCGGCGATGCTCTTTCCCTTGTATCTTACCTCCAGCGTCTCGCGGTTGTAGCGTTTGCCGTGGCATACCTCACAAGGTACGTAGACATCCGGCAGGAAGTTCATTTCGATGGTCTTATATCCGTTACCCTTACATTTCTCGCATCTTCCACCTTTCACATTGAAGGAGAATCTGCCCGGCTTGTAACCGCGGATCTTTGCTTCGGGAAGTCCTACGAAGAGCGAGCGGATATCGCTGAACACGCCTGTGTAGGTTGCTGGATTGCTGCGAGGCGTTCTGCCAATCGGACTCTGGTCTACATTCACTACCTTGTCGATATTCTCGATACCATCGATGCTCTCGTATGGCATCGGTTTCTTGAGCGAACGGTAGAAATGCTGCGAGAGGATAGGCTGGAGGGTCTCGTTGATGAGAGTAGATTTGCCTGAGCCGCTGACACCCGTTACGACAATGAGTTTGCCAAGTGGAAAATCAACATCCACCCCCTTGAGGTTGTTGCCCGTAGCTCCGTGAATGGTGATATGCTTGCCGTTGCCTTCTCTGCGGAGGGCAGGTACCTCAATAGCCATCTTTCCGTTGAGATACTGGGCGGTGATGGTATCGGTCTTGAGCATCTCCTGAGGTGTGCCCTGGAAGACAACTTCACCTCCCTTGCGTCCCGCCTTCGGACCGATATCTACTATCCAGTCGGCAGCCCGCATCATATCTTCATCGTGCTCCACCACAATAACGGTATTGCCCAGGTCGCGAAGTTCCTTCAGACTGTTGAGCAGACGTTCGTTGTCGCGCTGGTGCAGACCGATGCTCGGCTCATCGAGGATATAGAGCACATTGACCAGCTGGCTACCAATCTGAGTAGCCAGACGGATGCGCTGGCTCTCGCCACCCGAGAGAGAAGCCGACTGGCGGTTGAGCGAGAGATAATTGAGTCCCACATCGAGGAGGAAGGTAACGCGTGAGCGCAACTCTTTGATGATTTCGTGAGCCACCTTCGCTTTCATCGAAGGCAGATGCTGTTCTACTTCTTCGAGCCAATCGCGCAGTTCATCGATGTCGAGACTGGCTACTTCGGATATATTCTTATCCCAGATCTTGAAAGAGAGCGATTCTTTTTTGAGTCGCAAACCATGGCATTCAGGACATTCGATGGTAGAGATAAACTGGTCGGCCCATTTCTTGCCCGCCGCACTCTCGTCATCCTCCATCACCTTCTGCAGGTAGTCGATGATGCCATCGTAGGCGCAAAAATAGTCGGTAGAGGTATGCACCTTTTCCTTTTCTATCTTCACGTTTTCGAGCGAACCATAAAGAATTTCCTGCATGGCATCGCCCGGAATCTCACAGATAGGTGTCTTCAGGTTGAGGTCATACTTGCTGAGCAATGATTCTATCTGCCAGAAAATCATCTGGTTCTTGTATTTGCCGAGCGGAGCGATGCCGCCTTCATGGATGCTGAGTTTATCATCGGGAATTACCTTCTTGATATCAATTTGGTTCACCTTTCCCAGACCCTTGCAATGCGGACAGGCACCTTCGGGAGAGTTGAAGGAGAACATGTTAGGAGCTGGATCCTGGTAGGCGATACCCGTTACAGGGTCCATGAGACGCTTGGAGTAAGTCTTGGCCTCCTTGGCACCTTTCTCAAGAACCATTACCATGCCGTCGCCCTGTTTCATAGCCGTTGCCACACTCTTGCGGATGCGTTCCTCATCTTCTTCCTTCACCACCAGTTTATCGACCACAGCTTCTATATTGTGGTTCTTGTAGCGGTCGGTTTTCATATTGGGAATGATTTCGAGGATGTTGCCGTCGAGTCGCACGTAGAGATACCCCTTTCTGCGCATGCTTTCGAAGAGTTCGCGGTAATGACCCTTGCGCTGGCGTACGAGTGGAGCGAGCAGGAAGATAGCCTTGCCCTTATAATCGCTGAGAATCATGTCGATGACCTGTTCCTCGGTATATTTCATCATCTCCTCGCCACTCTGATAGCTGTAGGCAGTACCGGCGCGGGCATAGAGCAGACGGAGATAGTCGTAAATCTCGGTGGTTGTGCCCACGGTAGAGCGGGGATTCTTGTTGGTGGTTTTCTGTTCTATGCTGATGACCGGACTCAATCCCGTAATCTTATCAACATCCGGGCGTTCCATATTACCCAGGAAGTTGCGGGCATAGGCAGAGAATGTTTCGATATATCTGCGCTGACCTTCGGCAAAGATGGTGTCGAAAGCCAGTGAACTCTTGCCCGAACCCGAGAGTCCGGTAATCACGGTGAGGGAATCACGCGGAATCTCCACATCTATGTTCTTGAGGTTGTGGACCCGTGCGCCCCATACATTTATCTTTTCTTCTGAATTCATATTCCAATTCTGCTAATTGCTGTTTGCCTAATAGTTACTGTTCTGCTCTTCGGTATAACCTCTGAGCAGGTTGACATCACGTTTGATGTTATACACAACGCCATCTGCCCCCTTCGCCTTGACGAGACAGAAGTAGACACCCTCCTTGACCGGTTTTCCGCGGTAGGTGCCATCCCATCCCGTGGCAGGGTCGGTCCATTCATAGAGTTTCTGTCCCCACCTATTATATATATAGGCGTGGAACTCCTCAATGTTCCGGTAACCATCCTTGGGCTTATAGATGTCGTTGATGCCATCGCCATTTGGAGAGAAGGCATTCGGCATGAGAAGAGAACTGACCTTGGTCGTCTCTTCTGTGTTGTCCTCCTCGTCGTCGTTGACTTCCTGAGCGTGTAATTGACACGTCAAAAGTGGCAACATGATGCAAAGTAATGCTATTTTTCGTCTCATTTCTAAAATAATTTGTGCAAAGATAATAAAAAGATGAGAGATATTGCGTCAGATGCAAGATTTTTTGTATTTTTGCAGATGAAAACATGAAATATTTGAAGATATCGTTAAAAAAATCTTGTGATATGAGACAAAAAATGAGATATTTCCTGCTGCTCGTTGGGCTTCTGCTCAGTGTCAGCATTGGCGCGCAGACTGTAAAATGGCGCGACATTTACACGGTTAAAAAGAAAGATACCATCTTTGGTATCGCCAACAAATATGGATTGAGCCTTCCTGAACTGATGGATGCCAATCCGGAGATGAAGCGTGAGGGATACATGCTGCAGAAGGGAGCTACGCTCTTTATTCCATACACCAAAGACCAGAAGAATCCTAATCAGGTGAACGGTCAGAAGTCGGGGAATGGGGCAACGGTTCAGAAAACTGCTACAGCTCCGGCAACCTCAAAGGCTGCTGTTGCCAGAAATGCGGTAAAGGTAGGCGTGATGTTACCTTTGCATAATGTTGATGGCGACGGCAAGCGAATGGTGGAGTATTACCGCGGTTTGCTGCTGGCTTGCGAAACCCTGAAGCAGCAGGGCGCCGATATAGATGTGCATGCCTGGAACGTTCCTATTGATGCTGATATCCGGAATACACTCTTGCAGGAGGGCGCTAACCAATGCGACATCATCTTTGGTCCACTTTATACCAAGCAGGTGGCTCCGCTGACCAACTTCTGCAAGAACTACGGCATCAAAATGGTGATTCCGTTCTCTATCAGCGGAGATGATGTAGAAAGAAACAAAGAGATTTTCCAGGTTTATCAGAGCGATGATGCGCTGAATGATGCGACCATCAAGGCATTCCTGAGCCGATTTACCAATGTGCATCCTATCTTTGTAGACTGCAATGATTCTACTTCGAGAAAGGGCAACTTTACGTTCGGTCTGCGCAAGGAACTGGAACGCAGGAAAATCAATTATAGCATCACTAATGTGAATTCAAGTATCGATCAGTTTGCCAAGGCTTTCATGCCTTCCAAGCAGAATGTGATAATCCTGAACACGGGACGTTCGCCACAGTTGACTCAGGTATTGAACAAACTCGACGAATTTGATGCGAAGTATCCGGGTGCAGCTATCTCTCTCTTCGGCTATACCGAATGGCTGATGTATGCCAAGTATAATCTGGAAAGATTCTATAAGTATGATACTTATATCCCTTCCACCTTCTATTATAACCCGAACTCAGCACAGACCAAGGCGCTTGAGAGCCGTTATGAGCGCTGGTTCCATCAGCCTATGATGGTGGCACAGCCAAGATTCGCCATCACCGGTTTCGATCACGGAATGTATCTGATTCAGGGCGTCAAGAGATATGGCAAGAACTTTACAGGTGAGCGCCAGCAGATGACTTACCAGCCTGTGCAGACTCCACTCCGTTTCGAGAAGACCAGTAGAGGAGGATACAAGAACAAGAGTTTCCAGTTGATTCACTATACCTTTAATCATCAGATAGAGGCGGTGAAGTACTAGTTTATAGTTTACAATTTATAGTTTACAATTTATAGTTGATAATGAATAGAAATATTGGGCTGCTGATTCTGATGCTCATCTTCGGAATTCCAGTTTCGGCACAGATAGGAGAGCATCGTAATGATTTCGCCATCGGTTTTAATGGGGGCTATATGATGAGTAGCGTAGGATTCATACCCGAGGTACAGCAGAAGCAGCACGGCGGACTGACGGGCGGTTTCTCGATGAGATATACCTGTGAGAAATATTTCAAGACCATCTGTTCTATCTATGCCGAAGTAAACTATGCGCAGGCAGGATGGGAAGAGGATATCCTGGATATGGAGAATAATCCGGTGATTATAACCGAAACCAAAGAGGCGATGGCTTACAAGCGTACCATCAACTATATTCAGGTGCCAATCTTTGCGCATCTGGCATGGGGCAGGGAGACAAGAGGACTGAATATCTTCGTGAATGCCGGTCCGCAGTTTGGCTTCTATCTGAGTGATTCGCAGAAGACCAACTTCTCGGTAGAGCACATGCCGGCAACCGACAATAACCGTGTAAGTCCGGTGGTGGCTCAGGATACGATGGCAGTCAAGAACAAACTCGATTATGGTATCGCCCTGGGTCTGGGTGCTGAATACAGTATTCCGAAGGTGGGGCATTTCCTTGCTGAAGCCCGATACTACTATGGTCTGGGAAATATCTACGGTGCTTCTAAGCGTGATTATTTCGGAAAGAGTAACTACGGACAGATTGTTCTGAAACTCTCTTATCTCTTTGATATCACCAGAACGAAGAACGTGAAACGGAAATAGATGATAATTAATAATTGATAATAAATAATGATAACGGGTTTATCATTTATGTTTTGAAAAAAAATGAGTACAACAGAAAAAATGCAGATGAAATTGAGCGACTCTAAGTCAGCTCGCT
>OGOO01001345.1_pt1 | contig 22052 bp, 20 predicted proteins | sample 1552651 | NCBI WGS metagenome assembly OGOO01 (sample SAMEA2580118, study PRJEB22360) | human gut metagenome | biome: human gut; feature: human-associated habitat; material: faeces | place: Denmark | collected 2008/2010 | reverse complement strand
ATCAACTGGGGCGCACGGCCGGTTTGTGGGGCACGGTGACCGCCCCGACGACGTTGTACCCTTCGGCGACGAGCCGCCGGAGCGACGGGACGGCGAATTCGGGCGTACCCATGAAGACGATGCGCAGCGTTTTCGGATTCATCATGTCATGCTTTGTATACGAGTTCGACAAGGTTGCCGTCGGGGTCGCCGACCGCACTTTCATAGTAGCCGTCGCCCGTGGTGCGGGGTTCGCTCAGCACGGGATGGCCGTCGGCGCGCAGCCGTTCGGTGAGCCGGTCGACCTCGGCGCGGCTCTCGCAGCCGAAGGCGAAGTGCGCAAGCCCCAGATGCTGTGCGGCGTCGGGCGCCGTGACGTCGGTGCGGCGCATCAGTTCCAGCGATACGCCGTCGGCGAAGGTGACGAAATAGGACTCGAAACCCTTGGCGGGGTTTTCGTACTTTTCGCCCGCATGGCCGTCGAAATAGGTCGTGTAGAAATCCCGCAGGAGTTCGATCCTCCGGCTCCAGAGTGCGAGGTGGTGCAGGCGCATCGGCTTACTTCTTTTTGAACAGGCCGAGCGTATGCCCCATGCGCACCTCCTTGGTTTCGAGGTAGTGCTCGTTGTACTTGTTGGGCGCGATGACGATCGGCACGATCTCGTCGATGTGCAGCCCGTAGCCTTCCAGTCCGGCGCGTTTGAGCGGGTTGTTGGTCATCAGGCGCATGTGTTTGATCCCCAGCTCGCGGATGATGCTGGCCCCGACGCCGTAATCGCGTTCGTCGACGCGGAATCCCAGCCGCAGGTTGGCTTCGGCCGTGTCGAGCCCCTCGTCCTGCAACTGGTAGGCTTTGATCTTGTTGCACAGGCCGATGCCGCGCCCCTCCTGGTTGAGGTAGACGATCGCGCCTTTGCCTTCGCGCTCGATCATGCTCATGGCTTCGTGGAGCTGTTCGCCGCAGTCGCAGCGGTAGGAGCCGAAGATGTCGCCCGTGACGCACGACGAGTGCATACGGATCAGCACGGGCTCCTCTTCCGTCCACTCGCCCTTGGTCAGGGCGACGTGCTCCAGCCCGTTGCTCTTCTGGCGGAACGGCGTGAGGCGGAACATCCCCCACTTGGTGGGCATGTCGACCGTCACGCCCCGTTCGATGATCGACTCTTCGCGCAGACGGTAGGCGATCAGATCGGCGATGGAGACGATTTTCAGGTCGAATTTCTTCGCCACTTCGAGCAACTGCGGCAGGCGGGCCATCGAGCCGTCCTCGTTCATGATCTCGATCAGAGCGCCGCAGGGCTGCAATCCGGCCAGACGGGCCAGATCGACGGCCGCTTCGGTATGTCCCGGCCGGCGCAGCACCCCCTTCTCGCGGGCACGTAGCGGATTGACATGGCCCGGACGCCCCAGATCCGACGGACGGGTGGCGGGATCGGCCAGCGCACGGATCGTGGCGGCGCGGTCGTGGATCGAGACGCCGGTGGTGCAACCCTGCCCCAGCAGGTCGACCGTCACGGTGAAGGGAGTCCCCAGCAGCGAAGTGTTGTTCTCCTCCATCATGTTCAGTTCCAACTCCTCGCAGCGCGACTCCGAAAGCGGTGCGCAGAGCACGCCGCGGCCGTTGGAGAGCATGAAATTGACGATTTCGGGGGTGATTTTCTCGGCGGCGACGATGAAATCGCCCTCGTTTTCGCGGTCTTCGTCGTCGACGACGATCACGATCCGGCCCTCGCGGAAATCCTCGATAGCCTCTTCGACCGTATTGAAAATAGCGTTCTTAGCCATAATTTGCACTCGTATTTTATTTATTCTCTTCGGGTTTGCGTTTGAACCTGCCGGCGAGCGCCGACATCCATTTCGGAGTATGGATCCCCCACTTCTCCTTGTAGTATTTGATACGTCCGGTGTACCAGTCGACGTCGAGCAGCACCGAGTCGTTGGTCGCCTTGTAGGTGAGGTAGACGGCGATCGGGGCGAGGATGAACGACGAGAGCCACATGCCGTAGAAGGCTTCCCAGTTGCCTTCGCGCGCAGCCTTTTCGCCCGAGATGCTGATGATGTAGTAGATGACGAAGAAGATCACCGAGATGACGATCGGCGTTCCCAGGCCGCCCTTGCGGATAATGGCGCCCAACGGTGCGCCGATCAGGAAGAAGATCATGATCGAGATCGGAAGCGAAATCTTGCGGTGCCACTCGATCTTGCTGCGGTAGAGCTGGTTGAGCGCCTCCTTGGCCGTCGATTCGTCGAAAGAGAAGAGGCCGCGCGAGTTCTTGGCGTTGGCGCGTGCGATGCCCCACACCTTGTCCCGGTCGCGCAGGCCGAGCCGTGCGATGGAGTCGGCGATGAGGGCGTCGCGGAATCCGCTTTTGTCGATGCGTGCGCTGTCGGGCAGGGGCAGCACCTGGTTGTCGTTGGCGAAGATCTGCTCCCTGAGCAGCGGTTCGTAGGAGCGTGTGGTGGCCGAATTGACCGTCAGCTCCAGCGAGTCGATCGCCCGGTCGAGCTGGGCGATGTTCTTGGTCGTGCTCTGGTTCGAGAAGTTGGCGTCCGAGCGTTCGAAACCAAAACCCTCCATGGGGATGACGCCGTCCTGCTTCTCGAAGATGTGATGGCGCAGCGCGCTTTTGCTGTACCACTGGTAGTTGCGCGTCTGCTCGTAGGTCTCGCCATTGAAGAGCGTGACGAGCAGGTATTTCTTGTCGTCCGACAGGCGGATGTAGCCCGAGTCGGCCACCGTGGTGGTCATGTTGCCGTTGATGTTGCGGTTGTCGTAGATCAGCACGTCGCGCAGCAGGTGGGTCTTGGGGTCCTGTTTGCCGACGCGGATGCTCATGTCCTCGATGCCGTTGAAGAAGAGCCCGTCCTGGAATTCGATGACCTGTTTCTGCTGGCGGATGTCGTAGAGGATGCTGAGCATCTTCTTGTTGGCATAGGGAACCAGATTGTTCACCACGAAGAAACTGCCGATGGCGATGATGCCCACCACGATGATGAGCGGTTTGAGTATTTTCGGCAGCGACATGCCCGCCGACTTCATCGCCAGCAATTCGTAGTTTTCGCCCAGGTTACCCAGCGTCATGATCGCCGCCAGCAGCATCGCCAGCGGCAGGCCCATGGGAATCATGTTGGCCATGGCGTAGCTCATCAGCTCGATGATGACGCCGGCGTCGAGCCCCTTGCCCACCAGCTCGTCGATATACCGCCAGATGAAATTCATCATCAGGACGAACATCACGATGAAGAAGGTCAGGAACATCGGTCCCAGATACGACTTCAATACGAGCTTGTGAATCGTTTTCATCCGCGGCGGGTTTTGGCGCTTTCGTGTCGCAAAGATAATAGTTTTGCCACAATAAGCGACGCGGTGAGGACAAATATTATGGCCACGCCCGAGGGCAGTTCCCACTGGTAGCTGACCGCCAGGCCGGCCACTCCGCCCAGTGCGCCGAGCACGGCGGAGCCGAAGGCGATCGTGCGGAAGGATTTCGAGAGCGTGTTCATCGTCACGGCGGGGACGGTCATCAGCGAGATGAGCAGCACGATGCCCATGACGCGGATGGCCAGCACGATGGTGACGGCCGTGAGGGCCGCCATGAGATAGGAGACGGTCTGCGTGGCGATGCCCTGGCTGTGGGCGAATTCGCGGTCGAAGGCGACGTACATCACCGGACGCAGCCACAGCGCGGCGCCGGCGACGACGAGCGCCGTGAGCGCGGCCAGCGCCGCGACGTCGGCGCCCGAGACCGTCACGATGCTGCCGAAGAGGTATCCGGCCAGATCGCCCGACGTGTAGCCCGGACGCAGGCTCATGAAGAGTACGCCGAGCGCCATGCCGACCGACCAGATGATGCCGATGGCCGAATCCTCGCGGATGCGGCCGCGGTTGCCCGCCCATTCGATGCCGAGCGCCGAGAGAACGGCGAAGACGAGCGCTCCGGCAATGGGATTCAGTCCCAGATAGAAGGCGATGCCCAGCCCGCCGAACGACGCATGAGTGATGCCGCCCGCCAGAAAGACCGTGCGGCGACAGACGACGTAGGTGCCCATGATCCCGCAGGCGATGCCCGAAAGGATGCAGGCCGCGAGCGCGTTGTGCAGATAGGCGTAGCGGGCGATATCGTAGAAAAAATCCATAATTGCCGATAAACGAACGCAAATTTACGGTTTTTATTCGACTTTCGCACGCTTTTTTGTAATTTCGCCGGCAGGAAAAACGAATTGTAAAGATGCTGAGACGACGCGTCAGTTTTCATACGTTGGGCTGCAAGCTCAACTTCTCGGAGAGTTCCACGCTCGCCCGGCAGTTTGCCGAAGGGGGCTTCGAGCGCGTGGCCCCGACGGCCGAAGCCGATATCTGCGTAATCAACAGCTGTTCGGTGACCGAACACGCCGACAAGAAATGCCGCAACCTGATCCGCAGGCTGCATCGGCGCAATCCCGAAGCGATCATTGCCGTGACGGGATGTTACGCCCAGCTCAAACCGCAGGAGATCGCGGCGATCGACGGGGTGGACATCGTGTTGAGCAACAACGATAAGGGAGATTTATATCGACGGGTGGTCGAACTGGGTGCCAAGGGGCGGCAGATCGTCACCTCCTGCACGACCGAGGAGTTGACGCGCTTCTTCGCCGCCTTCTCCGGCGGCGACCGTACGCGCGCCTTTCTGAAAGTGCAGGACGGATGCGACTACTGCTGTTCCTACTGCACGATCCACTATGCCCGCGGTGCGAGCCGCAACCTGCCGATCGCCGAGGCAGTGGCCGAGGCGCGCCGCATCGCCGAGGCCGGTCAGCGCGAGATCGTCATCACGGGCGTCAATACCGGCGATTTCGGCCGGACGACCGGCGAGCGGTTCATCGATCTTCTGCGGGCGCTCGACGCGGTCGAGGGGATCGAACGCTATCGAATTTCATCGATAGAGCCTAATTTGCTAACGGACGAAATCATTGACTTTTGTGCCTCGTCAACTAAATTCCAGCATCACTTCCATATTCCGTTGCAGAGCGGTTCGGACCGGATTCTCGGCCTGATGCGCCGACGCTATACGACGGCGCGCTTCGCCGATCGGATCGCCGCCGTGCGCCGGCGGATGCCCGATGCGTTCATCGGCATCGACGTGATCGTCGGTTTCCCGGGCGAGACGGAGGCCGACTTCCGGACGACCTACGATTTTCTGACGGGGATCGCTCCGGCGTTCCTCCATATTTTCCCCTTCTCGGAGCGGCCCGGTACGCCGGCCGTCGACCTGCCCGGCAAGGTGCAGGCGTCGGTGGCCTCTGAGCGGGTGAAACGGCTCGAAGCGCTGTGCGACCGCCTGCACGGCGATTTCTGCCGGCGCGCCGAGGGCACCGAGTCGGCAGTGCTCTTCGAGAGTACGATGCGCGGCGGGATGATGTTCGGTTTTACGGGCAACTACATCCGCGTCAAAGCACCTTACGAGCGGGCCTTTATCAACCGGATCTGTCGTGTCAGGCTGGGGGCGATGGACGGTATGCACGACCTTGCGGGGGAGATCGTGCGCGATAACGGCGAAACGGAGCGTTTGTAATCTTTGGCTTCGCCTTAGATACTTCGTCTCGGCATAATCAAGCTAACGCTTGCTTCTGCGCTCGACTTTTCGTATCTTTGGCTTCGCCTTAAATACTCCGCCTCGGCAATTGCAAATAAATTTGCATTGCTCTCGGCTTAATCGTATCTTTGCTACAAATTTTCATTGAAAGATGAAAGGAATCCGCAAACGGGTGTTGGTGAGTTTTCTCAGCGTCGTGGTCCTGCTTTTTTTCGCAGGGCTGGTCTCGTTGTTCGAGCTCCGGCGCGTGAGCTCCGACACGGAGGAGATTCTGCGTGCCAGCGAGCGCAATCTGGGACTTGCCAAAGACATGCTCGATGCCGCTGCGCGGCAGAACAAGGCCGTCGTGCACAGCATCGTGTTCCGGCAACGCGATTACGATACGGTGCTCATGGGCAGCATCGCCGAAATGGCCCGCACGTTGGAGGTCGTCCGTCGGGAGGCGGTCGAGCAGGCTTATCTCGACACGCTTTCGGTGTCGGCCATGAACGTGCAGCGCCTTACGCAGGAGTTCCTGCGTCTGCAAGCGCAGCGCATGACGTCGGAGGTTTCGGGAAGGTTGGAGTTGCGCGGGGGGAAGGACTCGCTGTCGATGAAGAGCGTCGAAATGGATTTCGACGGCGCGCGCTGGTATGCCGAAGCCTATTCGAAGGCTTACGACAAACTGACCGGTTCGATCAAGAACTACATGATCTCGACCCAGAGTTCGCTGGCCCCGCGTACCGAGCAGCTCAAACGCAACGCCTACCGTGCGGTGACGCCGGTGCTGATCTCGCTGCTGGTGATGATCGCTATCGTGTTGATGCTCTATTACTTCGTTTCGGCTTATCTGGTGCGTCCGGTGCTGGCGATGAATAAGAGTCTGGGCGACTATCTGCGTTTCGGTCTTCCGTTCAGGATCAAGGCCGAAGTCAAGGACGAGGTGGCCGAGTTGAAGGATCGTATCGACGACGTGATCCAGCTGGCCAGGAAAACGAAACCGGAACAACGATGAGACTGGGCGTCGTATTGCGATACGTGGGAATCATCATGTTGGTCGTGGCGCTGTTCATGCTCCTCTCGGCCGGCGTGTCGCTGGTCAGCCATACCGACTCCGGGTACTACCCGCTGCTGCTTTCGGCATTGCTGACGGCCTTGCTGGGCGCTTTCCCGCTCATCTTCGTCGACCGCACCGAACAGCTCAGCAGCAAGGAGGGCTACTGTATCGTCGTGGGATCGTGGATCGTGGCCAGCGTCGTGGGGATGTTCCCCTATCTGATGTGGGGCGGAGAGTTCTCGCTCGTCAACGCCTGGTTCGAGAGCGTGTCGGGTTATACGACCACCGGTGCGTCGATCCTGAAAGACGTCGAGGCGCTGCCGCGCGGGCTGCTCTTTTGGCGGTCGTGTTCGACGTGGCTGGGCGGTGTCGGCGTGGTGATGTTCGCGCTGCTGATTCTTCCTTCGCTGGGGACGAACAAGGCGCTGCTGACCAACGTCGAGTTGTCGTCGATGGCCAAGCACAACTACCACTACAAGGCGTCGATGATCGCCCAGATCCTGCTGTTCATCTACCTGGGGCTGACGTTCTGTTCGACGCTGGCGTTGAAACTGGCGGGCATGAACTGGTTCGACGCGCTGACGCAGGCCATGTCGGCCGTCGCAACGAGCGGATTCAGCACGAAGAACGCCAGCATCGGGTATTTCGACAGCGTGGCCGTGGAATCGATCCTGATCGTGACGATGTTGCTGGCCAGTATCCATTTCGGCGTGCTTTTCGCTACATTGACGGGACGCCGGAACAATATTTTCCATTCGGAGGTGACGCGGTGGTATCTTTCGATCGTGGCCGTCGTGACGGTCGTCGTGGCCGGCAGCCTCTATTTCGGCGGGGTGTACGACACCGTTGCGGGGGCGTTGCGCTATGCGGCTTTTCAGGTCGTGTCGCTGATTTCGACGGCGGGATTCGCTACGGCCGACACCACCGTCTGGCCGGCGACGGCGATCGTGCTGCTGATTTCCGTTTCGATCGTCTGCGGCTGTGCCGGTTCGACGACGGGCGGTATCAAAACCGACCGGTTCCTGTTGGCAATAAAGACCCTGCGATTGCGTTTCTCTTTACAGCAGCATCCCAACGCCGTGGTGCGCGTGCGTATCGACGGCAACGTGCTGGACGACAAGATCGCCTCGACGGCGGTGGTGTTCATCGTGGCCTATTTTTTGGCGCTGCTCGCGGGAACGGTCGTAGGCACGATGTGCGGAGTGGATATGGAGACGAGTTTCTCGTCGTCGGTGGCCTGTATGGGAAACGTGGGGCCTGGATTCGGCATGGTCGGCTCGCTGGGCAACTACTCCGACCTGCCGGCCGTGATGAAGTTTTCGAATACGATGTTGATGTTGCTGGGTCGTTTGGAGATTTTCGGACTCGTGCAGTTGTTTTTTCTAAAATGGTGGAGATGATGCGTAAAGGATTTTTCCTTTTGGCGGTGTTGGTCGCAGTGGGTGCCGCCGAAGCCTCGGCGCAGGAGGTGACGGCGCGTATCGCGGGACTGGAAGGCAATGCGGAGTATATGGAGATGCTGCGCGAAGAGGCGTCGTTGCAGGCGCGCGAGGATTCGGTGACGATGGTCGTCAACCGGGTGCGTCGACAGCTGCGCGACGATCCGGCGCAGCGGGCGGTCTATTCGGCCGAGATTCTGCGGTGCGAGGAGCAGCTCTTTTCGATCCGCACCGAACGGGGGCGGCTGACCGATCGGATTAATACGGTCGAACAGGATTGGGTGCTGGCGAATCTCGACTTGAGCAGTCCGTCGACGACGACGGCCGGCCGTGCGGCGGGTACTCCCCTGCCCGATTCGTTGCAGACGGCCGATCTGGTGCACAACGCCTATTTCCGCGAACAGCTTCCGCAGGCCGACTATCGGGCACTGCTGAGTGCGCAGCGCAGGGAGCGCACGGCATTCGACTTGGCGGCGGCTTGTGCGGCGAACTACGAAGCGATCGAAGAGTTGAAGATCTCCTACGACACGATCACGGCCGAGACGCCGGCCGCCGTGCTGTACGAACGTTACCGTACCCTGCAATCGCTCAACCGCTCCTTGTGCGATTCGCTGCAACGGGTGTGGGGTGCGGTCTACGACAACAAGAACTACGCCTACGCCTACGTGCTCGACAGGTTGGGACGCGACGACCTGCTCGCCAAGACGGAGGAGCAGCTGGCCGGCGTGCGGCAGCAGATGGCCTCCGAGCGGGGACGTTACTATGCCGACGAACTGACCGACTATCTGTTGCAGAAACGGGCGCTCGTCGACGTGGAGACGGAGCTGGCCGGAGCGCTGGGGCTGACCGCGGCGCGCGATTCGCTGGCGCGCGCGGCCGCCGGCCTGCGAATCGTCGATTACCGGCTGGCGGAAACCCTCTTCGAAGAGGGCCCTCCTGCGTCGATTACCGGCTGCCGAAACTCTTCATCGAAGAGCGCATGTTCCTCGAATACGAGCCGATCGGGTTCGTCACGCCGGCCAAATACAACGCCTCGCACCACATTCCGGAGGTAAAGGTCTACGAGCGTGGAACGATCTACCGGATTCTGCTCGGCACCTATACGAACCGCACCAACGGCGGTTACCTCTTCAAGGGCGCCTATCCGCTCGGATACGAAAAGGTCGAGGGGAAATACGCCTACTATGCCGGCGGGTACCGTACGCTCGACGAAGCGCGTGCGGCGCAGGAGCAGATGAAGAAGAAGGGATTCCGTCGTCCTGAGATCGTCGTATGGAACGACGGCGAGCGCACCAACCTGGCCGATGCGGCCGAGCAGGGCAATGCCCCGATGTTCCGCGTCGAGATCGGCGGGCTGGACGGCTTTCCGGAGGAGTTGCGCGCGGCGGTGCAGGCCGTGGCCGGCGAATCCGAAATTTCGCGTGCGGGCCGGCATTTCATCGTCGGGCCGCTGGCGGACAAGGCCGTAGCCGACAAGGTCGCCGAAGCGGTGATGCAGCAGAATGCGTCGTTGGAGGTGAAAATTGCGGAAATAGTTGAATAATTCGAAAAAATCGATTATCTTTCCAGAAACTAAACCTCTCAATCTATGTGGCTCATTATCCTCCTGATCTTATTGGGTGTCCTGTTTCTGGTGGCGGAACTGGTGTTGCTGCCGGGTGTCTCGCTGGGTGCGCTGTTCGCGTTGGTCTGCTACGGCAGCGCGATCTATACGGCTTTTGCCGATTACGGCCCCTTCACGGGCGGTATCGTCGTGCTGATCATTCTGGCGTTGTCGTTCGTGGCTACGGTGCTTTCGCTGCGCTCGAAGACGTGGCAGCGCTTCTCGCTGAAACAGAAGATCGAGTCGTCGAGTATGCCCCTTCCCGATAACGAGGTGAAGGCGGGCGACCGCGGCGTGGCGGTCTCGCGCCTGGCTCCGATGGGCAAGGTCGAGATCGGCGGCAGGATTTACGAGGCCAAGTCGACCGATGTCTATATCGACCAGCGCAGCACGGTCGAGGTGGTCGGGTTCGAGAATTTCAACGTCGTCGTGCGCAAGGTCGCCGACGAACCCTCCGCATGAATTTACTAATCTAAAAATAGTTCAAGATGGATCAAACGGGAATTATCGCGATCGCGGTCTTTGCAGGCCTCGTCGCGCTGTGGTTGATATTTTATTTCATTCCGGTGGGATTGTGGTTCTCGGCGCTGGTTTCTGGCGTCAGAATCAGCCTGTTGCAGTTGATTTTGATGCGCTGGCGCAAGGTGCCGCCCTCGGTGATCGTCTCGTCGATGATCGAGAGTACGAAGGCGGGGCTTTCGCTCGATCCCAACGAGTTGGAGGCGCATTTCCTGGCGGGCGGCAACGTTCCCAATGTCGTCCATGCGCTCGTCTCGGCGCAGAAGGCCAATATTCAGCTCGACTTCAAGATGGCTACGGCGATCGACCTGGCGGGCCGCGACGTGTTCGAGGCGGTGCAGATGTCGGTCAACCCGAAGGTCATCAACACCCCTCCCGTGGCGGCCGTGGCGAAAGACGGTATCCAGCTGATCGCCAAGGCGCGCGTGACGGTGCGTGCCAATATCAAACAATTGGTCGGCGGTGCCGGCGAGGAGACCGTGCTGGCACGTGTGGGTGAAGGTATCGTCTCGTCGATCGGTTCGGCCGTGAGCCACAAGGTCGTGTTGGAGAATCCCGATTCGATCTCGCGCGTGGTACTCGACAAGGGACTGGATGCGGGTACGGCGTTCGAAATCCTCTCGATCGATATCGCCGACATCGACGTGGGCAAGAACATCGGCGCGCAGTTGCAGATGGATCAGGCACAGGCCGACAAGAACATCGCCCAGGCGAAAGCCGAGGAGCGCCGCGCGATGGCCGTCGCGTTGGAGCAGGAAAACCGCGCCAAGGCGCAGGACGCCCGTGCCAAGGTGATTCTGGCCGAGGCCGAAGTGCCGCTGGCCATGGCCGAGGCGTTCCGCAACGGCAATCTGGGGATCATGGACTACTACAAGATGAAAAACGTCATGGCCGATACGGCCATGCGCGAAGCGATCTCGAAGCCCGTCGATAAAAAATAGGAGACCCGTTTGCCGCGGGGATTGCGACATGTCGGTTGAGGAACTTACATACGCGCTCGAAACGTATATCCGGGAATCGCCCCGCAATTATGTGGACGAGGCGATGGCGCTCGTGCCGTCCGATGTCGGGCAGCGGCTCTACGATACGCCGCTCGTACGGGTCGGTTCGGCCGACGATCCCGAATGGGAAGAGATGAAACGTCCGGAGGCCGTCGGACATCTGTTCCGCACGCCGAAGGAGTGGCTGCCGGAGGCCGTGAGCGTGGTCTCCTATTTCGCCCCGTTCAGCGATTTCGTCGTGGAGGGCAACAAACGAGATGCGGTCGATGTCGGCAACGGCTGGCTCTATGCGCGCGTGGAGGGGCAGGCTTTTCTTACGGAGGTGAACCGTTTCCTCGAACGATGGTTCCGCGAGCGCGGTTACAGGGCCGTCGCTCCCTATGCGAGCGCCGGGTTCCGGTATGTTTTCGAGGCCGGAACCAATGCCGAAATCGCCGACAAGTCGCTCAGTTTCACGAGCAACTGGTCGGAGCGGCACGTGGCCTACGTCTGCGGGCTGGGGACGTTTTCGCTTTCGAAGGGGCTCATCACCGAACGCGGGGTGAGCGGCCGTTTCGGCAGTGTCGTGACCGACGCCCCGCTGCCTGTCACGAAACGCCGCTACACGGGGCTTTACGACTACTGCTCGATGTGCGGAGCTTGTGTGCGCAACTGTCCGGCACAGGCCATTTCGCTCGAACACGGCAAGTCGCATCATCTGTGCTGCTCCTATTTCGACACGCTGCGGGAGAAGTATGCGCCGCGCTTCGGCTGCGGCAAGTGCCAGGTCAATGTGCCGTGCGAGCGGAGAATCCCCAAAAAAGGATAAGTTCCGTTTTTGAACTTCATTTCGTTCGGAAAGAGGGTTCCCCTTATCCGGACATGAAAACGGAATGAGGTTTTGGGAGTTGCGCTCTGCGCGAGCCGCCGAAGGTAAATCGGCGGAGACGAAGCGGCGGCCTGCAACATGGAACCGCATGATTCCGCGAATGAAAATCACCCCTGCCGGAATGTTCCGGCAGGGGTGAATCGTGGGGGCCGGGGCGTCGGACGTTCCTCCGCGCCGATCAGTAGACTTTTTCGGGGAGGGTTTTGCCTTCGGGAGTCCCTTCGAGCCGGTCGTTGAACCGGATCGAGGCGTGCGTGCCGTCGCAGTAGGGCTTGTTGTGCGACGCGCCGCAGCGGCACAGCACGACGCGGTTGCGGATCTCGTAGGTCTCGCCCGATTCGCGGCTGACAGGAATTCCGCCGCGCACCCACAGGCCGCTGCTGGCTCCGATGGCGACGTCTTCGATGAGTCCCAGCGACGGCTCGAAGCGGAATTCGTAGGGAGTGCCGGTCTCGTTGTCCCACGCCATCAGCCGGCCGCTGGGGCACATCGAAGCCTCGCGGATGGCCAGTTCGCGCGCCTCGTCGTTCTCCGGCTGCCCGACCAGATTCCACGCCTGCCCCTTGGCGTCGCAGAAACGTGCGAAGACGCAGTATTTGGGGTTGTCGGTCATCGAGAGGGCCTCGCCTTCGGTCAGTTCGACGTTGTCCAGCAGCGGAGCGTCGTCGGCCGTCAGGCGCGGATCCCACGCCGCGTGGACGTGTGCTCCGTCGCAATAGGGCTTGTTCTTCGAGGCGCCGCAGCGGCACAGCGCCGTCGGTTCGTCGTCGGTCGGGAAGTGCGCACCCTGCTGAAAGTACCAGCTTTCGCCCTCGGCGTCGGGCATGATGAACTGCTGGGCCAGCGGCGGCTGTCCGTAGACCAGATAGGGGCCCGTCTCTTCGACGGTGATGCGGAATCGGGCGTCGGCCCGTTTCGATCCTTTTTCGATGTCGATCTTTTTCATATACGAGCGGGAGGAAGGCATGGTTGGATGGTTTATACGGTCGTGCCGGCAGGAAATCCCGCCCTCCTCGCATTGCGGCGTCCTCGGGACGCCGGATCGGCTGCCGGCATGTTTCCGAAACGTGTTTTCCGGAGAGAGTCCGTCGGAATAGGTGTCGGTAACGTACCGGCGATATACTAATTCCGGCCGTTCGAACGTTCCTACAACGGGCAAGAATTATTCCTAACCGTAAATAATTCGGCGGGTGTAGCGGATTATTCTCCGCTTTTTGGTATATTTGCAGATATTTTGGAAAATAACGAGTCGCTTTATACAAATGAAAAATCTGACAGTGAAAATCTTCGTGGGGCTGTTCGCCGTTGCGGCGGTGCTGCTTCAATCGTGTAAAAAGGACAGCGAGACCTACTCGTTCCTCCTCAACGAACGGGGCGCTTTCGTCGAGGAGCCGGGCGGTACGACGTCGCTGGGCTTTACGGCGATCAACATCTCGTCGGTGACCCCGACGACCGTTCCCCAGGGCTGGTCGGTGACGGTCGACATGAACGAACGCCGTATCTCCGTGACTGCGCCGATGACCTTTCCCGACGACCCGAAGACATTGGCCGACGGGGAGGAAGAAGAGGAGGAGAATACCAACGTCAGATTCGGAACCGTCTATCTGACGGGACGTTCGTCCGGCGGATCGAGCGTTTCCACTTCGCTCTATGTTTCGCTCGCCGAGACGGTCGATCTCACGGGGCAACCCTCCAATTGCTACATCATCAACAAGTCGAATGCACGCTACTGCATCGACGTGACCCGCAAGGGCGAGGATACCGAAGCGACGATGTCGCCCGCCAGCGTGGCGATCCTGTGGGAGACGCCCTACAAGGTGATCGAATTCCCGAAGCTGGTCGACGGCAAGGCCTATTTCTATCATGCGATCGGCACCGACGACGATGAGAAGGAGTTTTTCAATCACGGAAACGCTCTCCTCGGCGCTTTCGATGCGGCGGGCAATCTGCTGTGGTCGTGGCACCTGTGGTGCGCAGAGTTCGATCCTGCCGACGAGCAGGTCGAACTGGGCGGCGAGGTGATGATGAAGCGCAATTTGGGTGCAGGCGTCGTTTCGGGCACATCCGAAGAGGATATTTTGGCTTCGTACGGTGTCTATTACCAGTGGGGGCGCAAGGATCCGTTCGTCGGGCCGCGCTACTACAACATGGCCGATTCGGCCGATGCGCAGGTCTACGACAGCCAGAATCTGCGCGTCTATCCCGAATACGCCGCGACGGATGCCGAGCGGGGGTCGGCGGGTTATGCCTCGGCTCATGCCATGACCTTCATCACGGGTACGAAGGAGAGCGGCTACAATTGGCTCCAGACGGCCGATGCGTCGTTGTGGGGGACGGAGAAAAATAATAACGACCCGTGTCCGAAAGGCTGGAAGGTGCCTTCGAAAGAGGTCTTCGCCGCTCTGCATATCAAGGACGTTATTTCGCCCGAACTGGAGAAGAATTACGGTTTCACATTGAGCGACGGTACGAACGAAGCCTTCTTCCCCGGAGCCGGCCGCCGCAGTTTCTACACCGGCGCGCTGACCAACATGAACGACAACGAGGTGCGTCCGACTCCGTGGACGGGGTATTATTGGAGTTCGACGGGCGAAGGCAAAGAGGCCTATGCGATGGATTTCTCGTTCGACATCAACGGCACGCGTGCAGGCTCGTCGTTCCAGGGTGCGGCGTTGCAGTATGCCGCCGGCGGTATGCAGGTTCGCTGCGTGAAGATACGCTGAGCGAACGGGCGCCTTCGCCTGTTGCGGGGGTGTATCGGATAGTGGAGGCCGGGGCGATTCCGGCCTTCTTTCGATTGTGATAGTTAAGAAAAAATGGAGCGGATAAGGGATTTCGCGGCGATCGATTTCGAGACGGCCAACGGGCAGCGCACGAGCGTATGCAGCGTAGGCGTGGTCGTCGTTCGCGGCGGCCGTCCGTCGGAGAGCATCTACCGGTTGATCCGTCCCTACCCCAACTATTACTCCGCCTTCACTACGGCGATCCACGGTCTCACGCGCAGCGATACCGAGAATGCACCGTCGTTTCCCGACGTGTGGGGCGAGATCGCTCCGCGAATCGAGGGACTGCCGCTTGTGGCGCATAACTCGCCCTTCGACGAGGGGTGTCTGCGGGCTGTCCACGCCCATTACGGACTACCCTATCCCGACTACCGTTTCCTGTGTACGTTGAGCGCTTCGCGCCGTCGGATCAAAGGGTTGCCCAACTATCAGCTCCATACGGTCTCCGCAGCCTGCGGATACCTGCTCGAACGCCACCACCATGCACTGGCCGACGCCGAAGCCTGTGCGGAGATCGCCCTGCGGCTTTTCGGATAGCTCCGCGGCTCATCCGTACCGTGCGGGGATTTCGCTGACGAACATCGAGATTCGGTTCGTATCGTACTTTTGGGTGAAGTCCTTCGCCGGAGGTGCGGGATCACGCTGAGAGTGCGTGCCGCCGAGGGCGGTGCGGCGGGCAGATTTCGAATCAGAGCGTGTTTTTGCAGACGACTCCGTCTTTGACGATGACGCGGAGATTGTCGTGCGGATTTTCCAGTACTTCGATCCGTTCGAGCGGATTGCCCTCGATTACCAGAAGATCGGCCAACGCACCCTCTTCGATAACGCCGAGATTGCCGGGATAAGGGTTGCGTGCGCCGGAAAGCGCCAGCAGACGGGCGTTGTCGCAAGTAACCATTCTGAGAATTTCGAAATTGGTGAACCACTTCTGCAACTTGACGATCCCGTGATTCTGATTTTTCGTATTGGCGGGATCGAACAACAGGTCGGTTCCCCAAGCCAATTTTACGCCGTGTTTTTTGGCGAGGCGGTATGTCCGATCCGTTCCGTTGCAGATTTGCAGGTGTTTGGCTTGCTGGACGGGCGACGGATAGGTGTTGTCCTCGACGGCGAAGGCCTGCATACTGAGCCATGCGCCGCTTTCGGCCAGCAGGGCCATCGTGGGCTCGTCGATCAGGTGCCCGTGTTCGATACTTCGCACACCGGCTTTCAGGGCCCGGGCGATCCCCCGCGGGTTGTAGACGTGAACCATCACATAGGTGCCCCAATCCTCGGCAGCACGGACTGCCGCACGGAGCTCCTCCTCGAAGAATTCGGTCACATCGAGCGGATCGTAGAGCGATGCGGCACCGCCGCCGGCCATCAGTTTGATCTGCGATGCGCCCTGCCGGAGGTTCTCGCGGACGGCTGCCGTCACGGCGTCGGCGCCGTCGGCGATTTTCGAGGCTCCGATCTGTTCGACGTGCGCCATTTCGCAGCCGCAACCTCCGTGGGCGTGTTCATAGATCATTCGGAAATCGCCGTGTCCCGAGGTCTGGGAGATCATGGCTCCGCTCGGATAGATGCGCGGGCCCCGGAGCGTCCCGCTGTCGATGGCCCGTTTGAGTCCGAAGACGGGACCTCCGGCGTCGCGGATGGCGGTGAATCCCCGTTGCAGGGTCTCCGCAGCCTCCCGTCCTGCCATGAGATGTGTATACGAGGGATCGCCTGCTAGCAGGTCCGTCATCGTGTTGCAGCACAGATAGGCGTGCCAGTGCGCATCGATGAGACCGGGCATCAGAAATCGTCCCTTTCCGTCGATCACCGTGACGGGCCTTTCCGACGGCGTTTCGATGGGAGCGGCCGAGATCGTCTCGATCCGATTGTTCCGGATCAGGAGGTTGCCGGAGAAGGTGCGTGCGTCCTTTCCGTTGAAAATTTCGACGTTGTTCAGTAAGAGCTGCGAGTCCATACGACGAATGATTTTCCGGCGGTTTACAGTGCCGTCAGGTGGAATATTTTGGCGATGCCCGTCACCACGATCTGGATGCCGACGCAGAAGGTGAAGAACGCGACCATTTTATTGATGACGATGCTGCCGTTGTCGCCGATTTTTCGGATGATCTTTTGTCCCTGTGTAAGAAACAGGTAGAGGATCGAGCACATCAATACGATGACGACGGCGATGATCGCGTAGTTGAGCAGGCTACGGACCCAGTCGCCGCGGATGCTGGCCGAAGCCATCATCGTGAGAATGACCGAGACGCTGCCGGGGCCGATGCTGATCGGAAAGGTAATGGGATAGAATATCCGGGATTCGACCGCCCGCAGACTGATGGGGTCGGCGTTTCTTTTCGATACGCGGCCGGCCGAAGCGTCGGAGTCGCCGAGCCATTGCAGCGCCGTGCGACAGATGAGCAGGCCGCCGCCCAACTGGATGATCGGCAGCGACAGGTCGAAGAGCGCGAGTACGAAATGCCCGACGGCCAGACTTCCCAGGCCGACCAGCAGGTAGTCGGTGACGATTCTTCGGATGATGGACATGCGGGTCTTCTGGTCGAGTCCCGACAAGAATCCGTTCACGAGAAATCCCGCCCCTACGGGATTCGCCACAGGAAACAGCGCCATGAAGGAGGATATGAACATGAAGATAGAGCCTTTGATCATTTTGAGTTTATGCTACCGGTAAATCTGCGATATGGAAATTCCGTCGGGTCAGCGGCGGACGACTTCGATCGAAACTCCAAATCTGGGGCCAAACGCGGATCTCGAAAGCGGAGTCCTTCGGGCGAACGGGAAAAGAAAGGGCAGCCGAAGGCGGCCTGACGAAACTGCCGGAAACATCGCCGGCCGAGGTGCCGGCTTTTGCGCTGCCGTATGTGGTGAATGCATTGCCTATGTCGACAGCGGCAACTGGTTATCGTTCGATGGCGGGCGCCGGCCGCTGACGTACGAGCGTACGTTTGGAAGTATCCCTGCCGGATAAATGAGGCGGATGAACGACCGGATGCACGGAAGCAGAACTCCGTCGATATTGTACGACAGCTTGGCTCGGCGACCCTGGATTTGATTGAGGGCAATTAAATAGCAATATAATTTTGTATTTTGAAATATGTTTGTTAATTTAGTATCAGATTTATGATATAGACTATTTCGACAGCTGTTTATTCAATCAGAAGGTCTGGTAAACTAAGCGACAAAGATGAACAGCTAAGGGCCGTTATATGCGCGGTTCTTGGCGAGTTTTTGTCGCTTTTAGGATTACCAGACCTTTTGAATTCACGATTGGCGAGCCAAGACCGCGCATATTGTTGAAACGAACATTTCAAACAATATGCCATCATGAAAAACTCAAAACAAAAGACGCTCCGACATGGGAGCGCAGTCTTCACGGACAAACATTGTCTCTACCGCATCGCCGTCGTTCGGTATGTCGATTCGTTGTTTTACGAACCCGGCGACGCCTGCCGGTGCCACAGCCGATGCTACTCGCTCATCGTTCGGGAGCTGTTCGGTATCGGAAAGAACACTTTCCGCCACTATCTGCACTACCCTTCCGACCGTCTTACCGGTGTCGTGATTCCTCGGAAACTCAGGGAGCTGCTGAGACTCTATGTGATATTGGTCAAGAGATTGCCGGCAACGCAAGTAGCGGATTGCCTGCATGAGTTTCATTGCCGGAAGGGACAGTTTCCGGATACTTCGCATCGGCATGGGAGGATGTAGCTATCGCCGATCGACGTTGCAAGAAGGCGGCCGTGTCGTCCGTTCTCCGGCAATCCGGATGAAAGCGATTCCGAAGCGGAACCGTTCGCCGGAGAAAATAAGCGAGGTACTGCAATACGCCGATTTTGAATTCGCAAATCTGATGTGTTTGCATTCGGTCATTGCAGTTCGCTCGGGTTGATGAAAATAGTCAAAAGCCTCCTGTGCCCGACCATGCGGTCGCGGATTGTCATTCTGCGATTTTAGGCGAAGAACGGGGGAAGAATACGAAACGGTAAACAAGAACCCGAAGGCGTATGGTTTCATAAAAATATCCCGTCCATTCGGGACGGGATATTTTTCGGAAGCGTGTATCGAACGACTGCCTGCGGCGGAGTCGTTACAGCGGCATCGAGGTGATGCGGATGCTGGTAGCCGAGACATTCGTGCGGTTGAGGCGAATCTCGAAGCGGTAGTATTTGCCGCCGTCGAGCACCAGCTCCTCGTTGGGCGCATAGAAGAATGTCTCGTCGCCCAGCGCGATTTCGAAGAGTATCTCGCCGGCGGCGAGCGTCTGCGGAACGACGATGAGTTGCATCGGTTCGATTGCCTCGCCGGTGACCTTCGCGCCGTTGCCTCGCGGTGTTAGATCTGCCGGTGTGCCGGCTTCGCTCACAGAACCGTCGCTCAGGTTGAACAGACAACTGCTCTTGACGTTTTTGGCCGTAACTGTCGCTCCCTTCAACTCATCCGCCGCAGCGAATCCTTCGCCTGGCATCAGCTCGATGTCGAGCCGTGTGAGCCGGTGCGAAAAGATCAGTTCGACGGCATCGGCCGTCGGGGCAACATTCTGCCGTACGGCGCTCATCAGGTCGCTGTTCGTGTAGTTGCGGCCTGCGCTCTGGTCGCTCTGCACGGTGAACGTGAAACTGCTCCCCGCGGTAAACTCCTCGCGGTAGGGATAGTAAGCGTAGAAATCGGCCGATTTCTCGGGGTATTTGACTGTCGGCATTTCGACGCCCTCCGCTGTTTGCGTACACAAACCATTGTTCAGGTAACGTGCGCCGTCGAGCGACGGTGCTGTCTCGCTCGTGCGGCTGAGGACGATGAGGCCGAAGTTGTCGCCCTCTTCGAATGCGACATCCGTCGCGCGCGTGGCGGCCTCGACGCCTGTCGAGAGGCGAATGCAGGGACGTTCGGCCGCCGGAGCTCCCTCCTCTTTGGAACATCCAGCCAGCAATGCGATCGCAGCCGCAAATATGATGAGTTCGTTTTTCATGATTCTTTTCGTTTAACGTTTAATCTTTGAGACAGCGAATCGAACATCCCGTCTCCTTGCCCCATGAACTGCCGGTCGAAAGAATCTGGTCGGAGGCATCCAGACGGGCGTAGGAAGCCGACAATGGATAGTCAGGAACGGCGTCGGTCGTCCACCATGTCCCTTTCGAACCGAGAGTCTCGAACTGGTTCCATTTGCGGGCGCCGCCCGGCAGGGCGGTGAAACCGTAGTCGTCGGTGCCCTGATATTCGGGCTTCGATTCACCCCATGTGTCGCTCCATCCCGACGTAGATTTCAGCATGGCGCCGGCGTTGCTGCCCAGATAGTCGGAGAGTGTCTTCCACTCTTCAACCGACGGAATGTGCCATCCCTCGGGGCAGAGTTTTCCGGTGTTCGCCGCATGCCAGTTGTAGAGCATACCGTAGAGCTCGCTGTTGGTTGCGTCGTTGTCGTACAGACAGTAGGCCGCTTCCTCGCTGTTTTCGCACTGCGCCCATGCTTCTTGATCTTCGAGCAGGGTGATGGGAGTACCGTCGTTGTAATGCGTCGTGCGCAGATTGGCACCCGTCCATTGTTGCGTGCCGATGCGCACGATAGCGTATTCGTTGCCATCGATGTCGCGGACGACTTTCGCATCGAGGTCGGGGTCGACCTCGACAGTCTCCTCGCTCGATGCAGTGCCGGGCGTCCAGTCCTCGATCGTCGGAGAGAGTGCAACCTCGCCGCCCGCTGCGGCGCGGTTGATTGTCAGCGTGAAGGTGTAGCGCCTGCCTGCTTCGAAGGTCAGTTCCTTGTCGGTCGTGCAGCGGAAGTTGCGCTCACCGATACGAACGTTGAACAGGTAGCTGCGGGCGTCGATGTGCTGCGGCGGGACGATGGCTTCGACGCCGACGGCTTTGCCGTCCGATGCGCGGAACGATCCGTGCGGCGTGATGTTGGCCTTGATGGCCGGCGATGACACTTCGCCCGTCACGAAATCGACGTTGGCCACCTGCGCCATGTTCATTACCTGCACCTCGGCGGCGAGTATCCCGTCGACGTCGTCGTAACCTGTGCCGGGCAGCAGCACGAAATCGAGCAGCGACATCAGACGCTTGAAGTCGAGCGGAATCGCCTTCTCGGTGCGCGCTGTATTCTGGGCACGGGCGAGCATGTGATCGCTCGTGCGGAAAGCCTCGTCGTCGCTCTGGTCGAGCGCAACGGAAATCTCATAGCTCTGCTTGTCGTCGCTCAACCCCTTTTCGTTATAGGGGAAGTAGGCGTAGAAGTCGGAGAGTCCCGTATACTCCGTCGGCCAGAAACAGGGCGTGGTTCCGGTGAGCGTTCCCGCCGTCATCGTGAGCTGTTTGTTGTCAATATACCGTTCGCCGACAATGGCTGCGGCCGGATCGTCGGTCGACTCGACGCAGTAGATGCCGACGGTGTCGCCCTCCTCGAATGCGGTGCCCGTCGCACGGGTCAAGGGCACGATGGCCGGCGCGAAGCGGATTTCCGCAGGGAGTCCGGGGCCGCTCTCCTGTGGCATGTCGTTCGACTTTTCACAGCCGGCCATTGCAAGCGCCGCTACGGCGAGGGTCGTATAAAACACTATATCTCTTGTTTTCATAACGTGTTCGTTTGAGGGTTAAAAATCATGAACGCAGCGAACCGACATCCCACTGCACCGGTCACCGACGTATTGGTCGAGATTGTCCCCCTGCGTGCGCAGACCGTAGTAATAGGTCATTTCGCCTGAGAAGTCGCTGTCGCTCCACCAATAGCCGTTCGTTTCAGCGTAGTAGAACTTGGCCGTCGCCGTGTCGTTGGGGTCGGCGCGGAACGCACCGCCGGGCAGTCCGCCAAAGCCGCTCTCGTCGGTAGCCTTTTCGCCCGCAGGCCAGCCTGCCGTCGCTTTGAGTTTCGAGGCGATGCCGACCCAGGAGTCGAAGTCGTTGAGCGTACCGCCCAGTGCGGAACCCAGCTTGTTCCAATCGTCGACGGTGGGCACGTGCCACCCTTCGGGGCAGAGTTTGTGCGTGCTCACGGCAGCGCGGTTGTAAAGCAAGCCGTAACGTGCGGCGTTGGCGTCGTCGTTGTCGTAACTGCAATAGGCGCCTTCGATAGCAGCCATCCACTCCTTGCCGTCGGTGATATGGGCGATGGCGGTGCCGTCGTTGTATTTGGTCGTGTGAAGGTTCTCGTCCATCCAATACTGACGTCCGATGCGGATGATGCCGTAACTATTGCCGTCGCCATCCTCGACAGTCGTGCCCGTCGGCGGCAGAATTTCCTCGCCGTTCATCGACTCC
>OGOO01001342.1_pt1 | contig 22101 bp, 20 predicted proteins | sample 1552651 | NCBI WGS metagenome assembly OGOO01 (sample SAMEA2580118, study PRJEB22360) | human gut metagenome | biome: human gut; feature: human-associated habitat; material: faeces | place: Denmark | collected 2008/2010 | reverse complement strand
AGCAGGTAAAGTTGCGGCCCTGATTCTCGATGAAGCCCACCACATCGGTGAGCGGGTAGCCCAGAAATACGCCGATCTCATGCGGAAACTCTGCCTCGCAGCACAACCGCTGCGACAGCTGCCGCAGCAGCGGTTCGCAGTCGTCCGACCCTTCGGGCAGACGGTAGCCTTCCTGCACCAGAAATGCGCGGACATTCTCATCCGAAAGCACTTCGCGCAGGCGGTTCTCCCGGTAGACATAGACCAGATACCGGTGGGTGCGGGTGCAGCCCTTGAGAACCCGGACCCGGAGGCCCTTCTCACCCAGCCGCGCGTTCCAGCCGCGCACCCGCTCGGCAAGGTCTTTGCAGTCCTGCGTCTCATAGCGGAAGAGTCCGGCGGCCTTCAGGCCTGCCAGCACCGGCGAGCACTGTTCGATCATCACGGTCTCAAAATTACGCTCCATGGCCGGTTTTCCTCCGTTGCTTGGTTTAAGAAAAGCATTCCCGCTGTGCACCCAGACTATGCAGAGCTTCATGGTTAGATTTATCTAACCTCAAGTTCAAAAAGAACGCGGTTCCTGTTGCGGACCGCCTTGTGGTTAGTTATTTCTAACGTGGCATTATCTTACCATAGCTTCGGAGAGGTGTCAAGGGTTTTTGAAAAGTTTTTCGTTTCCTCCTTTTGCGCCGCGCCGTTGCGCCGCCCCGCCGGAGCGCCGCGCTCGTTGAAAAGCGTCGAAATCCATGTTATAATGATACCATCCACTAGAAATAGTGGTGCGCTGTCTGCATTGCAGGTGGTCGGGCTTCTTTCCGGCGTCAAATCCGGAGGAGGTCTGCTTTTTATCTTCTCCGGGATGTTTGTATGTCAACCACACCCAACCTGAACGGAGGAGTCCAACATGGATGTTTTGAATACTGTTGTGAACATACTGCATTTGATTGCAGACGTTGTCATCGGCGTTACGCAGGTAACCTGGATGATCTCAAAGGATGTCTTTCGGGACAAGCCCAAGGCCAAACACTATTCCAAACGCAATAAAAAGTAACGACCGCCTCACAGTTCCCCAACTAGAGCGGTCGTTACTTTTTAACACTTGCCGGTAAAGGAGCTGACCACTTTGCAGACAGCGCCTTTTCTATTTGTAGTATAGTCAATTTTTTACGATTTGTCAAGAACGCAACTTTTCAGGAGATCTTTATGTATTTTATTCCTTTTGAAACCGCCCGGCTGCGCCTGCGCCCGCAGGAGGCCAAAGATGCCGGTTTTGCGCTCTGTATCTGGGGCGACCCTATTACCGGAAAATACCTGACCGATCCAGCACTGGACACCATCGACAATCTCAATGAGTATATGGAACTTCTGCGGCATCTGAATGACAGCGCTGACTGCTACTATGTCATCGCAGAGGATAAAGTCACCGGCCAAGCCATCGGCACCTGCTGCGCCGTCATTAAGGAAAACGGACGCTGCTGGGATATCGGGTACTGTATCCATCCTACTTGCTGGCGAAAGGGCTACGCCAAGGAAATGGTCGGTGCACTGGTCGATTTTGGCATCCAGAACGGCGTCAAGACATTTCTTGCCGATGTCGCCGCTGACAATGCCAGTTCCTGTGGTGTAATGTGCTCACTGGGCTTTGCTCCTTCCTAAAATGGAACCTTCCGCCGCAGCGGAACGAAAACAGAATACAAAAATCTGACCTTCAGAAAAGACCTATGAATATGACTTCTCTTACCCAGACCATCGCCTCCCTATTGGCTGCCCACCCGGAGCGGCCCGTGCTCATCGCGCTGGACGGCCGCTGCGGCAGCGGCAAAACGACGCTGGCGGCACAGCTGGCAGAACAGTTTCCGGGCAGCGCCGTCTTCCATACCGACGACTACTATCTTCCCCCAGCACAGCGCATCCCGAACTGGGCCGAAACGCCCTGCGCCAATATGGACCTGACCCGCCTGCGGGAGGAAGTGCTCGTTCCGGCACAGGCCGGGGCCGCGGTGCGCAGCCGGGCGTACTCCTGCCGGGAGGGTGCCTATCTGCCGGAACAGTGCGTACCGCCCGCACCGCTCTATATCCTGGAGGGCAGTTACAGCCACCACCCGCTCCTTGCAGGCTTCTATGACTTTAAGGTATTCGTCACCTGTTCCAAAGAAGAGCAGGCCCGCCGTTTGCAGGCGCGGGAAGGCGAACGCTACGAAAATTTTGTCCGTCGGTGGATTCCTCTGGAAGAGGCCTACTTTGCGCAGTGCCGCATCGAAGCGCTGGCGGACCTCCTCTGGGATACTACAAATTTATGAAGTTTTTGAAAATTTGCGGCAATTTTTCCCGCCAACCTGTGGGAATTATGGTATAGTTATATTGGAATAAACTTGATTTCCCAAGGCAAGGAGAAGCATTATGGAACACTTCGTGGAATTTGAAAATGTTTCCAAATACTACCAGACAGGTAGTGTCCGCATCGCCGCAGCGGACCGCCTGAATTTTTACGTGGACAAGGGCGAGTTCTGCATCATCGTCGGGCCGTCCGGTGCAGGCAAGACCACCCTGCTGAACATCCTCGGCGGCATGGACACCTGCGACGAGGGCCACGTCTGGCTCGACGGGCAGGATGTAAGTCGGTTCTCCGAGAAAGAGCTGACCCAATACCGGCGGTATGACGTCGGATTCGTCTTCCAGTTCTACAATCTCGTGCCGAATCTGACCGCATTGGAGAACGTCGAACTCGCGTCGCAGATCTGCCCCGACCATTTCGACCCGGCCGACACCCTGCACAAGGTCGGCCTGGGCGACCGGCTGAGCAATTTCCCGGCGCAACTGTCCGGCGGCGAACAGCAGCGCGTGTCCATTGCGCGCGCAATCGCCAAGAAGCCGAAGCTGCTGCTGTGCGACGAGCCGACCGGCGCGCTCGACTATGAGACCGGCAAGGAGGTCCTGCAACTGCTGCAGGACATCTGCCGTGACGAGAACATGACGGTGCTCATCATCACCCACAACTCCGCGCTCGCTCCGATGGCGCACAAGGTCGTCCGCTTCCGCTCCGGCAAGGTGGTGGGCGAGGATGTGAATCCCGCGCCGACACCGATCGCCGACATCGAATGGTAGGTGCTGTGATGGGACGGCATGCGCATAGGAACAAAGGTCGGAAGGCGGACGGTGATTCTGCCGGGTGGTCGCCCGCGTCCGATGTGCCCACCGAGGTGATTCCCGGAATCTACGACTTGGCGGCCGACACCGATACGGGCGGCAGGCCGTCTCGTGGGCGCTCGCTGTCGGGGGCGTTCGTCAAGGATACGATGCGCTCGTGGCTGCACGGGTGGAAACGGTTTCTGTCCATCGCCGTGATTTCGCTGCTTGGAGTGGCGGTGATGACCGGCATCTACGCCGGTTGTCGTGACACGTTCCGCGCCGCGAACCGGTTCTACGACGCGCAACGGTTGCACGATATCCAGGTGCTGTCGACCTACGGCCTGACCGATGATGACGTTGCGGCCCTGAAGCAGGTCCGCGGAGTCGATGTCGTGCAGCCGGAACGCAGCCAGAGCGTCGAAGCCGACGTCAAGGGCACCGACAAAACCGTCACCATCAACGAGATCGGCGTGAACGGCCTCGACCAGCCGTACCTACAGGACGGCCGCATTCCGAGCAAGGCTGGCGAGGTCGCGGTCACCAAAAAGTTCCTCGCCGACAGTGGCATGGCAGTCGGCGACTCGCTGACCGTCACCCCGGTTGACACCGGCACTGCGACATCGACCGTTTCGGATACGGACTCCGCCGATAGCGGCGCGAACGGCACGGAACCGGCGGACGAGCAAGCCGATGCATCGCAATCGGCGCCGAGCTTCCCGACCGAACTGACCATCACCGGCACGGTGATAGACCCCAAGGACCTGAGCAATCCGGACGGATACAGCGGCGCCACGGCATTCCGCAACTCGCTCGCGTCCGACTACACGTTCTTCGCGCCGAGCGACGGCGTGACAGGAGACATCTACACCGCTATCAGCCTGACCGTGAGCGGCTCGACCGACGAGGACGCGTTCAGCGACGACTATGACACGCTGGTCCGCGATGTCGCCGACCGCATCGAAGCCACGGTGCAGACCAAGCGGCAGAATGAACGCCGGCAGACTCTCGTGGACGCCGCGCAGAAGAAGCTCGACCAGGCGAAGACCGACGCCTACCGGCAGCTCGACGACGCGCAGATGCAGATCACCGAGCAGACGGAGGAGCTGAAAACCCGGCGCGAGCAGGCGAAAACCACCAAGCAGAGCCTCGAAGACCAGCTCACACAGCTCGAAGACCAATCGGAGCAGCTGCAGGACGGCAAAGACCAGGTCAACGTGGGACTGCTCCAAGCCCGCCAGGGCCAATCGCAGCTGCAGCAGGGCATCGCCACCGCGAAGACGATGAACGACCTGGCCGCGCAGGGCGCGCGGGCCGCAGAGCAGGCCGCGGACCCCGCTCTGCAGGCGGTCGCCGGCGCGCAAGGTCTGCCCGAGACGGTACTCGAACCATTGCGCAAGGCAGCGAAAACCGCGCGCGACCTCGCCACACAGGCACGGTCCAAAGCCGATGAATCCGCGGCACAGCTCACGCAACTGCAATCCCAGCTGAGCCAGGTCAACGCCACCATAGCCCAACTCGAAGCGCAATCGGCCACCTTGCAGCGGCAAACCGAGCAGCTGCGCGGCGGTCGCCAGCAGATCCGCGACGGACTCAAGCAGATAGCCGACGGCGAAGAGCAGATGGACACCGGCGAACGGCAGCTCAAGGACGCGCAAGACCAGCTTGACGCCAAGCGCAAGGATGCCGACAGTCAGTTCGCCAAGCAGCAGCAACGCGTCGACGACATCGCCGCAGCCCGCTGGTACGTGCAGACGCGCTCGTCAATCGGCGGCTTCAGCTCGCTCAAATCCGACATCAGCTCAATCGAATCAATCGGCTACGCCTTCCCGGTCGTATTCCTGATTGTTGCGGTGCTGATGAGCCTGACCGCGATGACCCGCATGGTCGAGGAGGAACGCGGTCTGATTGGCACCTACACCGGGCTCGGTTACGGGAACGCGGCCATCGCGATGCGATACGTGCTGTTCGCCGCGCTCGCCTGCCTAATCGGCGGCGGACTGGGACTGATGGTCGGCTTCCTCGGCATTCCGTCGTTCCTGCTGCTGGTGATCGAGGGACTGTACACGGTGCCCGGCATACAGCTCGAATACGATTGGCTGTACGGGTCGACAGGCATCGCGCTGTTCGTCGTCGGCGTGGTCGTCGCAACGGTCGTCGCCTGCGCCGGGGCTCTGCGGCAAAGCCCGGCGCAACTCATGCAGCCGAAAGCGCCGAAGGCCGGCGCGCGCATCTTGCTCGAACGCATCCGCCCGCTGTGGCGGCGGCTCAGCTTCCTCAACAAGGTCACCGCGCGCAACATATTCCGCTTCAAAAGCCGCCTGTTGATGACCGTCGGCGGGGTGGCGGGCTGCACGGCGCTGATTGTGTGCGGCTTCGCCATCAACGACACCGTCGCCACGCTCGGACCCAAGCAGTACGAGGACATCTACCATTACGACCTGCTCGTCGTCAGCGGCGACGACAGCGTCGATGCGATGCGCGCTCGGCTCGACAAGGACGGGCGCGTGGAACGTTCGCTCGATCTGCGGCTCGACAGCGGCGAGATGGACGCGGGCGACGCAGGCGAGACGATTCAGCTCATGATCGTGCCGGATGATTCAGCAGGGGCGCTCGGAGACATGATTACGCTGCGGTCCGCGAGCGGCGGGCACGGCAAGCTGCAGCTTGGGGGCGATGGCATAATCGTCGCGCAATCCGCGGCGAACTCGCTCGGCGTCAAGGCCGGCGACACCGTCACGCTACGCGACGGCAGTATGCGTCACGGCGAAGTGAAGGTCTCCGCGGTGACGCGAAACCTCATCGGCTCGAACGTGTATGTCAGCGAAAGTCTGTACAAGAAAACATTCGGCGTGTCGGCGGCGGTGACGCACAACGCCGTGATCGCCACACTGGACGGAACCGCCGACCAGAACATCGCGTACGCGGATCGGCTCGCACGCGATCCGTCGGTCGTGAGCGCCACCAGCACCGACGATCTCGAGCGCAGCTTCTCGTTCGACCTGATGAGCGCCGTCGTGGCGCTCATCATCGCGCTCGCGGGCGGGCTGGCGCTTGTCGTGCTGTTCACGCTGGCGAACACGAACGTGTCTGAGCGCGTGCGGGAAATGGCCACGCTGAAGGTACTGGGCTTCTACGACCGCGAGGTGCACCGGTATGTCAACAAGGAGATGCTGATACTGGCCGGCATGGGCATCGTCGTCGGTCTGCCGCTCGGGCGCGCGGTCGGCGGGCTGCTTACGGCGGCGCTCAACATGCCCGCGTTGTATTTCGAGGTGAGCGTGCACTGGTACAGCTATGTGATCGCCGCCGCGGCGACGATGGCGTTCGCGCTGCTCGTGCAGCTGCTCACCAATCCGGTGCTCGACCGCATCGATCCGGTCAGCTCGCTCAAGTCCGTGGAGTGAGCTGACCGCCACCGCCCTACTTGTGGTATGGCTCGCCGGCGTTGATTTTGTAGGCGCGGTACAGCTGCTCCAGTAGGATCACGCGCATCAGCTGATGCGGGAACGTCATCTTCGAGAAGCTGAGCCTGTAGTCGGCGCGGCGCAGGATCGCGTCGTCCAGGCCGATCGAGCCGCCGATGATGAGCTGTATGTGGCTTTCGCCGTGCAATCCGAGCTGGTTGATGTGCGCGGCGAGCCCTTCGGAGGAGAGCATCGTGCCGTCGATCGCCAGCGCGATCACATAGGCGTCGGGGCGGATGTGCTTGGCGATGCGCCCGCCTTCCTTGGCACGAATCTGCCGTTCCACGCCTTCGCTGGCATGTTCGGGGGTCTTCTCGTCGGCGACCTCGATGATGTCGAGCTTGCAGTAGCGGCCGAGCCGTTTGCTGTATTCGGCGATGGCGTCGCGCAGATACTGCTCTTTGACCCTGCCGACGCAAATGACGCTAATACGCATTATCCTGCTTTCTATCTGCCCGGAGGATTACGGAAGATACGCCGTCGTACTACTCCGAGAGTCACGGCACGACGATACCGCGACTCTCAGAGTCCCTCGGTGGGGGATTGGCTGACGCTCCGCCAGTCAATCCCCCACCGTCGGCATTGGTTGATGTGTGCGGATACGGCCGTTCAAAGCCGAAGGCGTATTTCGTACGTCGAGCGCTGAGGAAAGGCCGTATACGCTCCATCAATCAATGACGCCGTAGAGGCGGTCGCCGGCGTCGCCAAGCCCCGGCACAATGTACGCCTTTTCGTTGAGTTTTTCATCGACGGCGCAGACGACGACCTTGAAGGCGATGGAGGGGTCGATGTGGTCTTGGACGTATTGGATGCCTTCGGGGGCGGCGATGATGTTGATGGCGGTGACGTCTTTGGCACCGCGCTCGGCGAGGTAGTGGGTGGCGGTGACGAGGGTGCCGCCGGTGGCGAGCATGGGGTCGATGAGGAAGCACTGACGGCCGGTGAGGTCTTCGGGGAGACGGTTGGCGTAAGTGATCTGCTGGGTGGGGTGCTCTTCGTCGCGCTTCATGCCGAGGAAGCCGACTTCGGCGGTGGGGATCATTTTGGTCATGCCGTCGAGCATGCCGAGTCCGGCGCGAAGGACGGGAACGATGATGGGGGCGGGGCTGGCGATGTGCTTGCCGACCATGGGGGCGACGGGGGTTTCGATGGGCTTGTCGACGATGTCGAGGTTGCGGGTCGCCTCGTAGGCTTCGAGCATGACGAGTTCGGTGACGAGCTCGCGGAAAGTGGCGGATGAGGTGTTTTTGTCGCGCAGGACGGTGAGCTTGTGTTCCACCAGCGGGTGGTCGAGTACGTGAAGTTCCATGAGTACCAGCGTACCCGGTTATCTCACATTCTGGATGGACGTAGCGTGTTGCTTATGTGACGTAATGGTCAAGATGTGCAGTGAGGTCGGACTGCAGGAGCCGAAGGCGGTTTCGACGGCGACGATATCACCAAGGCCGCGCCGAACCAGCGCATCCGCAAAGGCATGGCGTTCGTGCCGCAGGGGCAGCAGTCGTTCGGCACGATGACCGTCGACGAGAACCTGCATGTGGTCGCCGACCGGTACGGGTCCGAGGCGAAAGCGCGGTACGACGAGGCCGTGACGATGTTCCCGGTGCTCAAGGAATTCGCCGTCGAACGGGCGGATCGCTACTATGTGCTGGCCTCCGGGCGCTTCATCGCCACCGGCGAAGGCGGTCCTGCACAGGTTGAGGCCGCCAAAGAGGCCATGCGCGTATAATCGCGCTCTCAAAACTTGCAGATACAAGGCTTTTTTCGAGCGTCAATCGTTATACCTGCGAGTTTTGAGAGCGCCTATTGCAGAGCCTTCATCAAAGAAGCCACATGACCCTTCGCCCGGACGTTGTAACGGGCGATTTCTATCGTGCCGGCTGCGCCTGTAACAGACACGCTGATGACGAATGTCGAGCGGATCACGCCTATGTGCGTGCGCCCATAGAGCTTCTTTTCGCCGTACGCGCCGTAAAGCCGATGCACGGTCAGGTCCGCGTCCGACAGCAGCGGGAACGACAGGTGGTCGCGCTCGCGGAAACGCTGCAGCTTGTCGATTGGGTCCTTGGAGACGCCCAGCACAGTGAAACCGAGTGCGGTGAGCCGGGCAATGTTGTCGCGGAAGTCGCATGCCTCGGTGGTGCAGCCCGGCGTCATCGCGGCCGGATAGAAGTACAGCACCACACGCTTGCCCTGCGCCAGCAGCCGCGACAGCGTGACGGAGGTCTCACCGCCGTCCGGGTTGACCGCAGGCAAGGTGAAATCAGGAGCGGGCTGGCCGGGGGTGAGTCGCGTGGGAAGAGCGGGCTGGCTGGATTGTCCGGGCTGCGGTGATTGGTCGCTTGCGTGATTTTCTGTCATGATGCGTGCTCCTTTACCTCGATGCCCATGTGTGCCACCACTATCGCCGTCGTGGTGGACAGTCGCGCGACCGCGTATAGTCGAATCATGCAATGGCTGCACAGGATAGGCGAGGCGATTGATTCGCTGGTTGCATGGTGGCGGCGCTCGCTGATCGGGCGGGTGATTGACCGGTATGTGTCGCGGCGCGGGCCGCTGCTGGCGAACGGGTTGGCATATGGGCTACTGTTCGCGTTCTTCGCCGGCGTATGGATCGTGGTCAGCGCGCTCGGACTGGTGGTGACCGGGAGCGAGGAGATGCAGAAGGCGCTGCTCGCGATGCTGCGCACGGTGATTCCGAGCGTTTCCGATTCGCTGTTTTCCGCGTCGATGCTGAGTGGAATCTCGCATACGCTGACATGGACCGGTCTGGTGACGCTGGCGGTGTTCTGGTGGACGGTCACCGGTTGGATGAATTCCCTGCGCAATGCAGTGACGACCATGTTCGACGATTGCACGCAGGAGCTGAACGTGGTTAAGGCGCGATTGCGCGATACGGTCGCTGCGATCATGGTGGCGGTACTGTTCATATTGTCGACCGCGGCGGGCGTCGTCTCTGGCGGCCTGATGAGACTGGTGTTGCGGGCGCTTGGCATCGCCGATGATTCGCTGCCGGGCGCGCTGTTGCTGGAATCGACCGGTTTCGCTACCGGCGTGTTGCTGAATTTCGCGTTGTTCATGCTGCTGCTGCGCGTGGTCGCGCACATACGCGCGGGCAAATTCACGCTGGTGGGGGCGGCGCTTGGGGCTCTGGCGGTCGCGGTGATGCAGCTGCTGGGCGCTCGTCTGTTGACGGGTGCGTCGCGCAACCCGATGCTGGCGCCGTTCGCAGCTATCATCGGCGTGCTCATCTGGTTCAACTTGGTGGCGCAGGTGATTATGATCTGCGCGGCGTTCATCGCCGAGTGCCGGCGGGGGGGGGCGGGGAGAGCCGGAGCTAGCTACAGCCGCTGTCAGCTGACAGGGTAACTGGCACCAAGCATTGCCGGATACGATATCGTATGAGACGGCTGCGAGCTTCATCGCAGGTCGCAAGGTGCATGTCTTTCATGAGATGTGCCGTAGAGCATATGACGAGAGGGGAGTTCCCATGGCGATTGATGTATATGGTGCAACATGGTGCGGCGACTGCCACCGTGCCAAGAACGCGCTCGACCGGTTCGGCGCCGCTTACACGTGGCACGACATCGAGCAGGAGGAGGGCGCGGCCGACCGTGCCGTTGAGATCAGCGGCCAAAAACACATCCCGGTCGTGCTCTATGGCGACGGGTCGTTCCAGGTCGAGCCGTCCGTCGTGGACATCCAGAACAAGCTCAACGAGCTTGGCCTGCTCGGGTGAGCGGTGAGTGGCTGCGGCGGTGGCGAGGTGCGGTATCGGCTGTCCGCCATTGAACACGATGCATCAATTCGCGCCTTATGGTCGGCGCTTTTGCAAAGTGAGGACAGCATCGTTGCTTGATTTGACCAGATTCTATTCGTAGGCAGAATTCGAATTTTGGTAGTTGAATGGTTCCGGGAGTGCTGGGACAGTGAATGATTCGACGATCTCGGGGATGCGGCTGTGGGAGGCCCGGAAGATCCATCGTTTCAGCTTGGCCCCGGCTTGTCCGGTGGGCTGGTGCGGGAGCGTCCCGAGGAGTTCCTTGAGTTGCCATGACCGGTAGGGCTGGCCCCTGGGATCCGTGTCCTGCCGTTCGGTGAGATCCTCCGGGTTCTTGGGCACGGCGTATCTGACGCCGCGCATCGCCTCGGTCGCCGTCTTGTCGTTGCCGCGCCGGGCCTGGTTCCGCACCCGTTTCCTGACCTGGCCGGGCGCGTCGCTCATCCGGGAGACGATGTGGAACGAGTCCGGGACGCGCCCGGCGTTCGGCAGGCGCTCCTTCACGCTGGCGTCGATCCACTTGGCGCCGTCGCCGGTGACTGCCTTGATGGAGGCGCGCTGCTCGTCGGTCGGCTGTCGGAAGAACAGGCCGGGCACCTCCTTGCCGTATCCGTCGTGCGCCCAGACGACCCGTCTGCGCTTGTGGTCGACGACCACGGTGATGTACGTGTGCCCCCCTTCCTGCAGCTGGTCTCGTCCACGCCTATCGCGGTGGGACCGTCGAACATGCACGGCATCGAGGATTCCAAGCGGGCGGCGACCCTGCGCGCGATATGGCCGGCCGTCCTCCACGCGATGCGTGGGAATCCGCCCACGGTCTTCTGGCTGGCGACCGCCGCCGGCCACGCGCACTCCATCTCGAAACCACTGGTGAGCCGGCTGTCCGGCTCCGCCCACGGCACTTGGGCGGCCGCCGCGCCATGCTCCGCGCACGCCACGCGCGGCGCCAGGCCCATGAGCTCGATCCCATAGCAGCCGAAGTCCTGGTGGCGCCATCGCCGTTCGCCGCCACCCCTCCCATATAACAGGCCCGTCCGCTATGAACCGCAAGATGAGGTCCACAGCGGACGGGCCTGTTCGTTCATATGGTCGGCGGTCATGGACATGCCCCATGCCTACTCCGGCAACGAGGCCGGAACCGGCGGTACCGCCACGACACGGCAACTCGACCGGTATAGGGACGGTCCATAACAAGTTCATACGGTTCATCGCACATTGAACATCAGTTGAACGACGAATGATATTTGATGCGCGCACCATGAACAGTGCCTGAATCAGCCATCGTCTCCGAAAAGCGGCGGATAGCCTTGTAAAGGCCATGATGCGTAGGCGCATTGCAACGGCACATTCGCATCGTCGTTGAAATAGGAGAGTGCTAGGGAGAGCCTGGTCATGCATATAGGAAAGATACGCAATATCATCAAACCAGCGGTGGCGTGCATAGCGCTTGCCGTGTTCGCCGCGCCGGGTACGGTAGTCTCCGCCGCGGCGCTTGAACGTGAAGGTGCCCCATTGGATGTGGTGGCCGATTGGAAATTCCAGCAGGCGCATTCCACCGGTTCCATCGACGGTGGTGACCTGGTCATCAAGGATATGTCGGGCAACGGCAACGATCTGCACATGCAGACCTACGGGAAAAATGATTACAAGCTCAGCGACTATGTCAACTGGTCGTCGAATTCGATGAACGGTGACGGTGGTGGAAGCCTGAAGCTCAACGGCGACAGCGATCTGGCGCATAAGAAGGATCATCCCGAGCAGCGAGATCCCAAGGGCGCGGATTTCATCACCGCGAGCGGCGCTCCCATCAACAAAGAGCAATTTGCCAACGGATACACCATGGAGTTCGTGTACTACCTTCCCGATGACTTCAACGCCGGTACCGATTCGTGGATGGGGCTTGCGGCCAGGCAATCCACAAACAGCAACATGGATGAACACGAGATGGGGTCGATGAGCCTGTCGATCTCCAATTGCAAGGAAACCCAGTTCAAGGCCGCCAACAAGGACAATGAGTCGACCATGAACACCGATGATCCCAACAACGGCGTCACCAGCTGGGGCGTCACCATGGATCACGGTGGCGTTTGGTATCACATCGCCGTCGTATCCGATGGCACGAACGTGGTGACATACACCAACGGTGCCAAAGCATTCCGCAATATCAACAAGAACGGCAATGGCCTGTATGCCGATCCGACCGATGGTCGCTTCCGCATCGGCTCGTCGTATTACAACGACACTTTCGACACCAGCCAATACAACAAGGACGACTTTGACAAGTTCCTGCGTGGCAACCTGCAGGAGGTGAGATTCTCCCGCGGTGCGCTGGCACAGGGCAACTGGATCGTGCCCAACCCGACCGAGTATCTCAAGGATTACGGTACCAACGATCGTTTCGTGCTGGACAACCCCAGCGTACATACGATGGCTTTCTTGCCGGACACGCAGAATGCCATCCGTTGGGTGCCCACGGTGATGGACCGAGCCATCGACCAGTTCGATTCGGAAGATTCCAGTCTTAATCTGACCAACATCGTGTCCCTCGGTGACGTGGTGGATAACTGGGACAGTGACGCGCAATGGCAGGCATCGTCCAAGGCGTTCGGGCGTATGCAGAAAGTGGGCGTCCCCTTCCTGGAGCAGCCGGGCAATCATGATTACAATGGAGGCAGGCATGGCTACGGAGTGCCCAGCTTGCGCAAGGCGGACAATTACCTGAAACACTTCGGACCCGACTCCGATTTCGGCAAGTATCAGAAAGAACACGGTTTTGCATACTCGCCCGATGGCCTGTCCTCATACCATCTGGTAGACAACGGCTCCTACAAGTATCTGGTGATGAACATCGACATGGGCGCGGTGGTCAGCAACTCGTCCTCGGCAAGCAATGACGATATGCGATGGTTCGAGCAGGTGCTCAAAGACCACCCGAACAACCCGACTGTGGTGGTGAGCCACGATATCTTCAAGTGCTCCGATTCACGTCCGAATGAAATCTCCCTCGATGACGATTCCGGATACAACGGTGAAGCCGGTGACGATGAAGGTGCCGGCTCGAAAATCTGGAACATCGTGAAACGGTACAACCAGGTATTCATGATGTACTCCGGTCACAATCACGGATCCGGACAAATGACCCTGACCAATGACGCCGGCAATCCGGTGCTGGGGCTGTTGTCCGACTATCAGTTCGCGTATAACGGCGGCAATGCGTTCTTCCAGTACGTCGGCATGGATGAAGCGAACAACAAGATCACCATGCGTACGTATTCGCCATACTCGGCATCGCTGCCCGCGGCCGAGCGTTCGTTCTTCGATGTCAACTCCCTGACCGGTGTCGGCAACACCTATGACGGATCGTTCGATTTCGCCAAACGATTCGCCGGTTACGAACATTCCTCCGGTTATGACACGCAGCAGTCGGTGATCTCCTTGGTGCGCGGCATCGGTGCGTTGAATGGTCAGACGCCGGCGAGCGAAGTACGGCAACTATATACTGCTCTGGCCGCATTGCCGGATAATGTGAAAGCGCAATTCGGTGATCCGTCGGATAGTGGCTCTCTGGCAGGCAGACTCGCCGCCGCATACAATGCCGCGTTCCCCAAGCCGGAACAGCCCGACACCAAGCCCGGTGCCGGCAATCAGACTGGAAGCCAAGGTGGGCATCAGGGTGGACAGTCCGGAAGCCAACAAGGGCAGAAGGGCGATGGCCATGGCAAGGGGCAGACGAATGCCGGCCCGGAGGCAATGGCCTCCACTGGTGCCGATGTGGCCCCGATCGTCGTTATCGCGATGATGACGATCTTGTTGGCCGGCGTGCTTGTGCTCGTGAAGCGTAAGCATCACCTTTCGCACTAACCGATTACCGGTGTGCAACCTGTCGACGAGCGAGCAGCCAATAGCTGGGCCTGATATAGAACCCGCGGTACTGGTTGCTCGCTCGTCGAATCAAGGAAAACCGAAGCACGCTTCGCGCCAATGCCGAAGACGCCGATGGCTTGCCGTGTCGCCACCTGCGCATTGGCGTCATGATTGTCGTGATCGTGGCCTACGTGATGTTCGGCCCGTTTCGCGGCGACATCGTTCTGGTCTTTGGCGCGTCGGCGATCTTCTACGTTTCCGGTACGTTCGCGTTTCCGGTACGTTCATCATGATGACGGTCATCCTTTCCCTGACCGGTCCCATCGAGCACGGTCAGGAAGAGCGGCAAGCCATCGAGGTCGGAACCGGCGGTGTGTCACCTGTCGGCCAGGAGCCTCCATCAACTAGTATCAGCTAGTATCCGATATGAAGCCGTGGCCTCATTGCCAATCGCCAAGGGAGGAAACCGTGCGCGCGCGACGTGACTTTGCATGGCCGAAACTGCTGACCGCGGACGGACGCGGCATCGCCTTCGGCGGCGACTACAATCCCGACCAATGGCCGGAGGACGTCTGGGACGACGACATCCGCCTGATGACCCAGGCCGGTGTCAACACCGTGGCCCTTGCCATCTTCAGCTGGGACCGCCTCCAACCCACCGAAGACCATTGGGATTTTGGCTGGCTCGATCGCATCATCGACAAGCTCGGCAAGGCTGGCATCGCGGTTGATTTGGCATCCGCGACGGCGACCGCACCCCTGTGGCTCTACGAAAACCATCCCGAAGTCCTTCCGCGAGACAAGTACGGTCATCCGGTCAACGCCGGCTCCCGCCAGTCCTGGAGCCCGACCAGCCCGGTGTTCAAGGAATACGCGCTAACCCTATGCCGCAAACTCGCCGAACGCTACGGCGCCAACCCATATGTGACGGCATGGCATATGGGAAACGAGTATGGGTGGAACAATCGCGACGACTACTCCGACAATGCGCTCGAAGCCTTCCGCGCATGGTGCCGCCGCAAGTACGGCACCATCGACGCACTTAACCAGGCGTGGGGCACCACGTTCTGGGGACAGGAGATGACCGGTTTCGGCGAAGTGCTCATCCCGCGGTTCATGGGTGCCGATTCCATGGTCAACCCCGGCCAGAAGCTTGATTTTGAACGGTTCGGCAATGACATGCTGCTCGACTTCTACAAAGCCGAACGTGACGCGATCGCCGAAATCTGCCCCGACAGACCCTTCACCACGAACTTCATGATCTCCACCGACCAGTGCTGTATGGACTACGCCGCGTGGGCGGAGGAAGTGGACTTCGTATCGAACGACCACTACTTCCACGAAGGCGAATCCCATCTCGACGAGCTGGCCTGCTCCGACGCGCTCGTGGATTCGCTGGCGCTCGGCAAACCGTGGTACGTCATGGAACATTCCACCTCAGCGGTGCAGTGGAAACCGCTGAACACCCGCAAATGTAAAGGGGAGACGGTGCGCGACTCCCTGGCCCACGTGGCCATGGGCGCAGACGCCATCAACTTCTTCCAGTGGCGCGCATCCGCGTTCGGCGCCGAAGCGTTCCATTCCGCTATGGTCCCGCACGCCGGCGAGGACACGAAACTGTTCCGTCAGGTGTGCGAATTGGGCGCGACGTTGCGGGCGCTCGCCGACGCCGGTGTTCAAGGCAGCGGATTGGCGGCATCGGACACGGCGATCCTCTTCAGCGCCGAATCGGAGTGGGCCACCCGATCCGAGACATTGCCGAGCATGAAACTCAGCCATTGGCATGATGTGCGTGACTGGTACCGTGCGTTCCTGAACGCTGGTGCACGCGCCGACATCGTGCCGCTCGCCTACGACTGGAGTTCCTATAAGACCATCGTGCTGCCGACCGTACTGATACTGAGCGACGCCGATACGCGGCGGTTGGCCGGTTTCGTACAGGCCGGAGGCCGTGTGGTGGTCGATTACGCGACCGGTCTGCTCGACGAGCGCTTCCACACGTGGCTCGGCGGGTATCCCGGTGCGGGCGATGGGCTGTTGCGCTCGATGCTGGGCGTTCGTGGTGAGGAATTCAACATTCTCGGTGCTGGGGCGGAAGGCGAGCCGAACGAGATTCGGCTGACGGGCACCAGGGATTCATCCACGATGGACGGTGCCGTGACCCGCCTGTGGCAGAACGACGTGACCGTCGCCGGACCGCATGTGCAGGTGCTTGCCACATATGCCGGCGAAGAAGCGGATGAGTGGGAGCTTGATGGCACGGCCGCGCTCACCCGCAACGCATACGGCGCGGGGGAGGCGTATTTCCTCGGCTGTGATCTGGGCGTGAGCGACCTGACGCGATTCGTGAGCGGCTGGCTTGCCGTGCAGCCGCCATCCTCCCCTCCGCCGCAGGTCCACAGTCAGTCGCCGCGCCCCCATCGTGGATCAACAGTCAGCGCCAACCCAGCCGTCAGCCGCAAGTCGTCGGCGCGACCCCTGATGTTCTGCACACCGTGCGTCAATCCGACGACGCCATATTCGACTTCTACCTGACACGTGGCAGATCGGATGTCGAACTGCGTGGCATCGCCGGGGAGCCGATCGTCCTGTTCCGGGCGGAACGGGGCAGTGACGGCGGTGCGTATACGGTGCATCGCAATGGCGTTCTCGTGGTGAAACGCCCGAACCCGTCGCTGTAGTCAATTGCGGCGAAACAAGGGAATGGGGGCGCGGATGGTTTTGGGAAACGGTCCGCGCCCCCCTACAGAGATTCCGGTGGCGACTGGCTGTTTCCGGCTCTATTTCAACGTTTTTGGACTGCCGCTTAAGTGCCTGGCCGCTTAAGTCGCCGCTCCTTCGGCGTGCCGCGACGGGCCGAAACGGATAGTTGGTGTAGCAGGGCAGCCTGAGGTTGTGTCTTGCTGGTTTGGGAAAATGATGGGGAAGGAATTTGGCCGATACTCTGGTGCAGCGAGGAGTGGGCCGGGGAGGGGGTCCTCCCCGGTGTTGTTATGCGGCGTTGGCGAGGAAGATGTGCTTGTGGTGATACTCGATGAACTCATGCGAAGGTTGGCTGATTGCCGGCAATGAGATCTCATGTCCATCGAAGTCATAGAGCCATCTGTCGTTGATGTCGGAGTGCCGCACCTTGTCATGGTTGACCATGATGCGGTAGTCGTCATCGATGGAGATGAGGCCTTGGTCGAAGGCCCGATCATGGAAGGCGTTGAGCAACAGCCCATTCGATGCGGCGGTTTTCTCGTTGGGCGTCGATGCCTTCCAAGGTTTGATGTGACTGGCGATCAGTAGTTTGGGAATCTGCATGCCGGTTATGCAGCATGTGCCGTGGTAGTTCTGCAATAGTGAATTGCGGAAATAGGATTGGTTGACCCGTTGAAGTATGGTTGCCGGTCGCTCCTCTCCGGTGGGCGCGTGTTCGGCGATGAACAGGGCTGTTGCTGTTTCGAGCGGCGAACAATGGATGGTACGCCAGAAAGTGTGCCCATGTATCCGTATGAGATTGCCACCCGTCTTTCGGATCTGGGCAGACTTGACTATTCCGCTCAGCCGGTGATGGAGTCCACCCGGGATGATCTCGATCCATTGGAGCGTGACCGCCTGCGCAAAATCATCGCTTCCTATCAATCCAGTGACCGGAATCTTTTGGAGCTTTCGGATGCGGACTTGGAGAAATCGCTGCGCCTTGTTGTGTCGGTCAATGGTGAGCTGACGCCGACTTTGGCAGGGTTGCTGCTTATCGGCAACGAAGAAGCGCTGCAGAGGCTTGTGCCGACGAATGAGGCGGCTTTTCAGGTTCTTGTGGGTACCGACATCAAGGTGAATCAGACCTACCGTGGCCCGTTGCTCAAAACCATAGAACAGATAGCCGAGTCGTTCAAGCCCTGGAATCCAGGCACGGAGCTGACCGTGGGTCTGTTTTCTTCGGTGGTTCCCGAATTTGACGAAAGGGCTTTCCGAGAGGCTTTGGTCAACGCATTCGGCCACAGGGACTATTCGCTTCTTGGTCGTGTGCGGGTATTGGTGGATGATGCCGGCTTAACCATTGCTAATCCCGGTGGATTCGTGGAAGGTATCAACGTCCATAACTTGCTTACTGCGGAGCCGCGTGGCCGCAATCCATGCCTGATGGATGCGTTGAAGAGAACCGGTCTCGCCGAACGTACGGGGCGCGGCATCGACCGTATATTCGAGGGTGCTTTGAACTATGGCCGTCCTCTGCCTGATTATTCGAGGTCCAACAGGCGTGGAGTGTCGGTGCTGTTGCCTCGTAGTGTGCCCGACAAGGCGTTTGTGGAACTGCTGGCCGAGGAACGTGAGCGCAGCGGCAAGTCCATGTCTCTCGATGGTCTGCTTATTTTGGACAAGCTCAAGAGTGAACGTCGTTGTGGCTTTGATGTGTTGTCGGGCTCTCTGGACATGAGTGACCAGCGTCTGCGCACCGTACTGGGGCAGCTGACGGAGGCGGGGCTTGTTGAAAGCGCTGGCGTTGGAGCTCGCCGCACGTATATGTTGGGTGCGAAAGTGTATCGGCGCAGCGGTAGGGCGATGGAATACGTTCGCCAATCAGACATCGATAGGGTGCGGTATCCCGAACTGATCATCGAGTTAATGCATGAACAGAAATCAGTGAGCAAAAACGATGTGATGGAATTGCTGCATCTTGAGGAGAATCAGGCGTACTACCAATTGCGAAAACTAGTCCTTGAAGGACGCGCTAAGAAGGTCGGCAGTGGACGCAACGTGCGGTATGCGGCAGTACGTTGAATGAGATACGCAGATCATTCTTGAACGGTTTTCTCTGAATTCCGAGATTTATCTCTGAATTCAGAGAAAGAATATCGGAATTCAGAGAAAACTAGTGTGCGATGTGGCTATTCCGCTTCAGGAATTATGTACGATTCGAACGTGGCCTGTATCTGCGATGCCGTCAGCCGCTTTATCGGTATGCTCCCTATGCGGGGCTTGATGTGGTTCCCGTAGCTGTTCCCATAGCGCGTCCTTGTGCTGTCGGCGATGTTCCAGATAGTTCACGTCATGCTCCCTTGCGTGATGATTCACATGATTCGCGTCTTCATGGTAGCGTCTCCCGCCGGCGCATGAGTGACTGGTCACGCTGTCAGTGGAATCTCCCCGACGGATATCCCGCCTATGCGGGATATCCACGCCGGCGTACGGAGATTCGCATGTTCGGGCGTACGATGGACCCGGTTTTTGCAGGATGCGGCCAACGCCTTGGATGGGCATGGGCCTGCAACCATCGTGAGCCGCCACGGGCGTTCGGCGATCGCCGGGCGGCGGATCGAGAAGGATCGGGCGATCGGGGCCGCCCACCATCCGAAACCATCGTCGGCGTCGCTTCAGCGGGGCATGCCGACGGTTCGCGTTTTCCGGCAAAGGGTCGGCCGGCGCTTTCCTCATTGAAGTTCGACGGGTCATGGTCCCGCCGTGAGGGTTGGACCGGTAATCGGGTGATGCCGAACGTCCCGACGGGACGGCGGCCGTGTCATCAAAGCGACCGCACGAACTCTCCGCCCGGAAGCGGACGGCGCTGATTTTGGATGACCCATCGGCCGTGGCATTCCCGGGCCCGGAACATGCCATGGGGTTTGCGGACCCCGGGCGACGCCGCATGGCCTTCCCGTTCCCGCGCCACGGGCGGCGGCATGGTTCATGGCGCCGACGGTGGGTCCGTCCGCACGCGGAGCGCTTCCATGCCTCGCTGACGGATGGTGGCGATCCCCCCCCCCGCAGAGAGGAGTATTGTTTCATTTGTAGATAACATTGTTACACAGTAGGAGAACATTGATATGCAATCTGAACGTTCGTTGATTCCCACCCCCATGCCGGTCCGGAGACACGCACGGTCCGGGAACAGGGGGCTGGCCCTCACCGCCCTGTGTCTGGCGGTGCTGCTGGTCGTGATGGACAACACCATCGTCAACGTCGCGATTCCCACGATGAGCGACGCGTTGAACGCCTCGTCCACGGACCTGCAGTGGGTGGTGGACGCCTACACGCTGTCCTTCGCGGCGCTGCTCCTGCCCGCCGGCAAACTCAGCGACCGATGGGGAAGAAGACGGATGCTGCTCGTCGGATTGGCGGGATTCGCCGTGGTCTCCGCAGCTACGGCCTTCTCCTGGGCCCTGTGGCAGCTGGTGACGCTGCGCGTGGTGTTGGGGGTCTGCGCCGCGCTGATCTATCCGGCGACGCTGTCGTCAATCATCGTCATCTTCGAAGGCTCCAGGTACCGTAGCCTGGCCGTTGGCCTGTGGGCGGCGACATCAGGGGTCGGCATCGCCCTGGGCCCGATCATCGGCGGCGTCCTGCTGGAGCACTATGCGTGGAATTCCATTTTCTGGGTGTGCTCCGTCATCGGCGTGGTGGCGCTGGCCTGCATCGCGGTGGCGGTGCCCGAGGTACGGGCGTACCGTTCCGAGAGGTTCGATTTCCCCGGCACCGTGTTATCGGTGGCCGGCGTGGGCCTGCTGGTGTGGGCGATCATCGAACGCCCGACTTACGGCTGGCTCTCCTGGCAGGTCATAGGCGGCATCTGCGCGGCCCTGATCATACTTGCGGTGTTCGCGGCGGTCGAGGGGCATACGCACGCCCCGCTCATCGATGTCGGCCTGTTCCGAAGGGCCACGTTCACGAGCAGCACCTGCGCGATCTGCGTCGCGTTCTTCTGCCTGTTCGGCTTCATCTTCATCACCACCCAATGGTTCCAGGCATTGCGTGGATACACCGCATTGCAGACGGCGGTCGCGACGCTGCCCTTCGCGGTGGTCATGGCGGCGGTCGCCCCGTTCGCCACGCAATTGGCGAAACGTTTCGGATACCGGTCGGTCGTCTCGACGGGACTGCTGTTCCTGTCGGCGAGCATGTTCGTGGTCACGCGTGTCGACGCCCATTGCAGCTACTGGTTCGTGGTCGTACCCACCATGGCCCTGATGGCGGCCGGCATCGCCCTGATCCAAGGGCCCGCCACGGACGCCCTGATGAGCACCGTTCCGGAAAGCTCGACCGGCGCCGCATCGGCCGTCAACGACACGATCCGTGAGATCGGCGGCACGCTGGGCGTCGCCGTCATGGGGTCCGCGATCTCCTCCGTCTACCCCGACGAGCTCTCGGACTCGTTATCCGGACTGCAGATCCCGTCTTCCATCGCGAAAGCCGCGGAGGATTCGGTGATGGCCGCGAAATCGATCCTTCCGCACCTGCCGGCAGGCATCCGACAGACCGTGGAGCAGTCCGTCTCGACCAGTTTCATGAGCGCCACGCATGCGGCATGCTGGATCGCCTGCGCCCTCGCATTGGCGTTCGCGCTGCTCTGCTGGATCACACTTCCCAAACACGATTCAGGCAATCTCCCCCAATAGAAAGGAACATCCATCATGAAAGACGACGGACGGATCCCACGGATCAAGGACACGGATATGACGGACCGTCTCCTGATGGCCGGCGCGATAGCGGAGGACACACGCAACCCCATCGGTGACATCGCGGCATGCTTCCCCGGTCACGGCAGCCAGAGCGTCGGCATGTTCCACGGCTGCCTGTCCGGCTTCCCCGAAGCCCGGCAGGTGGATTGGCAACGGTGTGTTGGACGGTTTCTTAGAGGACGAGTCCTTGTTGTGTGAATTCGTTGGGGCTCCGGTATGCGAGGGTGGAGTGGAGTCTCTGGTTGTCGGACCACCACACATAGTCGTCGGGGTCGGAGCGTAGTTGTTCCAGGCTGGTGTAGTGGTTCCGGTATATGAGCTCCTTCTTCAGGAGCCTGTTGGTGGATTCGACCACGGCGTTGTCGTACGGGTTGCCCTTCCTTGACAGCGATCTTCTGATGTCGAACACGTCGAGCAGCTCGTCGATCCTCGCGTTGTCGAA
>OGOO01001320.1_pt1 | contig 22343 bp, 9 predicted proteins | sample 1552651 | NCBI WGS metagenome assembly OGOO01 (sample SAMEA2580118, study PRJEB22360) | human gut metagenome | biome: human gut; feature: human-associated habitat; material: faeces | place: Denmark | collected 2008/2010 | reverse complement strand
GCCGATAGCGGACAGCCGCAAGGGCTGTCCCTACGAGGTACGCAGTCTAAATTTTGTGCGTATTTTTAAAAGGCGAACGAAGTTCGTCCCTACGATCTGCAAAACAAACTTTTCAGAAGATTTCGTGCCGCTGTCGCGGCATCGGTGCGTCGAGGTCGCCGCACCCTACAAATACGCATCAATAAATTGCTACAATTTTCGCGGGTGGATGATATCCGCTCCTACTTACTTTGATCGAAGCGAAATAACCCCTCATCTTGGCTTCGCCGAGCCAGCTCCCCTGCAGGGGAGCCAAAATAGATTTTTCAACAATTCCAGTTTTATCAACGTATCCCACACAACAAAAAATCCTATCCAATAGCGGATAGGATTTTTGTCTTATAATCATTGCTGAGTTTTTATACTCTGTTGCTCGGTCGGTCTTCGATTATCCTGCCGTCGGATATCCTGACAACGCGCGTTCCCTCTTCGGCGATCTCGTTGTCGTGGGTGATGAGGATTATCGTGCGCCCCTCGTCGTTGAGCTCATGGAGTATCTTCATGACCTCTTTGCCGGAGTGTGAGTCAAGGTTGCCGGTCGGTTCGTCTGCGAGGATTATCGGCGGGCGCGCGGCGACTGCGCGGGCTATTGCGACTCTCTGCTGCTGACCGCCTGACATCTGCGAGGGCAGGTGGTTCATGCGCTTTTCGAGTCCGACTCGGCGCAGCGCGTCGACCGAGAGCTTCTCGCGTTCCTCTTTTTTGACGCCTCTGTATATCAGCGGCAGCTCAACGTTTCCCTTTGCCGTAAGGCTCGGAATCAGATTAAAGCCCTGGAAGATGAAGCCTATTTCTTTGTTGCGTATCTCCGAAAGCTCGTCGTCCGACAGGTTTGAAACATCCTTGCCGTCAATGAGATATTCGCCGCTCGTGCAGATGTCGAGCAGACCGAGCATGTTCATCAGCGTCGATTTGCCCGAGCCGGAGTGACCGACGATCATCAGAAATTCTCCGCGGTCAACGGTCAGCGAAACTCCGTCGAGCGCGTGAACTTCATTTTCGCCGGGATTGTATATTTTATATGCGTCCTTGACTTCGATAAGATGCGCCATTGCAAAGCTCCTCAAGTGTTTTTTATAATTTTATCGCGATGTTGTTCATCAAGTCAAGTCAACATTTGTAAATTATTTTCGCGGCGGTATATTTCTTTCGCGCGTGCAGAAAATAGACGCAAGGGAGATGAAAATATGTCGCTGTCCGGAAAAGAATATGAAAAAATGACGAAGCGCGCCTCGCCGCCGAGCCCGAAGCTGATGAACCTGCTGAAAGCTTTTTTGATAGGGGGGCTCATCTGCGCGATAGGCGAGGGATTTTCTATGCTCTATGAGTCGCTCGGCGCGGACGAAAAGACGGTGTCGAGCCTTGTACCGTGTACTCTTGTCGTCGTTGCCGCCGTGCTGACCGCACTCGGCGTGTTCGACAAAATCGCCCGTCATGCGGGCGCAGGTACACTCGTGCCGATAACCGGCTTTGCGAATGCAGTCGTTTCGCCCGCGATGGAGTTTCAGAGCGAGGGCAGGATTCTCGGCACTGGCGCAAATATGTTTAAGGTTGCCGGACCTGTCATAGTCTATGGCAGTGCCGCGGCGGTCGTCTACGGCGTGATTTATTATATCGCGCTCAGGATAATGGGGTGAACCGATGGCAGAGAGAATTGGAAAATACACGCTGAAATTCGGCAACCGTCCGGGAATAATCGCATCCGCCGCGATAGTCGGCAGCAAGGAGGGGGACGGACCTCTCGGCGGGAGCTTCGATGAAATTATAACCGACGGCACATTCGGCGAAAAAACATGGGAGAAGGCGGAGAGCGCGTTTCAGCATCGCGCCGTGGTGAAGGCTATTGAAAAATCCGGCATGACGGCCGCCGATATAGATATGCTCATGGCGGGCGATTTGCTCAGCCAGTGCAGCGGCTCGGCGTTCGGCGCACGCGATCTCGGCATACCGTTTGTCGGGCTTTACGGCGCGTGCTCAACAATGGCTTTGTCGCTGGCATTGGCGGCGCTGAGTGTCGATTCTGGTGCGGCGCGTATAGCCGCCGCGGCAACTTCGTCGCATTTCTGCTCAGCGGAGAAGCAGTTCCGCACGCCGCTCGAATACGGCGGTCAGCGTCCTCCGACTGCCCAGTGGACGGCGACGGCGGCTGGGTGCGCCGTGATAGGGAAATCAGCGTCGCCGCATATTGAATTAGCCACATTCGGCAGGATAACCGACTACGGAGTCAAGGACGCGAACAACATGGGCGCGGCGATGGCGCCCGCCGCGTGCTCGACAATAACCGCCTTTTTGCAGGACACAAAAACGCAGCCGGAGGATCTCGATCTTATCTTAACGGGCGACCTCGGCTATGTCGGCTCAACGCTCCTGCGCGAGCTGATGAGAAAGCAGGAGCATATTGATATCACGACCTGCCACAACGACTGCGGACTGATGCTCTATCGGCTCAACGAGCAGGATGTGAACTCCGGCGGATCGGGCTGCGGATGCAGCGCGGCGGTGGTCTGCTCGCATATCGTCAGCGAGATGCGTTCGGGCAGGCTCAATAAAGTGCTCTTCGTCGGAACGGGCGCACTGCTCTCGGCAGTCTCACCGCTCCAGGGCGAGACGGTGCCGTCGATAGCCCACGCAGTCCTGATGACAAACTGAAAGGGGATAGCAATGGATACTGTGCAGAGTGTTTCAAAGAGCCTGAAGCTCGTTAGCTGCGCGCTGACCTCGATGCGCTGGCTCGATATAATCAAAAAGCTCATCGCCGCCGCGGCGATAGCGACAGCCGCCTGCTCGGCGCTGAGTATAATAGCCGCGTGCAAGGAGAAAAAGTGAAAAAACCGCGAAAACCGGCTGTAAAGTGCAATTGCTTTACGGCCGGTTTTTGTGTTATTAATAGGCTTGTCAGGCTTTCGTGCAGGGAAACCTGATTGACGAAGCCGAGACTGAGAGCTTATTTCACGAAATTCGCACTAAATTTATTACCCTGTACCTTGTAGGGTGCGGCGACTCGACGCACCGCTGCCGCCGACGGCGGCACAAAGTTTTCGCAAAGATTTATTCTATCGACCGTAGCGGCGAACTTCGCTCGCCTGCTTTTGAAGTCCGTATAGAGGTGACGGAGCCGGTTTTTCTGCTTATCTGTGTTGCTTTTTACCCCGATAAACCACTGCCGCAATGCTATATTACTATACATTATATATATGCCTTTTCATATAACGGATATGTAAAACAAATATAGCCGAAAAAATCCGTTTTTTATGTACTATCGGCAAATAACAGCTTTCTTGTTTCTATAACAAACATTAATATGGTAAATAAACGATATTATTCTTTAATATCATGATTTTTTGTGCATTTTTTACCCATAAAAAACGACTATTAATTCCTGATAAACATAAAAACGTCATTTTTAATGGCAATATAAAACAAAAATTACATTTTTCAACATATTTGCCAAATCTGTATTGTTAGCATACTATAAAAAATTAAAAAATCGTTGTGCAAACCATACAAAAATGATTAAAAAATTTTAAACTTATTGACAAAGTGCTGAACCGAGGGTTATTCTTTACATGGGGGATAATCATACCCTCTTGCTTTGTATTGCCCGAACAGAGCAAAATGACTTTGTCGCCAATGTGTTCCGTCAATTTGCGGGAGACGGAATGCTCTGATATATGGTGAAATTTTTAAAATGGAGGTGTAAATTTGAAGAAAATGAAACGCTTGTTAGCAATCATCCTTGCTTCACTGCTCATACTCTCATCGGCTACCGCCGGCGCGAGTGCGTACCAGGCTTATAAGGATGACGCGCTGACAAAGTACGACTTTACTGACACTGCGGTTCTGACCACGGAGCAGTATGCGTCTGCGCTTCTTGACTACGCTGACAAGGCGCTTGCTAAGGCGAACCTCACGATGGATCTTTCCGTTCTGGGTAAGCTTGACGCAACGTCGATCGATAATGCGCTTGACAGTGTCTACAATCTTATCAACAACAATAGTTTGCTCCTTTGGATGGTAGGCGATCTTAATAAGCTTAAAGTCAGCGCGATAAAGTCAACGCGCAGAAGCAACAGCACTGATGTTGCGGTCATTAAGTCACTCCTTCAGTTCCTTGCAGAAAACAAGGGAATAGTCAAGAAGGCTGTTGTCGGCGGCGTTGGTAGCAGCAAACGAGACGGCGGTATTTCTCTTGGTATTGCCAACTCGTTTGTCAAGGTCGATCTGAATGTCGAAAAGATGGTCAGACAGATGCTCTGGGGTCTTGCGTATCCGAATACAGAGTATAATCCGGATACAGGCCTTGGTAGCCCCAATAACATCGACAGCATGCTTCAGGTCATCATTCAGAACGCTCTTGCAGGCGTTAAAGAGATTCCCGAAAGCGTCAGAAATCTCGTTGACCTCAACTCGAAAAAGTCAACATATGACTTCATCGAGGATCTGCTTCAGACAGCTTATAACGATATAGCTGTTCCGATGCTCAATGACCAGACAATGAAATGGCTCGGTCAGGAGATCGACAAGGATACCACAGGTACTCTTGCGGGTCTGTTCAACAGGGACTTCAGGGTTTCGGCCTATACCGTCCCCGCGGACAGCACTCTTGTTGCTGAGCTCAATAACATTGCCGGAGGCATTGTTAACGGACTTCTGAAGAACTACAACGGTTGGGTCTCGGGTGACAATTCAAAGCTCACCGATAATGTTGTCGCAGTTGCGAGATACATTCTCAAAGAGACCGGCGATTACTTCTTCCCGGATTGGCAGAAGCACATCGCAACAGACGAAGAGATCGATGCAATGAGCAAGGAAGAGCTTATCGCTTATCTTGCGCGCTCGATCATCAACGCATCAGTCGGCTATATGTACATCCCCGAGGATGTCACGACTGTTGTGGGAGTTACATGGGAGGCTGTTAAGCAGCTCATGGCTCAGTTCCTTCCCGAAAGAGATTACAGCAATTATCCCAAGACTATTGACGGTATTCTTGATATGCTTGCGGATTATGTTGCTTACAATGTCAACCCCGGTATCGACCTTAATGCGGGCAGCCTCAAAGAGGCGCTCAATTACGGTTCCGGATTCGAGAGCATGTTGACTACTGCCGTTAAGTGGCTTGCCGCTGACCCGCAGTTCTACACAGGTCTCCTTCCCGACACGACGGTTGATACCTCTAACGGATGGAAAGCACTTGATGATATCTTCTTCAAGCTGTTGGACAAATCTATTCTTCCCGCAAAGTTTGCCAACAGCGGAAGCGAGACTATCCTCAAGGATATTGTTTATTCTATCCTCAACGGACTGCTCGTTGATCAGGATCTGACCTGCATCTCAGACCTGTTTGTTAAGAATGAGTCCGGTGTCTTCGCCACTCAGACTCTCAAGCAGAGCATCGTGAGACTCGTTACCGATATCCTCAACGCAGTTCTTCCGGAAACGATAACCAAGACTTACGGCTCGCTCAATGAGATCGTTTCGAACTCTGAGCTTGGCTCGATAGTCGAGAATCTTATCGGCTCCCTGAATTCCAAGAAGGACAGGCTTGTTCCGCCTATCGTCAACATCGTGGCTCAGGTTCTGAAGCTTGTCGATAAGTCGAAGTTTGGTCAGATGGAATTCGCAGGTCCGACCAGAGTATCTCCCCCGGAAAAGGGTGATGTGGCTTATTCTGTCACGATCTACAACGGATCGAAGGGTATAAACAGAGGATACACTGACAAGAACGGCACCTTTACACAGGATGCACTTTATCAGTACAGGATCGCGAGCGTTTCGGCAACCGCTTATACTGCAGCGGGAGCCGGCTCCAACGTCGGCGTTTCCGGTGTCAGCGCCGGCGATGTCATCAACGGCGGCGACTCCAAGGTGCTCTCTGTTTCCAAACCCGGTACAACGGATACCGTTGTCGTCCTCACGGTCGGCTACTATATCCTTACCGAGAGCGGTGAATCACTTACGGGTGACACCCCGGTTTATGCTTCGTATTATACCTACTATTGCTCTGATACTGTAGATGATGATAGCCTTAAAAATTCAGAAGCATCTGGCAATAGTTATAACAAACATTCTATCAAATATCCGGTTGCAGGATTCATGAATCAAAATGAATCTATCAATGTTATTGAGAATGTTCAGGTTGAAATCAGCAGAGAAAAGGCTACAAGTCACGATAGAAATGCAACCGCCAAGCAGAATGCATCCACATTTAACAACGGTTCCGGAGCATATTTTGAAGATGTCATGTTCTCAATAGTAACCAAGAATGAGGACTCGACTTCGACGAAAAGCCTTTGGAAGGCAAAGTCCGGCGTGACAAGAGCGGATATTCCAGACGGAACATATCGTATAAAAGCTTCGATTTTTGGCGAATATACCTACAATCTTTGGCCAAATAACACGCATAAGCATGATAAAACATGGATTCCTGAAATTTCGGTCTTTGTTTACAACGACTATGACGTTCCTGCTAAGTACAGCCAGTATTCCGGCGAGCAGCGTCAGCGCGCTAACTACAGCGCAGATGCAGATGCTGAGTGGGCAGCATATCAGTCGGCTCTTATCATGGCAGCCAACTATGCTCTCAGACCGAAACTGAAGGCTAACTTCTCGAACGCTACCTACATGGCTCAGTACAAGATTATCGCTGATAACCTTGACGCAGCTGCGGCAGCACTCGACAAGAAGGTCGTTTCCGCTTCCGTTGACTCGCTCAAGACCGCCGTTGAGGCAGTCCAGGGCGCACCCAATCCGGAAGGCTCCGTCTACTGGGATCAGGGATATAACTTCTTCGGTTACGATGATTTTAATTCCGTCTCCTGGAACGGCTGGAAGGAAGCCAGAAATCGTGCTCTCAACCTCTACAACTCGACCATAGCTCCCAAGGAGCCTGTTGCTCCCGAGAAGCCCGGCGATGACGCCACTCTGATCGAGAAGCAGAAGTATGAGAAGGCATATGCACAGTGGCAGACCGACCACGCAGCGTGGGAGACCGCGATTGCCGCTTGGCAGATGCCCACAATATCCGCTATCGATGTTGCTTATGCTGAGCAGCAGATCGAGCTTTGGGGTCCCAGACTTATAAAGCTTGCCGCTGTCAAGACGCACCTCGATGCGGCTATCAAGATGTGCACCATCAACCCAGCCGATGCTTCCAAGTATGACGCGGACAGATGGGAAGCATATGCAAAGTCATTTGCTTATGCTCAGAAGGTTTCGACCTCGTTCAACGCCTCTACGACCATGCGCACACAGGTCAGAGAAGCTATGAACAACCTTATCTACAACTGGAAGCGCCTTATTGCTAACCCCGTTGTCTCCGTCACCTTCACCTTCACGGTGAATGGCGTGACTCACGCGGTTCTCACCGGCAACCAGGGCGATCCCGTTGATCTCAGCTCCATCGAAGCTCCTGCCGCACCTGTCGGCATGCACTTCGTCGGTTGGGGCAACGTACCCGCAACGTTTGACGCTGACGCTACATTCGAAGCTCAGTTCGCAAACAACACGGATACAAAGTACACCGTGAATGTTTATAATATGGACACCACCGGCGCTTATCCGTCAGCTCCCGACAGCACCTATCAGGGTGCCGGCGAGACCGGTTCGACCGCCGACATAACCGCCGACGCAGTTCCCGCAGAGGGCTTCTCGCTCGATTCCGCGAAGAGCGTCCTTACCGGCACTATCGCCGCTGACGGTTCTCTTGTCCTTAGCATTTATTATTCACGCAATAAGTACACCATAACTTATGCTAACACGGACCTCAAGCCCGATGAACGCTATTATGGTGCAGTAGTTAATCCCGCCACTCCCGAAAAGGCCGGATTTAAATTTGACGGCTGGGTGGAGGAAGTTCCCGCCACCATGCCCGCACAGAGCATCACTCTTACGGCTAAGTGGAACGAGAATCCCGCAGACTACACCGATTATGACATAGCTGTTGATGCTGCCAAAGCTAAGAAGGCAGAGGCCAACTACGACAAGAAGTACACTGCTGACACCAGAGCTGCCCTTGACACCGCACTTAATGAGGATGTCTCCGGCAAGAAGCTCAGCGAGCAGGGCGTTGTTGACGCTCAGACAGCGAAGATAAACGCCGCGGTTAAGGGTCTTAAACTCATGACCTACAACGCAGAGTTCTATGTCGACAATAAGCTTTATCATACCGTCGCCACAGAGGTTGACGCTCAGATCGTCGCCCCCGAAGCTCCCACCAAGGTAGGCTACACCTTCACAGGTTGGAACCCCGAAGTCGGAGTCATGGGTGTCGAGGATGTTAGATTTGACGCTAAGTTCTCGGCAGGCACCGTCGGCTACAAGGTTGAGACCTATGTCATGGGTCTTGACGGTAACTACGGCGACGCTGCTATCGAGGATAAGTCTGCTACTACCGGCGAGACTGTTTCCGTAACCCCCGACGCCCGCGAGGGCTTCACGGTTGCAGGTGACAGCGTCCTTTCCGGCACAGTCCTTGCGGACGGCAGCCTTGTTCTTAAGGTCTACTACAGCCGTAACCAGTACAAGCTTTCTGTTGACGGCGCAGAGTCCATGGTTTACTATGGCGCAGCTATCAGTGTTGCAGAACCCACAAAGGCGCATGAGACCTTTGACGGTTGGGATCCTGCACTTCCCGAGACCATGCCCGCGCACGACGTAACAGTCGTTTCGACATGGATTAAGGACGACGCCGACTACACCGCTTACAATGCGGCTAAGGCAGAGGCTGAAGCTAAGCAGAAGGAAGAGAACTACGACAAGAAGTACACCGCCGAGACCAGAAACGCTCTCGCGGAAGCCATTAAAACAGTAGTTCCCGAAGGTCTGAAGTACGACGAGCAGGAGACAATCGACGCAGCCACCAAGGCAATCAACGATGCGGTCACAGCTCTTGAGCTCATGACCTACAAAGCCACCTTCTATGTTGACGGCGCTGAATACAAGGTTGTTACTGCGAAGGTCGGCGAGCAGATTGCTAAGCCCGACGATCCCTCCAAGACAGGTTATGTCTTCACAGGTTGGGATCCCGAAGTCGGAGTAATGGGCGTAGAGAATGTTAGGTTCGATGCCAAGTTCTCCGCAGGCGAAGTTTCTTACACGATTGAGACCTATGTCATGGGTCTTGATGGCGAGTACGGCGCTGCCGAAACAAAGAACGTTCCCGCAACCACGGGCGAAGAGATAACTCTTACTCCCGACGCCCGCGAGGGCTTCACGGTTGCAGGCGAGAGCGTTCTCACCGGCAAAGTCGCGGCAGACAGCAGCCTTACCCTGAAGGTCTACTACAGCCGTAACCAGTACAAGCTTACTGTTGACGGCGTAGAGTCCCTGGTTTACTATGGCGCAGCTCTCGAGATAGCCGATCCGGCTCCCAGAGAGGGCTACACCTTTACCGGCTGGAGCCCCGCGGTTCCCGCCACCATGCCTGCAGAGGATCTGACTCTCGTTCCCCAGTGGAGCGAGAACGGCGCTGACTACACCGCCTATAACAAGGCAGTCTCAGCGGCTAAGGCAAAGCAGACCGAGTCCGACTACGCAGCAAGATACACCGAGGAGAGCAGAAATGCTCTTGCAGCGGCTCTTGCAGCAGATGTCTCCGGCAAGAAGTACACCCAGCAGGGTGAAGTTGATGCGGCAACAACCGCTATCAACAACGCAGTCGCAGGTCTCAACAAGATGACCTACAACGCAATATTCACAGTCGACGGCGAAGAGTACGCCAAGGTTCCCACGAAGGTTGACGATCAGATCGTCGCTCCCAAGGATCCGTCCAAGGAAGGCTACACCTTCGCAGGTTGGAGACCCTCCGTCGGCGTTATGGGTACCGCAGACGCTACCTTCGAGGCAGTGTTCGCAGCGGCAGGTAACACCGCTTATACCGTCAACACCTATGTAATGGGCACCGACGGCACTTACGGCGAGCCTACCTCCGATACTCTTACCGGAACCACCGGCTCTACCGCTACCTACGCACCTGAGGCTCGCGAGGGCTTCACCGTTGCGGACGAGAGCGTTCTTTCCGGCACTATCGCGGCAGACGGAAGCCTTGTCCTCAAGGTATTCTACAGCCGCAACCAGTACACCCTTACCGCTGAAGGCGTTGCGTATACCTTCTACTATGGCGCGGCTGTTTCCGTAGCAGACCCCGTCAAGGCGCACTATACCTTCGCATGTTGGGATCCTGCGCTTCCCGAGACCATGCCCGCACACGATGTAACAGTCGTTGCTAAGTGGACAGAGGACGGCGCTGACTACACCGCTTACAAAGCGGCAGTCGCAGCGGCTCAGGCGAAGAAGGCCGAGACTGACTATGATAAGACCTACACCGCAGAGTCCAGAGCGGCTCTTGCAGAAGCTCTTGCTAACGATGTCTCCGGCAAGAAGTACTCCGAGCAGGGTGTTGTTGATGCAGCCACCACGGCTATCAACGATGCAGTCAAAGCTCTCGAGCGTATGACCTACACCGCTACCTTCTATGTTGACGGCGCTGTTCATGCAACCGTTCAGGCGAAGGTCGGCGAGCAGATTGCTCTTCCCGAAGAGCCCGCCAAGGAAGGCTATGTCTTCACCGGTTGGGATCCCGCAGTCGGCGTTATGGGCACTGAGGATGTTTCCTTCAACGCTCAGTTCACCGCAGGCGCAGTCTCCTACAAGGTCGAGACTTACGAAATGGATGTCAACGGCGCTTACGGCGCGGCAACGGTTAAGACTGTTCTCGCAACCACAGGCGAAGCCGTCTCCGTCACACCCGAGACCCGCGAGGGATTCACGGTTGCTGATAACAGCGTCCTTTCCGGCACAGTCGAAGCTGACAGCAGCCTTGTTCTCAAGGTCTACTACAGCCGTAACCAGTACAAGCTTTCTGTTGACGGCGTAGAGTCCGATGTTTACTATGGCGCAGCTCTTAACATTGCCGCTCCGGCAGCAAGAGAGGGCTTCACCTTCACCGGCTGGAATGTCGAAGTTCCCGCCAACATGCCCGCATCTGACCTGACCCTCGTTTCCCAGTGGAGCGAGAACGACGCCGACTACTCCGCTTACAACGCGGCAGTCTCAGCGGCTCAGGCGAAGAAGGGCGAAGAGAATTATGACAAGACCTACACCGCCGAGACCAGAGCTGCTCTTGCAGAAGCTCTTGCTAACGATGTCGTCGGCAAGAAGTATTCCGAGCAGTCTGTTGTCGATGCAGCTACCAAGGCTATCAACGACGCAGTTGCAGCTCTCAAAGTTATGACCTACAACGCGATCTTCACGGTCGACGGCGTCCAGTACGAAGTCGTTCCCACGAAGGTTGGCGAGCAGATCGTCGCTCCGAAGGATCCCGCTAAGGAAGGCTATGTCTTCAAGGGATGGGATAAGGAAGTCGGCAAGATGGGCGTTGAGGATATCACCTTCACCGCTCAGTTCGAAAAGGCGTCCGGCATTGCCTACACCGTCGAGGTTTACACGATGGATGTCAACGGCAACTACGGCGCAGCTGAGACAAAGACCCTTTATGGCACCACCGACGCTGAGGTCACTGCAGACACAACTGCCGCCGAAGGCTTCACCTTCGACGAGTCGGCAGCTAATGTTGTCAGCGGCAAGGTCGCAGCCGACGGTAGCCTCGTACTGAAGGTCTACTTTGCCCGTAACCAGTACAAGCTTACTGTTGACGGCGCAGAGTCCGAAGTTTACTACGGCGCAGCTCTTGACATTGCCACCCCGGCAGCGCGTAAGGGCTACACCTTCACCGGCTGGAACGTTGATGTTCCCGCCAACATGCCCGCATCCGACCTGACCCTCGTTTCCCAGTGGAGCGAGAACGACGCTGACTACACCGCTTACAATGCGGCAGTTGCAGCGGCTCAGGCGAAGAAGGCCGAGACTGACTATGATAAGACCTACACCGCAGAGTCCAGAGCGGCTCTCAATGCAGCTCTTGCAGAAAAAGTTTCCGGCAAGAAGTATTCCGAGCAGAATGTTGTCGATGCAGCCGCCAAGGCTATCAACGATGCAGTTGCTTCTCTCGAGGTCATGACCTACAACGCAACCTTCTATGTTGACGGCGTTAAGTACAGAGTCGTTCCCACGAAGGTCGGCGAGCAGATCATCGCTCCCGAGAATCCCACCAAGGAAGGCTTCGTCTTCACCGGTTGGGATAAGGAAGTCGGAGCCATGGGCACCGAGAATGTTTCCTTCAACGCTCAGTTCTCCGCCGGCGAAGTCTCCTACAAGGTTGAGACTTATGTCATGGGCCTTGACGGACAGTACGGCGCAGCAGAGACCAAGACTGTTCCCGCAACCACCGACGCGGCCGTCTCCGTCGATCCCGAGGCTCGTGAGGGCTTCACGGTCGCCGCTGACAGCGTCCTCTCCGGCACAGTCGCAGCTGACGGCAGCCTTGTTCTCAAGGTTTACTACAGCCGTAACCAGTATAAGCTTACGGTTGACGGTGCAGAGTCCATGGTTTACTACGGTGCTGAGCTCAACATCGCAGAGCCCACCAAGGATCACTACACCTTCGCAGGTTGGAACGTCGAAGTTCCTGCCACCATGCCCGCATCCGACCTGACCCTCGTTTCCCAGTGGATCGAGGAAGGCGCTGACTACACTGCATATGATGCAGCAGTCAAGGCCGCTCAGGCTAAGCAGGGCGAAGATAACTACGACAGAAAGTACACTGCCGAGACCAGAGATGCTCTTGCAGAAGCTCTTGCAAAGGATGTTTCCGGCAAGAAGTACACCCAGCAGGGTGAAGTTGATGCAGCCACCACGGCTATCAACGATGCAGTCAAAGCTCTCGAGCTTGAGACCTACACCGCTACCTTCTATGTAAACGGCGAAGTTCATGCAACCGTTACCGCGAAGGTCGGCGAGCAGATCGCAGCTCCCGCAGATCCGATTGTCGACGGTTACAACTTCACCGGTTGGGATCCCGAGGTCGGAACTATGGGCATCGAGAATGTCAGATTTGACGCTATTCTTGTTGCCAGCGGCTCCTCCATCATCTCCGTCACTCCGGCGACCCCGAACTACGGCGGCATGCATCAGTATGCAGTCAAGGTCAAGGGCGAGCCTCAGAAACTCAGAATAGTTGACGCTTATGGCACTACCCGCACGTTTGACAGAAACACCTCCATGACAAGCGATGTCAATGCGTTTGGTATTCTGAAGATAGAGAAGACTGAGGATGGCGAGATTTGGACCCTGAATGTCAATCTCGTTGAGGGTGAGTATACCGCTCTCGCGAAGTTTGACAAGGCTTGGGAAGAGGACGGCTACGACTTTACCGTTAAGTTTGATACCAAGCCCTCCGAGCCTGTTTCTGATGGTGTCCTTGATGTAACCTACAACACCCCGAACTACGGTGGCAAGCAGGAATATTTCGTCAGGGTTTCCGGCAAGGCTGACAAGATCCAGATTGCCTATGAAAATGGCGGAACTACCACTCGTGCAAGGTATGATCTGAGAGTATCTATCAAGTCCTACGATGCACAGGGTAACGAAGTCGATGCTAAGAGTGCAAATCTTGCTTATGAGATTTGGACTGTAAAACTTAACATTGCTGAAGGCAAGCATGTTGCCAGAGCAAAGTACGGCAAGGTATGGACCGGAGATCATGAATTTACTGTTGTTTATGATGTCAAACCCGCGCCTAAGGGAGTTGTTGACGTAACCTACGACACCCCGAATTACGGCGGTAAGCAGCAGTACTCATTCAAGGTCGACGGCAAGGCCAGCAAGATCCAGATTGCTTATGGAGAGGGTGGAACAACCACATTCATAAGGATCGATCCGAGAATTTCTATCAAGTCTTACGATGCACAGGGCAACGAAGTCAGCGCTAACAGTGCCGATCTTGCTTATGAGATCTGGACCGTCAAACTCAGCATCCCCGAAGGTAAACATCTTGCAAAGGCTAAGTATGGCAAGACCTGGACTGACGGCTTTGAATTTGATGTGGTTATCACTTCCAAGCCCATAAAGGCTGTCAGCGTTACTGCAGTTAGTGTTTCTGCTGATTCTGTCGCAGTCACTGTCAACGGTACTGCCAAGAAGGTTAGAATAACCTATGCTTCGGGTGCTACCAGGACTTATGACAGAGATGACATAGGTGTTTCCATCGCTTCTAACGGCGACGGCGAGATCTGGACCATCAATGTTAAGCTCACCGAAGGCGATTACACCGCAACTGCGAAGTATATGGCCAACGGCAAGCAGGTCTGGGATACTACCGACTTTGCTTTCACGGTCTAAGACTGTGAATAAAAACTGAAATCCTGCTCAAAAGACAGGTGAGAAGGGGAGTCGCTTTCGGGCGGCTCCCCCGATTTTTTGCCCCTAAGTTTACTTGAACTATCTGAAAAAATATGATACAATAGTTGCAGTACAAGTATAATTTTCAGGTTGGTGAAATTTTTATGACTCCGAATATCTCGAAACACACTCTTCAGAGACTGCCGATGTACCTGAGCTATATCCAGGGGCTTCCGGAGGATGCACCGAAAAATATATCCGCTACAACTATCGCCGAAGCACTTCAGCTCAATGATGTTCAGGTGCGCAAGGATCTCGCGAGTGTCAGCTCGTCCGGCAAGCCGAAGGTCGGCTACAATGTCAAGGATCTTATCGCGGAGCTTGAAGCTTTCCTCGGCTATAATGATATCGATAACGCCGTGATAGTCGGCGCCGGCAGCCTCGGCAAGGCGCTGCTCAACTACAGCGGTTTCAAGGCTTACGGGCTCAATATAATCGCCGCGTTCGATCTCTGCGAAGAGCCGACCGAATTCCAGGGCAAGACGGTATTCCCGATAGCCCAGCTCGGCAGCTTCTGCCGCAAAGTGAATGTGCATATAGGCATCATCACCGTCCCCGCATCGAGCGCGCAGGAGATATGCGATCTGCTTGTTGAAAGCGGCATCCGCGCAATCTGGAACTTTGCTCCGGTTCATCTCGTTGTCCCGGATGGCATACTTGTCCAGAACGAGAATATGGCATCGTCGCTCGCTCTGCTTTCAAACCACCTGCGCGAGCAAATGAAAAAGTGAACATAAAAAATCATCGGCTGTCGAACAAAAACGGCAGCCGATTTTTTGTATTTAATATGCGAAATTTGATATGTAATATTATAGATGCTTGTGCAGCAAAATGTGCAAATGGGATTTGTCGCAGAATCTATTAGGCGCATTGTAGGGTGCGGCGACTCGACGCACCGCTGCCGCGACAGCGGCACGATGTGAATTTGTAGAATTTATACCCTACCTTCACGACCTAACATAATCAAACGATATACACTACCCGCGTTTCGGCATTTTCTTTTTGTTTGAAAAAGAAAACGCCTACAAAAGAAAAGCAAACTGTGCCCACAGAAAGGCAAGCAAGCATCGCTTTAAAGTAAGTCTTTTTGCGCCATGCTGCGAAAAAAGCACTTGAAATGCGGGAGCATTCCTGTGCGCCTTTTTCTTGCCTGTCATCAAAAATCCAATACTTTTAAGTGCAAGCAGTTTTGCTACGCAAAACCGATGTGTGCTTGCCTTTCCGTGGGCTGCACCCGCTCGACACCCGCAACGCCGCGCCGCAGCACATAGCTCGCGACTCGCGATTGGTTGCTCGGCACATTCGCACGCAAACGTGCCGGAGCTTGAACGAATGCGTGCTCGTGCGTCTTGCTTCGCAAGCCGTTCAGCCCTCTCAAAACATAGTCGCCTATCGCCCTTGAAGCGGGCGCTATGCTCCTTGTTTTTCGCCAACATCGCCTCGCTTCATCCGCCACTGGCGGCGCTTCGGTGATGTTGCCCACCTCTCTCAATCGGCTTATCGAGCACTGCGGCGCGGCTATTGGAAGTCTGATTATAAGAATCAGCTGATCACTTACTTTTACTTTGCTACAGCTCGAGTGATAAACAAATCCCAATTTACTGTGCTCATAAAGGTATATTCATCTTGCAACGCATCAATATAAAGCAAAAAAATCCTACCCAACGGAAAACCATGGATAGGATTCTTGCTTTATTATACGCTCCGCTGAACTTCTTTATTTTATCGGGACAATAACGAAGCTGTATGCAAGTTCCTTGCGTCCGTCAACTGTGTACTGCGGGAGAACATCGGGACCGCAGCTGCCGGTGCCCGTGCCTCTGAGGAAGCCGTCGATGTCAATTGCCGTCGTGTTCTCGGAGTGGAGGTCGTCGCGGTGCATCGAGCGCTGCATCAGAGCCTGCGTGAAGTGCCTCGCTGTGAAGCTGAGATCTCTGTCAGGGTTGCAGATCATCAGTCCGACGCCGTCGGCATCCGTGATGCTGAGCTTGCGAACGCCTGTGCGCACTCCGTAATCCTGCGGCTTGATATAGAATTCATCCATATCGTTGACCGTGGTCCTGTATGTGCCGAATGTCGTGTGCTCTCTGAAATCGATCATGTTTTCACCGGGACCGTAGCCGAGATATTCGATGTTCTCGAAGCTCATCGGCATCTCGAACACAAGACCGAAGCGCGGCAGAGCTGCAGCGGCTCTCTGCTGGGATTTCGAGTTGAATACCGTCTCGACTTTTATGCATCCTGCGGCGTCGACAGTGTATTTAAGATTGACCTTTGCAACAACGCCCTTCTTCGAGCGGAGGTTGAAGTCAACGGTGAATTTCGCCGAGTGCTTGGCCGAGGAGAAGTTCACTGAATGCGGAATAGCTTTTATGTCGTCGTATCCGGCCTTTTCCCACTTCGCGATGATAACTCTGTCGTTGTCGAGCATCGCGCGGAAGATGTTCGGGATGAAGCCCTTGTGCGCGGCGGGGGACTGGTTAATGAGTTCTTTTTCACCGAGCTTGTAGGACGCTATCTCGCCGGCCTTGAGGTCGAATTTCACCGAGCCGCCGTCAAAGCTGATTTTTGCGGAGTTTCTGCCCACTTTGCATTCTAATTTGCTGCCGGTCGGCAGAGCGACTTTCTTGTGCTCTTTCTTTATTATAACCTGCTCGCGTGCGATGAAAGCGTCGCCGTCGAAATATTCAAAGTTCATGCGGCAGTCGCAGCCGGCGGGGATCTTTGTTTTGAATGTCACCTTTTCGCTCTTGCAGGGCGCAATGTCGAGCGAGAAACGCTCCCTCTCTTCGCCCTCAATGCCGTCAACAGTCATCGAGCGGACGATTGTGATATATCCCGAACTGCGGAAGCGGTTTGTGTTCGTAAAAGTGAAGCTGCCGTCGCGGTTGTATTTTGCTCTGACGGGGCGATAGACCGCCTGCATCTCAAGCGCGCCGCTCGAAGGCGTGCGGTCGGGATGAACAAGACCGTCAACGCAGAAGTTGCCGTCGTGTTTCTTCTCGCCGTGGTCGCCGCCGTAGGTGTATTCATACGGACCGTCCGCGTGATATACCGCGTGATCTGCCCATTCCCAGATGCAGCCGCCCATGAGATTGTCGTATTTATAGAAACTGTCCCAGTATTCCTCCATCGCACCTGGGCCGAAGCCCATCGCGTGGACATATTCGCAAAGGAAGTAGGGCTTCGTCTTGTACCATTTACCCCTCTGTGTGCCCATGCCGACGCGCTCAACCTGCGCGTGTGTCGGGTACATGTCGGAGACCACATCGTAAGCCTTGCGCTTTGTGTGGATAACACCCTCGTAGTGAGTGGGTATCTCCGGGCAGGTCTCGTGCAGATAATCGTAGCAGACATCCTGGCAGGCATAGCCGCCCGCCTCGTTGCCGAGCGACCACATCGTGATGCACGGGTGACTCCTGTCGCGGTAATACATTCTCTTGACTCTGTCGAGATATCTCGGAGCCCACTTGAGATCGTGGCTTATCTTGTTTATATCATTGTGCGGAGCGAAAAATGCGCCGTGAGTTTCGATATCCGCCTCGTCGACTATATAAAGACCGTATGTGTCGGCAAGAGCTATCAGACATGGATCGGGGGGATAGTGCGAGGTGCGTATTGCGTTGCCGTTATACTCTTTGATGAGTTTTACGTCTTTTTCATAGTCATCAAAGGTCATGACATAGCCGGTTTTGCCGTTTGTGTCGTGATGATTGACGCCCTTGAACTTGATGACCTGTCCGTTGAATGTAAAGGTGTTACCCTTTATCTCCACTGTTTTGAAGCCCGTGATGTTTCTGAGCGTCATGAGCTCCTCGCCGTTCTTATACAGTGTTATATAAGCGTTGTAGACGGTCGGAATCTCCGCATTCCACTCGGTTACATCAAGATCGTCAAATGTCATGTATGTAAGGCGCTCTGCCTTTACAGTCTCTCCGGCGATAACCTTGCCGTCTTTTTCGAGTGAGAGCCCGACTTCGCAGCCGTTGAGCTTGCCTTCGAGCGTGATTTCGACATCCATCGTCCATTTTCCGTCTGCCTTGCGCGGGCGGATATAGTAATCATTTATGTAGACTGCCGGAAGCCTGTAGAGAAGCACGTCGCGGAATATTCCGTTCTCACGGAACATGTCCTGACATTCGAGATAAGTGCCGGAGCACCATTTGTGAACGACCGCGAGCAGCTCGTTCGTGCCCTCGTATATAAATTCCGAAATGTCGAACTCCGCCGAATTGTGCGCGCCCTCGCTGTAGCCGACATATATTCCGTTGACGTAGAGGTCAACGCACGGAACAACGCCGAGAAAGCTCAGAATATGAACATCGTCGGAATTTGTCACTTCGAAAGTCTTGCGGTAGATTCCGGCGGACATATGCTCGGGCACGTTCGGGTTGGGCAGGTCGAACTCGTAGGGACAGTTGAGATAGACCGGCGGTTCGTAGCCGGTGCGCTGCCATGTCGAGGGAACATGTATCTTGTCGAACTCAACGCCTGATGCATCGAACACTTCGGGAATGAGCGAGATATCGTTGTAATATTTGAAATCCCACTCGCCGGAGAGAACCTCGACAAGGTCGGAGTCCGTGCGCTCATGTTTGAGATCGACGGCGCAAAGCTTCTCCTTTTTTGAATACGGTATAAAATATGCTCTTCCCGCGAGCTTGTTGTCCTCAATGACCTTGAAGTCGCGGTAATTTGTTGTGTTTAGCTTATACTCCATATAAGAGTACCTCCTCAAAAGCGCAGTAGTGCAAATTATAAGCACGGATATATTAGCATATTTTTCATGAATCTTCAATCCGTTGGCGGATTTGTTCATAAATTTTTTTAAATGTCCTACCAATTTTGACTATTTTGTGGTATTCTTGTTGAGCCGAGAAAATCATATTGGCTTTTGAAATTTTTATCCCGCGAAAGGACTATTATATGAACAAACAGCACCCGATACCGTTTGACAAAGTGAATATCACAGGCGGATTCTGGAAGGACCGCATTGCGCTCAACGAGTCTGTGACGCTCGACAGCGTGCGACGCAGATTCGAAGACACCGGCAGATTTTCCGCACTCAGCTGCGAGTGGAAGCAGGGCGAGCCCGACCGCCCGCATTTCTTCTACGATTCCGATGCGGCGAAGTGGATGGAAGCGGCGGCATATGTGCTCGAAAGAAAGAATGACAAGCAGCTTGAAAGCTATGTCGAGGATCTTATCGACCGCATCGAGAGGAACATGACCCCCGACGGATATTTCAATGTCTGGTATACCGTTGTCGAGCCGGGCAAACGCTTCACCGACCGCGACCACCACGAATTATATTGCGCCGGACATCTTATCGAAGCGGCGGTCGCCTACTACGAAGCGACAGGCAAGCGCAGATTCCTTGACCTGATGTGCCGCTATGCCGGACTTATTGACGATGTTTTCCGCAGGGACGATTCCGCAGCTTTCACGACTCCCGGGCATCCCGAGATAGAGCTCGCTCTCGTGCGCCTCTATCGCTGCACGGGCGAAAAGCGCTGGCTTGATCTCAGCCGCTTCTTTATAGATAAGCGCGGCAACAATGAAAAAGACAGGGGAGAGGCGAGCGGATTTGCGTCCGAGGATTATCTCCAGGACAGAATCCCCCTGCGCGACCAGAGCGAAGCGGTCGGCCACAGCGTCAGAGCCTGCTATCTCTACAGCGCGATGGCAGATATTGCCTACGAATGCGGTGATGAAGAATTGCTCGCGGCGGCAAACAGAATTTTTGAAAACATGACGGAGCACCGCATGTATATCACGGGCGGCATCGGATCGACCCGCATCGGTGAGGCGTTCACCGTTGACGGCGACCTGCCCAACGAGACCGCCTATGCGGAGACCTGCGCCGCAATATCTCTTGCGATGTTCGCACAGCGTATGTCGCTGACCGCCGTCGATTCGCGCTATGCCGATATCGTGGAGCGGGTCATCTATAACGGATTTCTCTCGGGCACTTCGCTCGACGGAAAGAGCTTCTTCTATGAAAATCCGCTGTCTATAGATCTTCTGAACCGCAGGATAAAATACTGGCGCGGCAATGAAGTGCGCCTGCCGATAACCCAGCGCGTCGAGGTATTCGATTGCTCCTGCTGTCCGCCGAACGTCACCCGCTTTGTCGAGAGCATCGGAAAGTATATATATTCGTATGACAGCGACACCGTCTATGTCCATCAGTTTATGGAGAGCGATACGGATGTCGCAATAAACGGCGGCACGGCGCATATCTCCCAGTCGACGGACTACCCGTCCGACGGTTCGGTGACAATACGCGTCAGCGGCGCGCCCGTTAAGCTTGCCGTCAGAATTCCCTCGTGGTGCCGCGACTGCTCGGCGGGAGTCGAGAGAGCCGAAAATCTCGGCATCAGCGGCGGCTATTTGTTCTTCGACTGTGAGGACGGCGCTAAGATAGAGCTGGACTTCGATATGTCTCCGGTCATTATCTCCGCCGACCCGTCAGTGCATGAGGACTCGGGCAAGGTTGCCGTCATGCGCGGCCCCGTCGTCTACTGCGCCGAGGGAGTAGATAATGGCGACATATTCTCGCTCGCCGTTTCTCCGGAACTCAATGCTGAGCCCGTCGATCTCGGATTCGGCATTCCCGCGCTCGATGTTGACGGAACAAGAAAGCTCGGAGCGGGTGCTCTGTATGCCCCGGCGGATGAGATAAAATATGAACCTACGCGCATAAGACTCATCCCGTATTTCGCCTTTGCCAATCGAGGCGAGAGCGATATGAGAGTCTGGATGAACATAAAATAACTATATATGTATATATCCGCCCTTTTTGAGAGCGGGTATATTCTTTTTGTATTCCGTTTTATTGACACCGACATTTTCAATTGGTATAATTTGGTCAAAAACACAAAGGAGATAATTTTATGCAGCAGCTGGATATCCGAAGCTTCGATTCGACCCCGATACATTGCTATCTCTGGGATGACGTGGAGAATCCCAAGGGCGTTGTCCAGATATCCCACGGAATGTGCGAATATGCCGGCAGATATCATGAGACCGCGCAGATGTTCAACGAGCACGGCTATATAGTCTTTGCCGACGATCACCGCGCCCACGGAAACACCGAGACCGATGAAAACCGCGGCAGGCATCCCGGCGATATTGAGAAGAAAACAGTCAAAGACCTTGTCTTCTTCTATAATTGGCTCAAGGATCGCTACCATCTCCCGCAGGTGCTTATGGGTCACAGCTACGGCAGCTTCTTGGCGCAGGATTTTCTCCAGCAGGGGACTGACGTCAAGGCAGTCGCGCTCTGCGGAACCGCCGATATGGACGGCGCGCAGGCGGCTCTCGCTCTGCTCTGGCCGCTCGAGCTGTTCGCAAAGGACTGGTGCCCGAAGTTCGTCAACCCAGTCAGCGATATGATTTTCGATGCGCGCTATAAGGGCGAAAAAGGTCCGAGCCAGTGGGTGACGAGCGATGTTGCACGCCGTCAGGTGTTTATCGATGACCCGATGGCGGGAATAGATATCAGCGTCAACTTCGATTGGAACATGATAAAAGCGTTCGGCAGGATATATAAAAAAGAAAACATCGCGAAAATAAGCCCCGATGTCCGCATCGGTATATTCAGCGGCGACATGGATCCCATCGGCGGCACGAAGTCGTCAAAGGCAAAGAAGCTCCTGCGCCGCTATCAGAAAGCCGGACTCAATGCCGAGATACATATATATAAAGATGCCCGTCATGAACTGCACAACGAGAAGTGCCGCGACGAATACTTCCGCGATCTCGTCGGATTTTTCGACAGCGCAGTGAAAGCGGCAGAGTCAGTAAAAGCCTGAAACCGTTGCATATCAATGCCTGTGCGGTTCTCTGTGCCCGCGCAGGCATCTTTGATATCGGAGTCGCGTCAAATAAAATGAAAAAAATCTGAAATTTTTTGAAAATTAGTGTTGACAAGTCCCGACGGTTGTGTTATTATAGTCGAGCACTTGAGGGACGGGTCAAACGAAAGTGAGACGCGGACGGAAAGA
>OGOO01001311.1_pt1 | contig 22491 bp, 17 predicted proteins | sample 1552651 | NCBI WGS metagenome assembly OGOO01 (sample SAMEA2580118, study PRJEB22360) | human gut metagenome | biome: human gut; feature: human-associated habitat; material: faeces | place: Denmark | collected 2008/2010 | reverse complement strand
TTGACAGGCATTACGAAGACATTTGTCCCTTTTTATTCGTCTTTTCCAGAGATTTTTCGTATTTTTGTTTTTGATGTTAACCCTTAAACCTGTTAGTTATGGAAGTGAAAAAACTCGATTTCGGAGAAACCCTCAAGGATTCCGTCGCCATCGGCGTAAAGAACGCACCTTCGGTGATCGCAGCAGTGGCCTTATGGCTCATTACGATCTGGATACCTTATCTCAATGTGGGGACCACAATCGCCATCACCTTATTGCCCACACAGTTGGCCAAGGGTGAGATTGTCAATCCCCTGGGCATTTTCGACAGCAAATACCGCCGCTACATGGGCGAGTTCTTCATCACGATGGGCCTGATGATTTTCCCGATTTTCATCGGCGTGCTCTTCATGGTCATCCCGGGCATCGTGCTCTCGATCGCATGGACGCTCTCCTACTATTTCCTCATCGAAAAGGGCAAAAATCCGATACAGGCCATCAAGGCTTCGAACGACGCCACCTACGGCAGCAAATGGACCATGTTCTTCGTGTCGCTGGTCGTCGGCGTGCTGTTCGGCATCGTATTCGGCATTTTCCAGGCCATCTGCAACGCGATCGGCATCGGCTTCATCACGTTCGTCGTCATGTTCATCCTCTACGTGCTGGCCATCTCGATCTCAATGTCCATCAGCGCTTCATTCTGGAAACAGCTGAAAGACAACGTGGAGTAAACGTTCCGGAGACGATCCGAAGGACGGCCGCCTGTGCCGTCCTTTTTTGTCCGCCGCGAAAAATTTTATCGAAAAACGATAAATATTATTTGTTTTTCGAAAATTAATTCTATCTTTGCAACTGTAAAACCAAAATAGTCACACATGCAGAACAAAAAATCGCTCCTGCAACGCCTGCTGGTCATTTACATTACGTTTTTCATCGTACTCGTGGCAAGCATCGCCCACGGAATCCTGCCCAATTTCTCGCGGGGCGCGGCGGAAGGCGCGGAACTCGGTAACGACATCGCCGAAAAGTGGAAATCCGGCGTGCCGCGCATGATCTACATGCTGGGCGACATCCGGGTGACGGGACAACCCGAAACGGCCGTCGAAATCGCCGCGGCGCCGGGCGTGGAAATCAAAGCCAACGTCCGCAAACTCGCCCTGGTCGTCGAGCAGAACGCCCCGGGCACATCCCCGCTGGGGCTGGCATTCCGTTCGATCGGCGGCAGCGCATGGCTCTATGCGCTGGTTATGCTCTGCCCTCTTCTCTATCTGGCCATCATCGTACTGATGTTCGTGATCATCCACTCGCTGCGCCGCTCGATCCGCGAAGAGCGCACGCTCGACAAACGCAACGTCTGGTATCTGCGCGCAATCGGCATGCTGACGATCGTCACCGAACTGATCAGCGACACCGTGGACTGGGTGATGAACAGCCGCGCCGCCGAACTGCTCGCCGGAAGCGGATACACCGTCGACGCGGGTTTCCACGTCTCCTACGCAATGATCATCATGGGTATCCTGATCCTTTTCGCCGCCGAGGTCTTCGCCATCGGCCAGAATTTGAGCGAGGAGCAGAAACTGACCATCTAAAACAGACGACATGAGAGAAATGCAAACGATAAAAGGGGGGGGGACGACTTTATGGCGATAATCATAAACATAGACGTAATGATGGCCAAACGCAAGATGTCGCTCGGCGAACTGGCCGAACGGGTCGACATCACGCCCGCCAACCTCTCGATCCTCAAGAACGGGAAGGCCAAGGCCATCCGGTTTTCCACGCTCGAAGCGATCTGCCGCGAGCTGGACTGCCAGCCGGGTGATATCATCGAATACCGCCCCGAAGAGACACAGAAACAATAAACCTTATACCACAAATGCCCATGAAAAAATTATTGATGCTGGCCGTCGCGGCGTTCGCCGCCGGCAGCGCCGCGGCACAGATGAACCAGCCGATCCCGGCCGATCCGGAGGTCCGCACCGGGAAACTGGAAAACGGAATGACCTACTACATCCGCCACAACGAAAAGCCGAAAGGCCAGGCCGATTTCTACATCCTCCACGATGTGGGAGCCATCCAGGAGAACGATTCGCAGCAGGGCCTCGCCCACTTCCTGGAACACATGGCCTTCAACGGAACCAAGAACCTCCCGGGCAAACAGCTCACGGAGTATCTGGAGACCGTGGGCGTGAAATTCGGCGCCAACCTCAATGCCGGCACGAGCTGGGATTACACGTGCTACAACATGAAGGACGTGCCGACCTCGCGCGAGGGAATCATCGACTCGGCGCTGCTGATCCTGCACGACTGGTCGCACTTCATCGCGCTGGAGCCGTCGGAAATCGACTCGGAGCGCGGCGTGATCATGGAGGAGCTGCGCACGCGCGACGGCGCGTCGTGGCGTTCGACGATGAAGCTGTTGCAGGCGCTGGGCAAAGGCACGAAATACGAGCGCCGCAACCTGATCGGCTACCTCGACGGACTGAAGAACTTCCGGCACAAGGAGCTGGAGGATTTCTACAAACAATGGTACCGTCCGGACTACCAGGCCGTAATCGTGGTCGGTGACATCGACGTAGACGCCATTGAGTCCAAGATCAAGACGCTGATGGCCGACATTCCCGCTCCGGCCGCCGATGCTTCGCAAAAGGAGACCATCGTGGTTCCCGACAACGAGGAGCCGATCGTCAGCATCTACACCGATCCTGAAATGCAGGGTACGAAGGTGCAGCTCTTCATCAAGCGCCCGGCGCTTCCCGAACAGCTCGCCAACACGGTGCTGGCCGAGGCCAACAACGTGATCGAGGCCTACATGACCACGATGGAGAACGCCCGCCTGCAGGAGATCGCCATGCAGCCCGACGCGCCGTTCCTCGGCGCCGGCATGGGCACGGGCGACGTGATCGGCATCATCCCGACGCTCGACGCCACGGTATTCGTGGCCATGACCGAGGACGGCAAGCTGGCCCGCGGCTTCGAGACCCTCTATACCGAAATGGAGAAGGTGCGCCGCTACGGATTCACGCAGGGCGAGTTCGAACGCGCCCAGGAGAACCTGATGCGTCAGGCCGAACGCTCGTACGCCAACCGCAACGACCGCCGCAACAACGAATTCGTGCAGACCTATCTGAACAACTACCAGAAAAACCAGCCGATGCCCGATGCCGAGACCGAATGGCAGCTCGACAGCATGCTGATCAAGATGCTCAACGTGGATGCCGTCAACGCCTTCGCGAAGCAGACCATTCTCCCGACGAATCAGGTGATCGTGATCAACGCTCCCGAGAAGGAGGGCGTCGCAACGCCCTCCGCCGAGGAGATTCTCGCCATCCGCGACAAGGTGGCCGCATCGGAGGTCACGGCCTATGAGGACAACGTGGTCAAGGAGCCGCTGATCGCAGAAGGGACCGTGCTCAAAGGCTCGCCCGTGAAGAAGACGGTCGAGGACAAACAGCTCGGAACGACGGAATGGACGCTGGCCAACGGTGCGAAGGTCGTCGTGAAACCCACGACCTTCAAGGCCGACGAAGTGCGCCTGGGCGTAGTCGGCAAGGGCGGCCTGTCGCTGCTCTCGGACGAGGAGTACTACATGGGCGAAATGATGCCCGCCGTGAACTCGATGTCGGGCGTCGGCAAATTCTCGGCCACGGAACTCAAGAAACAGCTTTCGGGCAAAACGGCCTCGGTGCAGCCCTCGGTGGAGAACTACACCAGCGCCATGGGCGGCGTCTGCTCGCCCAAGGACATCGAGACGATGCTCCAGCTGCTCTACCTCAATTTCACGCAGCCCCGGTTCAACAAGGACGACGTGGACAATCTCACGAAGATGCTCCTCGCCCAGCTCGCCAATGCCAAGTCGAATCCCGACTTCCTGATGCAGGAGAAGGTGGCCGACGTGACCTACGGCCACAATCCCCGCCGTCAGATGATCTCGACGGAGATCGTCAACAAGTTCGACTTCGAACAGCTGCCCGGCATTTACGCCAAGCTCTACCCCGGAGCCAACGGATTCGTCTTCACGTTCGTGGGCAACATCGACCCCGAAACGCTGAAACCCCTCGTGGAGAAATACATCGGTTCGATCCCCGCCGCCCGCAAACCGATCAATTACGTCGACGACAAGGCCTATCCGGTGAAAGGCGAGGTTACGGAGGAGTTCACGGCTCCGATGCAGCAGCCGAAGGTCTCGGTCAACTACCATTTCTCGGGTGAGATGCCCTACACGCTCAAAAACAAAATGGCCCTGACGTTCCTGACGCAGGCGCTCAATTCGCGCTATCTCGTTTCGATCCGCGAGGAGAAGGGCGGAACCTACGGCGTGCACGTCCAGGGTTCGACGAAGTACATCCCCCGCGAGACTTACAGCATGACCATTTCGTTCGACACCAACGAGGAGATGGCCGACGAACTGCGCGAGATCGTGATGAAGGAGATCGAGGAGATCGCAGCCAACGGTCCCAAGAGCGAGGACATCGAGAAAAACCGCGAATTCATGCTCAAGAGCTGGAAGAACAGCCTCGAACAGAACGGCGCATGGATGAACTACATCCAGATCAAATACGGCTCGGGCCTGAACTACATCGCCGACCACGAACAGGCGATCCGCGACCTGACCAACGCCGACGTGCAGGCGCTCGCCAAGAAGATCCTTGCGGACGGAAACCTCGTGAAGGTCGTCATGCGCCCGTCGAAGTAAGCACCAAAACAAACGATTTTTCAAAACAACAGAACAAGTCAGTCACCCGGTTGACTGCCTTTTCTTTTTCCGAACGGGCTGAAAATGGTTAACTTTGTACCGTTAATTCCCAAATTCATCATGCAAAAAAGTATTCGGCTGGTCTCCGGCCTCTATCTCAAACTGTCGCTGCTGACCGTCGCCGTCGGCCTCGTGCTGCGCGTCGTACTGCTTTTCAATGAGCAGACCACCTCACTCGCCTTCTCATTCGGCGAATGGTGCGAAGTCTTCCTGCTGGGCGCCGTGAACGATTTCTGCGCCGCGACGGCGGGATTCATTTTCCTCTGGCTCTTCATGTTGAGCGTTTCGCGCACCAAGTACAGAAAGCCGTGGGGCTACATCCTCCTCGCCCTGCTCGTGGCGGCGTTCTGCTACGTGGCGTTCTTCAACACGATCTTCGACGAATACGGAAGCGTCGCGCCGCGAATCGCCCTCTATGTGCTGGGCTACTGGGCCGGCAGCTTCGCACTGCGGCTCTTCCTGCCCGGATTCCGCAGCCACTGGACCACGGTGTGGTTCGCCCTCTTCATCGTCGTCTACGTGGGCGCCATCATCTTCAACGGCATCAGCGAATATTTCTTCTGGAGCGAATTCGGCGTCCGCTACAACTTCATCGCCGTCGATTACCTGGTCTACACCAACGAGGTGGTGGGCAACATCATGGAGTCCTACCCCGTCATTCCGATGACGCTGGGCATCGTCGTCGTGACGCTGCTCGTGACGTGGTACTTCTTCCGCAGCGAACTCGTGCAGACCGAATGCCTGAAAGGCTGGAGGTGGAAAGCCGTAATCGGACCGGCCTACGTCGCGGCGCTGTTCGCCGCGATCGGGCTGCTGAACTTCAACACCCGCTTCCAGGACAGCGACAACGTCTACGTCAACGAATTGCAGGCCAACGGACTCTACAAGTTCTACGACGCCTTCGTCAAGAACACGCTCGACTACGAACAGTTCTACCTCACGCGTCCCGAAGCCGAGGCCGAAGCCTTCGTGCACGGGGTCTACCAAAGCACGGGCGACAACCTGCACGCCGTGCGCGCCGAAGGGGAGGAGATCCGCCGCAACATCGTGCTGATCACCATGGAGAGCATGAGCGCCTCGTACATGGAGCGGTTCGGTAACACGGAACGGATCACGCCCGCACTCGACTCGCTCTACAAACTGGGACTGGCGTTCGACCGCGTATACGCCACGGGCAACCGCACGGTGCGCGGCCTGGAGGCCGTGACGCTCTCGCTGCCGCCCTGCCCGGGCCAGAGCATCATCAAGCGTCCGAACAACGCCGGAATGCACTCCACAGGAGCCTTGCTGCGCGACAAGGGTTACAACGTGACCTATTTCTACGGCGGCAACAGCTATTTCGACAACATGGAGACCTTCTTCTCGGGCAACGGATACGACATCGTCGACCAGAAAAGCTACAAGCCCGAAGAGATCACCTTCGCCAACATCTGGGGCGTCTGCGACGAAGACGCCTACCGGAAGGTCATCCGCACGCTCAACGAGGAGACCCGCAGCGGCAAGCCGTTCTTCGCCCACGTGATGACCGTCAGCAACCACCGCCCCTTCACCTACCCCGCCGGACGAATCCGCATTCCCAACGACTCGAAGAGCCGCGCCGGAGGCGTGCTTTACAGCGACTATTCGCTGGGACGGTTCTTCGCCGAAGCGGCCAGGCAGCCGTGGTTCGAAAACACGATCTTCCTCGTCACGGCCGATCACTGCGCTTCGAGCGCCGGCCGCACCGAGATTCCGTTGCAGAAATACCACATCCCGGCGCTGATCCTCGCCCCCGGGCTTATCGAACCCGGAGTGGTCGACGGCATCGTCTCGCAGATCGACCTGATGCCCACCCTGCTGTCGCTGCTCAACATGAGCTACGACTCGCATTTCTACGGCCGCAGCATCTTCGACCCGGCATATGTCAACCGCGCGTTCATCGCCACCTATCAGGACCTCGGCTACCTCGAAGGCGACACCTTCACGATTCTGTCGCCCGTGCGCCGCTTCGAGCAGTACCGCGTGGTTCCCACCGAGGAGAATCCCCACCACCTCGAAACGATGGAGCGGAAGGACGCCGTGCAGGTCGACCGCGCGATCGGCTACTACCAGACCTCCTGCAAATGGAACAAGCGGTAACGCTGCCGCCGCGGCACAAAAAAACTGCGACCCTTTTGGGTCGCAGTTTTTTATTGCTCAAACGCGGGATCAGTCACCCTCGTAATCGTCGCCGCCGTTCTTCACGGGAGGCGTCAGCGACGAGGCGGGCGTATTGGCCCTGATCCACTCCTCGGAAAGCAGCGACTCGGGCGGGAAGCCGAGGTCCTCGATACGGCTCACCGAGATCTGGTACTGCGCCCAGTCCTCCGAACCTCCCGTGAAATCGCTCTTCTTCGCATAGATGCCGTAGATGCCCAGCACCGTACCCTCCGTGCCGTCCTTCGGGATGGGCTTCATGGCGAACTGGCTGTAACCGCTCGTACGGATGCCGTAAACGCCCGGGTCCGAAGTGTACTCCGCCGCATCGTTGTAGCTCATCAGCACCGAACCGTAGAGACGGATATTCTGCTCGCTGTTGTTGTAGGCCCAGCGATACCACGCGCCGAAGATGGGCGTTCCCCAGTCGGTCACGATCCAGCTCGGATAGGGATTCGCATTTCCGCCGTTTTTGAGGTTCGGAGGCGTCACGCCGTCCTGATTCTTCACACCCGCATAGCGGATCTTGATCTTGTTGAAACGCACCAGCCGGCCCAGATCGGCCTCGCCGAGCGACGTGTAGTTCGAACCGTCGACCTCCTTGATGTCCGAGTCGTCGAGCGTCGTGTATTCGCCGCGGAAGACGTTCAGGGCGGCGACCTTCGGGTTGTCGAGGTTCGAGTTGGCGTAGAACTTGTGGTTGCCGGCCGTGTTGATACCGTCCGAGGGAGCGCCTCCGATCGAAAGCATCATGCGGTAGTTACCCAGATAGAGACCGTCGAGACGCACGTAGACCCACTGGCTCTTGATCGGCTTCGCACCCAGATCGAGCAGGAAGTCGAGATAAAGGCCGTTGTAAAGCTTCAGCTCGATACCGGCCGTGCCGTCGTAGATATAGAGCGACTTGTAGATGTTGCCCTGACGGTCGCTGCTGATCACCTTGCCCTTGATGTAGTATTTCGAAGCCTCGGGCCACTCCATGAGGCCGTCGAACTTGGCCTCCTCGGACGTGCGGGTTCCGAACTTGAGGGTCTTGGTCGTGGAGAAATTGTCGTTGGTTCCCGTATTGGAGATCGGACCAAATTTTTCCTTCACTTCGGCAATGGTGATCCGAGTAAGCCCCATTGCGGCCATATCGTCGTCCACATAGAGTTTCTGCGGAGCCGGAGTGTCGAAATCGTTGTAGCAGCTCACGGCCACCAGACCGACGAGAGCCGCCAATGCTATTTTAAGACTTTTCATAAATTATGCTTTGCGCGATTAGAAACGGAAATAGACATTCAGGTAATAGGTCGTACCGAACAGGTAGAAATACTTCGAGGGGAAGCGGCCGTAAATCTGCTCGCCGCCCTCGCCGCGGACCTTGCTCATACGCATCTGCTCGTAACCGCCCGTGCGGATGTCCTGATCGTTGAGGATGTTCTTCACCTCGAGGCTGAAGCCCAGCATGTAGACCCGGTGGATATACCAGTTCTTGCCGATATTGGCGCTCAACGTATATGCGCTGTCAAACTTCTCCTGCTTGCGGAGGGTCTTGATCGACGAGAGGGCCGATGCCTTCTGCGCATTGGTGGCCGTATTGGAAGTCAGCACATTCGTATAATACTTAATGGCGGTAGCCGTACGGTACATCGGGTTCATCGAAAGATAGATGTTGTCGTAGTAGTTGAAGTTCACACCGGCGAACCAGTTGCGCGGTCCGCGGTAGTCGAGACCGATGTTGAAAGCCAGTTGCGGCGAGCTTTCCACATGATAACCGTCCCAGTTGACCTTATCTTTCAGTACGATCTTGTCCACGTTGTCAACCGTCTGCACGAAGTTGGGATTCGACGTATAGGTATAGTCGCCCCAGCTCAAGGCACCCACGACCGAGAGGCCGTTCCATACGGGAACCGAAAGGCCCAACTCAACGCCGTAGTAGCGTTTGTCGATGCCGCTCATGGCGAAGTTGGTGAACGAACTGCGGGTATCGTCGTAGAACGAGATGACCTTCGACTGGTCCTCGATCGTCGTATAGTATCCCGAAAGACGCGCCTTGATGTAGGGCAGGTTGAGGTTGTAGGTGAGGTCTGCGCCGAACACCTTCTCGGCCTTCAGCCCCGGCGTGGTCGTGTTGCGCGTACGGGGCGACACGAATGCCGTCGCGAACTTGGGCGCCTGCTGCATGTAAGCCACATTGGCCTCGATCGAATGCGCTCCCGAGAACTTGTAGCCCAGCGAAAGTTTCGCATCGTAGGTCAGGTAGTCGAGTTTCTTCGAATCGCCTTTCGAATCGTTGGGGAACAATCCCTTGCGCCACATGCCCTCGCGGTACATGTTCGAGTAGCCGACCGATCCGGAGACGCCCAGCGAGAAACCGCCGATGCCCCACGTGTAGTTGGCCCAGGCATTGGTTTCGAGCAGGTGCGCCCGGTAGTAGTAACCGTACTTGTCGCCGACACGGGCAATGCGGGCGTGCCCCGTAGCCCAGTAGTAATCCAGGTCGTTCTGGTAAGCCTCGGCGCTGGCCATGTCGCGCTCGGCGAACTTGTCGATGTCATACCAATAGTCGCCGCCCAGCAGGTCCTTGATCTCCGAGTAGTAATTCGTGCGGTTGACGCGCAGGTTGGCGCCGCCGACGATGCGCATGTTGTGGCGCATGTTATGCTGCACGTTGACCGCCAGGTTGTAGTCCAGCTGGTCGGTGTGACGCTCCTCGATCATGTAGTTCGAACGACTGTTATTGCCCATCAGTTTGGACAGCACCGGATCGGTGTCGATATTCCGCATATTCGTCTGGAAGAATTTGTCGTAGTCGAGCATACCGTCCCACACGCCTTTCGCTATGGCGCCATCCATCGCGTAAAAATAGATCGTCTCGTCGGTGGTTATGCCCGGCACGATCTGCGTCTTATCCGAATTCGGCATATAGCGGTAGTAGTCGCCGCGGGGGTCCGCTCCGGCGTTCCACGTCAGGGCCGAATAGCCGTTCCTGCCGAAACGCAGCGACGTGGCGGCGTTCAGACGCGTGTTCTCCGACATGTCCCACGTATAGTTGAGCATCACGATCGGCTCGTGGGTGTTGCGCACGCGCGAGTTGCGGAGCTTGCCGGCCTGGTAACCCACATTGGGGTTGTAGTAGTTGTTGCCGAACAGAGCGTAAGCCTCGTCGGTCGAAGCCTGCTGCGCGCCGCGCTCCGAAGGCGAAGCCAGCAGCGTCAACGCAAGGCGGTGGTTCTGTCCGAAAAGCTTCTCGGCCGAAGCGAAATAGGAATAGGAGTTGTAGTAAACGCCGTCCACATAGCCGTTGCCGCCCTGGCGGGTTCCCACCGAGAAGGCGTACGACCAGCCGTTGTCCAACTGTCCCGAGCCGTAGGAAACCATCGCACGGAAACGGTACATCTGGTTGCCGTTCGACACGCTCACGCGGAATCCCTTGCGCATCTGCGAGGCGCGGGCGTTGACGTTGGTCATGCCGCCGATGCCGCCGATGCCGAAATCCGACGCTTCGAGGCCCGTGTAGTTCTCCTGGTTACGCGTCGCGTCGTTCAGTCCGCTCCACAGCGACCAGGGACCGTAGCCCGTCATGGCGTCGTTGAAGCGGATGCCGTTCAGGTAGATGTCCGAGTACTGCGAATCGTAGCCGCGGACGTTGAAACGCATCTCGCTGAAACGGTACGATGCGATGTTGTTGAAGAGGTCCTTCGACGAAGAGAGCGACGAAGGCAGCGCCTGCGTGTCCGACGACGAGGAGTCGCTGTCGAATTCGGCGAAAACGGCGTCGTCCAGAACCGCACTCTGCCCCGACGGCACGATGATCACCGACTTGAGGTCCTGCACATGCTTATCGCCTACGCGGACCATCAGGTTGAGATCCTCGAAGTCGGGCGTAGAGAAGAGCACCGTGTAGCTGCCCGCAGGAAGATTCTCGAAGATGAAGTTGCCGTCCTTGTCGGTCATGGCCGTCAGACCCAGCGATTCGATCTTCACCTGTACATTGCTCAAGGCCACGCGACCGTTGCGCGAAACCACCTTACCGCGGATGCCTCCGTCCTGCGCATAGGACGTGAAGGTCACGGCGGCGAGCATCAGAATAAGTAGAACTTTGAGTTTCATACAAATATTTTAGAGTGTTTATTTGGCGATGTAGATATATACGGGGAAGTGGTCGCTGAAACCGCCCTGGAAATCGTTGCCCACGAACGTACGCAGCGGATAGCCCTTGTACTGGCCCTCCTTCTGGATCATGTAGGGACGGCGGAAGATGCCGCCGTAGAACTTCGAGTTGCCGGCGGGCTGGATTTTCAGACTGCCCGTGGAACCGGTGGCGAGGTTCTCCGAAACGATGATGTTGTCGAACAGGTTCCACTCGTCGCGGTAAGCCAGCGTGCCGTAACCCGCTTTCAGCAGGCCGATGAAGGGGTTGAACATGTCGCCCTTGCCGACCTCCTTGATCTTGCCCTTGGCGTTGAGGCCCTCGACGATGCTGTCATCCGTGGCATCGTCGTTCAGGTCGCCCATGACGACCACCTTCGTGGCCGGGTTGGCGGCGGTCACCGAGTCGACGATGTGCTTCACCTGCTTGGCGGCAGCCAGACGCTTGGGGGCCGAAGCCTCCTTGCCGCCCAGACGCGAAGGCCAGTGGCTCACGAGGAAGAAGAACGGCTCGCTGTCGATCGTGCCCCACATCGTGACGAAATCACGCGTCCTGAAGTTGGGCAGTTCCGGCATCTTGAACGGAATGGCGGCACTTCCCTCCAGCTTGAAAACGTCGGGACGGTAGTAGAACGCCACGTCGACGCCGCGTGCGTCGGGCGAATCGTAATGCACGATGCGGTAGTTGCCGGGCGCGAGTTTCGGCTGCGCGATCACATCCTCCATCACCGAGCGGTTCTCGATCTCCGAAACGCCGATCACCACGGGATAATCCTTATCCTCGGCGGCGATGTCGAACAACACCCGTTCGAGGTTCCCGATTTTCCTGGTGTACTTGGCCGAGTTCCACTTCTTGGGTCCTTCGGGCGTGAACTCCTCATCGAGGACGCCGGGATCGTGAATGGTGTCGAACAGGTTCTCGAAGTTGTAGAAGACCACTTTGTAGGGCTTCTGCGCGAAGCATGCCACCGCGATCAGCGAGGCAAACAGTCCTGTCAAAAAGATTCTCTTCATAAACGATTTTTGTTGTTAAGGTTCAATTCATTGTATCATAATCCCTACCAGTCGGCGAGGTTCTTCTGGCTTTTCACCGCATCGGCCACGGCCGGGTCGAGGTTGCGGAAGAACTTGAAGCCCGTCAGCTCCTCGATCTCCTTCACCGAACGGACAGCCGATTCGATCGACGTGGCGGCTCCGGCGTCATCGTTGGTGAACACGAAGCCGATGGCTTTCAGTTCATCCGCCTTGAATTGAGAGATCTGCCGGTTCTGGTTGCCCCGCTGGCGCAGCAGCACTTTCCAGCAATGCGACGGCACGGCGATCGGTCCGTTGGCATTGTCGATGGTCTTCGTGCTCTTGAAAGCGGCTCCCGTCACCACATAGAGCGTATCGTAGGTCTGCAAGCCGCCCCAGCCACGGACTTTGCCCTCCAGCGAGGCCCAGATATTCTGATTCAGCGTGCTGTTCTGGGGCATCATGTTGGTGCCGTAGTAAGTCATCCGGTTCGGCTCGTAATTGTTGTAACGCGAAGCCTGCGGAAGCATGTGCCCGCGGTCGTAACCCCATGCACCGTAACCGCGGCCGTTGCCGCCTGTCCCGATGTATTGCTGGTCGCGGGTGGGAATCACGGGCAGCTGGTCATTGGGATCGTAATTGAAATCGTTGACCCGGCTCAAAACGGGCGTTTCGTAGACCTTCTTGAAGATCGGATAAGCCACCCAATGCGAAATATGCCGGTCGACATCGTAGCATACCGAATAGTTGCGCAGTTTTCCGCCCGGAAAGAACTGATTGCTCACAAACGTCGCATAATAGGTCTTATAGATATAAGCGTCGTCGGGACGATATTCGGGCTGTTCGCCCCACGAACGGCCGTAGTCGATGAAGCCCGCGGCCCTCTGCGTCAGCGTCAGGGAGGTGGAATAACCGTTGGTATAGGTTACGTCGATCCGCGCCGTGCGGTCGTCGTCGGAATTGTTTTTGTCCAAATAGAGGTAGGCCGGGTCCCCGACGTTTCCGCCGGCGGAGGATACCTGCTTATTCAAATCGAACGAACACCACTCCGCATCCCCGCCCTGCGAGACGATCGTCGCCTCGAAGGTGATGCCCGACGGGCCTTGGGTCGAAATCTTGTTCGTTGTGGTTGAACTGCTCACGGTCTCTGCAACGAGCGTCGCGAGGGACTCCTTGTCGCCCCCGTCGTCCTTGTCGCCGCATCCCGCAAACAGGACAAGCATCGCCGACATCGTCACGAGCAGCATGCCTATCTGTTTAATTTTCAACATCATTCAGAATAAAGTATAACATTTGGTCCGCAGACCCATTTAGAAACCAAACTCTTGACGGGGAGTTATCCCCGCCAAGAGTGGTTGGTTTTACAAGTCGGTTTCCTCGACTAATTTAGAACAGTTGGACTCCGCAAATAACAGCCCGGCCCGTATTTTTATCTGCATCTGCCGCAAAATTCGGAGACGTAGAAATCGAAACAGTCGAAGCTGCAGTTAAACCTTTCAATGACACAACATAATAATCGGCATCATTCAGGCCCGTCAATTTAAAAGGAGGATTTCCCGTAGCGGTTTCATTAGCATTAATAGCAAAACTCGATTCTCCATCCACAGAGCCATTATCAACTTTTACATAGATCGTGGCTTTCTTCCCTTTCCAGGCGACAGCGTAGAAACCCAGTTTTTTGTCTCCGGTTACTCCTACAGCACCCGATGTAAAGACTCCGGCTTTACTGCCTGATCCCATTTTAAAACCACTTGCATTGTTCCCATTAGCAGTTGCGCCATCACCAAGTCCGCAAGGATTGGCATACTGGTCACCTGTTGAGATAAATTGTGACATGGAGGTAAACGTACCCTTTGTATCCTCACCGCTCGCAGGCGCCGCCTGCTTCAGAGCAACCGTTGCAACCGTCGCACCGGCAACTTTGGCAACCAGATTGGCCGTATAAGCCGCCGTGCTCGCATTGTCGCCTTTCGCGCTTACGACGATGGTGTTATCAGTCTTGGCGCCGAGCGAGAACTTGTCGGCATTCGTACCCTCGATTGCGAACGTTACAGCCGAAGCCGTCGTGTTGGTAACCGTATAGTTGAGCGTTTGAGCCACGGGAGAGGTTGCAGCGAACTGCTGGGGAGCGGAGATTTTAACAATCGGCGTCGAAGAATCGACCGTCACCGACGTAGCCATCGTCTGGAGATAGTTGGCCGTACCGCCGAGCAGCCAGCCTTCGACAGTCACCGGTTTGCCATTAAACGACGCCCACTCCGATTTGCCATAGGCAACAGAGCCTTTCGTGGTCGTACCGGCGATAACGACATTGTAATAGTTGCCGCTGACAGTAAACTCACCGTTGTATTTCACATACTTGTACACAGCCTTATTTTCCAAGGCCGTTGCGATATAGGCCGTGACAGCCGTGCCGTCCATCACCTCGGGAGCAGGCGTGTTATAGCTGCTCGTACCGGTCTTGGCGACCGAAAGACCCTCCTTGCCGAACTGAATGACGCCATTCCGCAATTCGGTCGTTCCCTTAACGGTAACGGCATCGTTAACAGCTACCGCAGGAGCCTCGCCAAGGAACGCCAGCATGACACCCGACGCATCGCCGATCAGGATACCCTGCGTGTGCATGGCTACGACCGTAGCGGCGACCTCGTAGTTCTTGCCGGCTCCGGCTGCGATAGCCTCGGCAACCGTACCCTTCGTATAATCCACCGAAGGAACGACGAGTTCCGAACCGTTGCCGCCTTCATAAAGTTTGAAGTCGTCGATACGCAGACCGTGGTTTTCAAGTCCTGCATAGCCGTCGAAACGAACCCAGATCTTGTCGGTCGAAACACCGGCGGGCAGTTTGAATTCGGCGGTACAGAGATACCAGTAGCCGGAAGCGACTTTTTTGACTTTCAGAGCAACGGGAGCATAGCTCGAACCATCGGTAGACACCGAGAACCGAATCGTTTCATCCGTCATGTCGCCCAGCACTACGCCATTGGAATAGTTAATCTGTTGAGCGGCAGTAAACGTGAAGGTGAAATTGGTGTTCGATGCGATATTGATGTCATTGATGTTGAAAACCGAAGTCGATTTGTTCATCGAAACATAGGGAGGACCCGTAACTACCGTCGTTTCATCCTCGGCAGGATCGAAAACCTTGCCGCTGTTGGCTACCGAAGCGCTGTTGCCGGTATAAGTAACGGCCTTCTGATCGAGCGAACCGCCGCGGGTCCAACCTTCGAACTTGTCCACATAAGGCCAGTAGCCATCGACTTTATCGACCTTCGTGCCGCAGTTCTCGCTGTAAAGAGCGTTACCCGTCGGAACATCGCTGTCGCTCTGTACGACCGTGATCGTAGCCTCGTCCGTAAGCGGGAAGCCCTCGACCATGGAGCTGGCGGTCAGAACAAGGATTGCGCTGCGCTCTCCCGAAGCCTGACCCAGCGTGAAGGTAAGCTGCGTCGTACCGGTCTTGCCCGACATCGCGCTGGGAGTAACCCACTGCGAATCCCCGGAGTTCTTGAATGTCAGGGTCCAGTCGCCTTTCGAAACGACCTCGACCGTCTGTTCGAGCTTGCCGCCCTCGAGTTTCCCGGCGACAGTCACCGACTCGCCGCCGTTCACGGTAATTTCGGGCATGCCCGAATAACCGCCCTCTTCGTCATCGTCCGAACATGCGCTAAAAGCCGTCACGGCCAGCGCTGCACAGAACAATGTCTTCCAAAAATTTACTACTTTCATAGAGTTGAGTGTTAGTTAAAAAATGTATTGTTTGTAGCCAAAATTTTTTAAATTCACTACATAATGACAATATTATGCCTCAAAGTTAAAATTATTTTCCGGACCTGCAAAGGTTTGTAACATTCTTTTAATAATCAGATCGGTCCGAATTGCAACCCTTTTCCGTCCGAACAGCAGTTCGCCGACGGGGACAGAAGACCCGGAACATGCGCTCGGGCATACTCCGGGTCAGCAGTATCCGCTCGATCAGCGTATTCTGTCGGCTGCGCGCACCAGCAGTTCGTCGCGGAAAATCGCACGGGCCGCCAAATAGGCAAACAGCAGGCAGACCAGAGGCAGCACAATGGCGGGCTTGAAGCCCTGCGTATGGAACGTCAGGTCGGAGAAGACCCGCCAGCTCAAAAAGTAATAGACGCCTTCCATCACCAGCGAGCCTAACAGCAACACCATTTCCACCACACAGAGGCGTATTTGCAGCAAACGGCGACGGAACAGGAAAATCGTCACCAGCGGCAGCGCACAGGCCAGCGCCAGCAGGACGCCCATATAGACGGTGGACTGGACAAGCTCCCCTTCGGCGGTTTTCAACCCGAAGGCGTAAAGCCCGAACTCGCCGGCGTCACCCGCAAACCACGCCAGCCCCGAAAAGAGCGTCACGGCCATAAGCGCCGCAATGATCAGCAAATAAAGCGTTTGGATTCGTTGTATCATCATTTACAAAGTTTTGTCGATCAGGTATTTGTTCCGCTCGGAAGACCCTCTGTTGATCAGCTCGCCCAAAAATCCGGCCAAAAACAGCTGAACGCCGAGAATTACGGCCAAAATCGCCAGATAAAACAGCGGCTGGTCCGTAACCGCCCGCAGGGGCAGGGCGTGGCTCTGCTTCCAGAGCTTCTCGGCGATGATCCACACCGTCGTGCCGCCGCCCATGAGGAACATCAGCGTTCCGAGGCTGCCGAAGAAGTACATCGGCGAACGCCCGAAATGCGTCATAAACAGCACCGTGATCAGGTCCAGATACCCTTTCACCGTGCGTTCGAGGCCGAATTTCGAACTGCCGTACTTGCGGGCGCGATGGTCGACGACCTTCTCGCCGATGCGGCCGAACCCGGCCTGCTTGGCCAGGAACGGAATGAAGCGGTGCATCTCGCCGTAGACCTCGATGGCCTTCACCACCTTGCGGCGGTAGGCTTTCAGCCCGCAGTTGAAATCGTGGAGCCGGATGCCCGACGCGGCCCGGGCCGTCCAGTTGAAGAATTTGCTGGGCCAGCGTTTGCCGATCGGGTCGTGGCGTTTCTTTTTCCACCCCGAGACCAGGTCGTAGCCCTCTTCGAGGATCATGCGGCGCAGCTCGGGGATTTCGTCGGGCGAATCCTGCAAGTCGGCGTCCATCGTAATGACGACCTCGCCTTCCGCAGCCGCGAATCCGCAGTAGAGGGCCGCGGACTTGCCGTAGTTGCGCGCGAAACCGATGCCCCGGATGGCCGGATACTGCCTCTTGAGCCGTTCGACCTCCTCCCACGAGCCGTCCGACGAACCGTCGTCGATCAGAATAAGCTCGTACGAAAACCCGTTTTCGCGCATCACGCGGTCGATCCATGCCGCCAGTTCGGGCAGGGACTCCGCCTCGTTGTAGAGCGGCACGACGACCGATATATTCAGTTTATCCATCCTTATTGGTTAGTGCCTTCCGAGAAAACGTCGGGATCACGCTTGGTGAAGGCAGCAATAAACAGACCGAAAAAGCCGCCCTTGATAGCCGAGGCGAGCATTCCGCTGAAGAGCTGCACCAGCGGCGAACGCATCAGTTTCATCATCATCTCGATCTGGTCGCCCGTGTAGAACCCGGTGTTCTCCAGCATGGCGATCGACGGACCGATCATCGCCTCGTATCTGGCCGCAAAGAGCCAGTTGGAGGCGACGCCCATGAAGGCTCCCTCGATAAACCCGGCGCAGAGCATCACGCTGACCATGAAACCCAGACACTGCCCGTAGCCGTATCCCCTAACTCCGAAGCGTTCCGCGCGGCGTTTGGTGAGATACCCCAGCAGCAGGACGAAAATGACGAGCGACAGCAGGGACAGCAGCGTGTTCTGCACGTAAAAGCCCAGCACGTCGAAAAGGATCGCGACCAGAGCCATGATCACGCCGTATTTCGCGGCTTCGTTCCAGAAATTCTTCTTCTCCATTTTTCTATTTTGTTTTTAACACTCCGAGGCGCCAGCCTTGCCGCGCGGCGGCATCAAGCCCCTCTTCATTGCAGTTCACCCTTGCCTTCGCGCAGTATCTCCGGCCCGTCGCCCGTCAGGTCCACGACCGTCGTGGGGACGTTGTCGCCGATGCCTCCGTCGATGACCAGCGCGACCTCGCGGCCGTAACGCTCGTGGATCAGCTCGGGATCGGTCGTATACTCCACCACCTGGTCGTCGTCCTTGACCGACGTGGTGATCATCGGACACCCCAGCGCCCCGACCACGGCCCGCGCGACGGGGCTGGCCGGAATGCGGACGCCGATCGTGCGGCGCCGTTCGAGCGCCTTGTCCGGAATGCGCGCTGAAGCCGCCAGCACGAAGGTGAACGGCCCGGGCAGATTGCGCTTCAGAATCCGGAAAACGGCATTGTCCACCCGGCAGTACTCCGCGACCTGGGCGATGTTTTCGAAGACCACGGTGAACTTCTCCTCGCTCTTGCCCCGGATGCGGCGCAGCCGCTCGATGGCCTTCGGCGAGCGCAGCGAACAGCCGAAGGCATAGACGCTGTCGGTGGGATAAATGATGATTTCATCCCGCTCCAGGGCGTCTACGACGCGCTGCAACTCCTTCTCCGAGGGGTTCTGTTCGTATATCTTCGCAAGCATGGGATGACAAAGATACGAAAATTATTTAATCTTACGCCGATTGAGTTCGTCGCTGTACGCCCGGGCGTTCTTATTGTGCTCGCGAAGGGTTTTGGCGAAGTTGTGGTAACCGTCGAATTCGGACCGTGCGCAGAAGAAGATATAGTCGTGCTTTTCGTAGTTCAGCACGGCGTCGATGGCGTTCTTTCCGGGCATGCAGATCGGCGAGGGCGGCAGCCCCTCGTTCACATACGTATTATAGGGCGAATCGTATTTCAGATGGCGGTAGAGGATGCGGCGCAGGCCGAAATCCTGCATGGCGTACTTCACCGTCGGGTCGGCCTGCAACTTGATGCCCTTCTTCAGGCGGTTGACGTAGACCCCGGCCACGCGGGGCATCTCGTCGCTCTTGCGGGTCTCCTCGTAGACGATCGAAGCCAGCGTCATCACCTCCAGCCGGCTCAATCCGCTGCGCTTGCGTTTTGCATCGCGTTCGGAAGTCCAGAAACGGTCGTACTCGCGCTTCATGCGCTTGACGAACTCCCCGGGCGTCACCGTCCAGTAGAACTCGTAGCTGTCGGGAATGAACATCGAAAAGAGCGTCACGCTGTCGAATCCGACCTCCGCGGCCAGCTCCTTCGAGGTCAGCGCCTGCATGATCGCCGTGGAATCGGCGTCGATCTGCCGTGCGAGTTTCTGCGCCAGCTGGGCCGGGATGCGCACGTTGTTGATCGTCACCCGCACGGGGGTCTGCAACCCCAGCTTGAGCATGCGCGCGATTTCGATGACGCTCATGCCGTGTTTGAGCACGTAATGCCCGGGCTTGAAGGTTTCGGACAGGTTGATCCTCCGGGCATAGGCGTCGAAAGCCCGGCGGTGTTTGATCTGCGGCAGCAGCGAGTCCGCGACCTGCCCGTATTCGGCCCGGGCGCTCACGTAGAGGTCCCGCTCCGTAACGACCGCATTTCCATAGAACTGCTGCCGCAGGACAAGCCCTGCGCCGGCCGTCAGGACGAACGCCGCCAGCAGGCCCCAACCTAATATTTTCTTACGCATTTCAGTTTTTTTTTGCAAAGATATAAAATTTTCCTACTTTTGTGCCCGGGTGAGTCTTACACGACCAGCTCCTACAGAATCCCCCAGGCGAGGAATCGAGCAAGGGTATGTGGTCGTAGCGGTGCGATGTAAGTAGCTCACCCTTTTTTTCATAACGGCGTTTTGACCCGGCGGGTCGAAGCGCCGCTTTTTTTTTGCGCATACCTTCCGGAACATCCGCTCCCGTTTTGGAAAAATAATTGTATCTTAATCCCGCAGAAAACCAGAAAACGATGGAAAACAGAATCACGACCCTTTTCGGCATCCGCTACCCCGTCGTCGCAGGCGGGATGGTTTGGTGCAGCGGCTGGCGGCTGGCCGCCGCCGTCAGCGAGGCCGGCGGGCTGGGGCTGATCGGCTCCGGCTCGATGACCCCCGAACTGCTGCGCGAGCACATCCGCAAATGCCGTGCGGCCACCTCCCGGCCGTTCGGCGTCAACGTGCCGCTGGCCTACCGTTATGCGCCCCAGCTGATGGACGTCATCACGGAAGAGCGCGTCCCGGCCGTCTTCACCTCGGCGGGCAACCCCGCGACCTGGACCGCACGCCTGCACGACGCAGGCTGCCGCGTGGCGCACGTGGTGTCGAGTTCGAAATTCGCGCTCAAGAGCCGCGAAGCGGGTGTGGACGCCGTGGTGGCCGAGGGATTCGAGGCCGGGGGTCACAACGGCCGTGAGGAGACGACGACGATGGCCCTCGTCCCGCAGGTGGTGGACGCTGTAGATGTCCCTGTCATCGCGGCGGGCGGCATCGCCGATGGCCGCCAGCTGGCGGCAGCCTTCGCACTGGGAGCCTGCGGTGTTCAGGTGGGTACCTGCCTGCTGGTCAGTGAGGAATGCCCCGTCCACGAGAACTACAAGGCCGCGCTTCTGCGCGCCAAGGACAGCGACACCATCGTCACCGGCCGCATCGGCGGCACCCCCGTCCGTGTGCTGAAAAACCGGATGAGCCGTGAATATGTCCGGCAGGAAAAGGCCGGTGCCGATAAGATGGAGCTGGAAAAGTACACCTTGGGCAGTCTGCGCCGGGCCGTGTTTGAAGGCGACACCTCCACCGGCAGTCTGATGGCCGGTCAGGTGGCCGGTATGCTCCACGAGGTGCGCCCGGTGGCAGACATCCTCGACGACCTGTGGAACAGCGGGAGGCAGCGCATCGCCGCGCTGAACGAGGAATGCTGACCCTCGGCAAAAAGACTCTGTCCGTCCCCATCCTGCAGGGCGGCATGGGCGTGGGCGTTTCTCTGGGCGGGCTGGCCGGTGCCGTGGCGGCCTGCGGCGGCATGGGGTGCATCTCCACCGCTGATGCAGGCTACCGGGAGCCGGACTTTGCCCGTGACCCGGCCAGCGCCAACCACCGCGCCCTGACCGCTGAGATCCGGAAAGCAAAGCAGATTGCAAACGGTGCCGGTATGGTGGCCATCAATGCAATGGTGGCCACGCAGGACTATGCCGCCGCCATCCGCACCGCTGTGGAAGCGGGCGTAGACGCGGTGGTGTCCGGCGCGGGCCTGCCGCTGGAGCTGCCCGGCATCGTGGGCACAACGGATGTTGCCATCGCGCCCATCGTTTCCAGCGGACGGGCCGCAAAGCTCATCCTGCGCCGCTGGGCCAAAGAGTTTGGCCGCACCGCTGATTTTGTGGTGATCGAAGGCTGCAAGGCAGGCGGACACCTCGGCTTTGCCGAAGATGACCTGCTGGCAGGCAAATGCCAGACCCTCGATGGCATCCTGCCCGAGGTGCTGGCCGAGGTAAAGCCCTTTGAAGCACAGTTTGGCCACAGCATTCCCGTGTTTGTGGCAGGCGGCGTGTATACCGGTGCCGATATGGCCCACTTTACCGCAATGGGCGCTGCGGGCGTACAGCTTGCCACCCGCTTTATCACCACCTACGAGTGCGACGCATCCCAGGGCTACAAGGACGTTCTGCTGAACGCCCGGCCCGAGGATGTACGGATCATCCACAGCCCGGTGGGAATGCCGGGCCGTGCACTGAACACCCCGCTGGTGCAGGCGCTGGCAGAGGGGACCCGCTTCCCTCCCCGGCACTGTGCCCGCTGCCTGAAGACCTGCGACCCCGCCAAGGTGCCCTACTGCATCACCCACGCGCTCATCGAAGCCGTAAAGGGCAATGTGGAGGAGGGCCTGTTCTTCTGCGGGGCCAACGTGGGCAGGCTGGACCGGATGCGCACGGTACAGGAGCTGATGGATGAACTTGTGATCGAATGGAGGCAAAATCAATGAAGCTTGCCGTTTTATATGCCGGTCAGGGGGCACAGCACCCCGGCATGGGCAAAGAATTTTACGAAGGCTCTCCCGCGTTCCGGGCGGCATTCGACAGCGCAGAGCTGGACTTCGACCTGCACCGCGTCTGCTTTGAGGACCCGGACGGCCTTTTGAATCAGACCGAATACACCCAGCCCTGCATGGTGGCCTTTGCCTGCGGCGTGACCGCAGTGCTGGCCCAGCAGGGCGTGAAACCCGCTTATGTGGCCGGGCTTTCGCTGGGCGAATACTCCGCGCTGGAAGCTGCCGGGGTGTTCACCGCAAAGCAGGCCATCGAACTGGCCGCTTACCGCGGCAAAGCCATGGCCGAAGCTGCAAAGGGCATTGACTGCGGCATGACCGCCGTGCTGAACCTTGACCGGCAGGCACTTGCAGCCTGCTGTGAGCAGGCTGCACAGCTCGGCTGTGTGCAGATCTGCAACTACAACTGCCCGGGTCAGCTGGTCATCGGCGGCGAGAAAGCCGCTGTGGACAAAGCCGCCGCACTGGCCA
>OGOO01001302.1_pt1 | contig 22615 bp, 17 predicted proteins | sample 1552651 | NCBI WGS metagenome assembly OGOO01 (sample SAMEA2580118, study PRJEB22360) | human gut metagenome | biome: human gut; feature: human-associated habitat; material: faeces | place: Denmark | collected 2008/2010 | reverse complement strand
CCAGAGCCGCCTCTTCCTGAAGGCGAGGGGTCTGCAGGAAGATGTCGCGGGACATGGAGGTGATGATCGGCAGGATCATGACGGCCAGCACCACGGACACGGTGGCCACGGTACGGGAGGGATTGGCGGCGGGACCGGCGAAAATCGGAATCCAGCCAAGGTATTTGGCCACCCAATTCCAGAACGGGTAGATGGCGGGCACCAGCACCAGACCACCCCACAGACCGTAGATAACGGACGGGATGGCGGCGAGCAGATCGACCACATAGCTCAGGGCGGTGGCGAGCTTCTTCGGCGCGTAATGCGAGATGAACAGTGCGATGCCGACCGACACGAAGAAGGAAATCAGCAGCGCCAGGGCGGAAATCAGCACGGTACCGAACAGCAGCGGTCCGACGTAGCCCCAGAAGCTGGAAGCCTTGCCGCCGGTGAAGTTGCTGATGGTCGCGCTGTTGGCCTTCTGGTCACCGCCGATCAACGGCCACGCGCGGAACAGCAGGAACAGCGCGACCGCGGCGAGCACGACGAGGATCAGGATGCCGCAGGCGTAGGCCACGCCCTTGAACACCTTATCCGCGTTCTTGCCGCTCACCGGCTGCTGTGCCGTTTTGCTTTGCGAACTCACGGGTTCTCCTTTTGGTTTGCTTGCGATTGCTTTCGATTTTTCTGGTTTTGCGTATCGTCCGTAGGTATCGTTTCAGGCCGCAGCCGTTTTTTACGCGGCTGCGGCCTGAAACCTACGGTCAGTCACCGATCACCGAAAGCGATCGCCCCACTGTGATGGGCTCACTTGGTTTTGATGGCGTCGATGGACTTGACGACCTTCTGACGCAGGGTGTTGGACATCGGAGCGGAGCCGGCTGCGGAAGCGGCGGTCTGCTGGCCTTCGTCGCTGGTCACGTAGGTGAGCCAGGACTTGACGAACTTGGCGGTGTTGGCGTCCTTGTATGCCGGGCAGGCGACGTCGTAGGAGACCAGCACGATCGGGTAGGCGCCCTTCTCGGTGGTGTTGTGGTCGAGCTTGACGACCACGCGGTTGTCACCCTTGGCGGAATCGTCGAGCGGGGAGGCGTCCACGACCTTGGCGGCGGCTTCAGCGGAGAACGGGACGTAATCATCGCCGACCTTCACGGCCACGGTGCCCAGATCGCCGGCCTGGGAGGCATCGGCGTAACCGATGGTGCCGTCAGCCTGCTGCACGGTGGAGATCACGCCGGAAGTGCCCTTGGCGCCCTGGCCGACCTCGTTCGGCCAGTTCTCGCCGAGGTCGTAGCTCCATGCGTCGCCAGCGGCGTCCTTGACGTAGCTCAGGAAGTTCTTGGTGGTGCCGGACTTGTCGGAACGGTGCACCACGGTGATGTCGAGGTCAGGCAGATCGACCTTCGGGTTCTGCTTCTTGATGGCGTCATCGTTCCACTTGGTGATCTTGCCGTCGAAGATCTTGGCGATGGTCTCGGCATCCATGTTCAGGGTCTTGCCCTTGCCGGACACGCCCTGCAGGTTGAAGACGACGGCGATCGGGGAAATGTAGACCGGGATGTCGAAGGCGGTGCCGGAAGCGCACACGCTCTTGGACTGCTCGACCTCGTTATCGGCGAGGGAGGCGTCGGAGCCGGCCCATGCGGTTGCACCGGTCAGGAAGGTGGACACGCCAGCGCCGGAACCGGACGGGTTGTAAGCGACCTTGGCGTCCGGGTTGGTGCCCTGGAAGCCGGCGATCCAAGCTTCGACGGCGGCCTGCTGGGAAGAAGCGCCAGCGCCGGAGAAGTTGCCGGAAACGGTTTCGGTCTTGGTATCGGACTTGGCCGAAGAATCGGTGGAAGCGGTGGTGTTGTCACCGCAAGCCGCGACGGAAGCCAGCATCACAATGCCGGACACAGCGGCGATGGAGCGTACGAGAATGGAGTTACGCATTATTCTTTTCCCTCTGTCAACGTTCAGATGGCGTGTGTTTCTGATTTTTCGATTTTCTGTTGTCGCCATCGTTCTTCATGACAATCTCCAGCCTATTAGGCGTTTCACTCGCCCCAAACCAAAAACGATGAACGGAAGATGAACAGTCTACGACACCTTCGCCGTTCGACGTTCCTTCCGTTCACCGTTCTTTGCAAGCACGATGCGAATGCGCGCTATACCAAGCCTTTCATCATCATTCGCTTGGCGTATCGATCTTGTATCCGAGGCCGCGCACGGTGGTCAGATACTTGGGATGGCCCGGGTCCTCCTCGATTTTGGCGCGCACGCGCTTGACATGCACGTCCAGCGTCTTGGTGTCGCCGACATAGTCGGAGCCCCAGATGCGGTCGATCAGCTGGTGGCGGGTCATCACGCGGCCCTTGTTCTGCATGAGGTATTCCAGCAGTTCGAATTCCTTCAGCGGGAAGAACACGTTCTCGCCGCGGACCGTCACCTCATGCTGGCCGATTCTCATGGAAATGTCGCCGCATACGAGCGGAATATCGTCGTCGGCGGCTTCTCCGGATTCGGCGACCATCTGGTTGCGGCGCAGCACCGCGCGGATGCGTGCCAGCAGCTCACGGAAGGAATACGGTTTGGTGATGTAGTCGTCCGCGCCGATTTCAAGGCCGACGACCTTGTCGATTTCCGCGCTTTTCGCGGTCAGCATGATGATCGGCACACGGCTTTGCTCGCGGATCCGACGGCACAGCGCGGTGCCGTCAAGACCGGGCAGCATCAGATCGAGCAGCACCAGATCGATACCACCCTTGGTGAACAGTTCCAATCCTTCTTCACCGGTGGCCGCGGCGGACACGTCGTACCCTTCACGGGTGAGCTGGTAGACCAGCGGCTCACGGTACGACTCTTCGTCCTCGACGATCAGAATTCGCGTCATCAGTGGTTCTCCTCATTCTCTGTTGTGGTGGAGTGGTCGGACTGTTTCTTTTCACGGGTGTTATCATTCGCCGAATCCGCCGGATGGTCGGGTTCCGCAGCGCCCGAAGCCTGCGGCATCGTGATGGTGAAGGTGGATCCCTCCCCCTCGCGCGACCATACGGAGATGGTGCCGCCGCAATCCTCGACGCAATGCTTGGTGATGGCCAATCCCAGGCCGGTGCCGCCGGTTTCCCGGGAGCGCGCCGGATCGACGCGGTAGAATCGCTCGAAAATTCTGCTGAGCGACGCCGCGGGGATGCCGATGCCCTGGTCGATCACGCGAATCGTCATGGAGCTTGGGTCCTTGCACAGCGAGACGCTCACGCTGACCGTCGTGTATTCGGGCGAGTAGCGGATGGCGTTTTCGACGAGGTTCTTCACGGCCATGGTGAGGGTCTCCCGGTCGACCATGATGGCGATGTCGCGCTGCGCCTCGTCGTCCGCGGCGGCGTCAGCGTCGACCGGCGCCTGCTCGCCGCGCAGCGACAGCCGTATGGCGATGTGCTTCGCACCGGCCTGCACCAGATTCTCGCCGACGGCCGCGCGCACCACCGACATGGCGGATATGCGCTGCGCCTTGAGCATCGCCGGCGCGTCCTGCGCGCGCTGCAGTTCGATCAGGTGGGTCACCAGTTCGGTCAGCCGCGCGGACTCCTTGGTGATGCGGCCGGCGAAATACCGCACGGCGCCAGGGTCATCCGCCGCGTCGGAGACGGTTTCGGCGAGCAGCGAGATCGCGCCTGCGGGGGTCTTCAGCTCGTGGGAGACATTGGTGACGAAGTCGCGGCGCATCCGCTCGAACCGACGCTGCTCGGTCACGTCGTTGATGAACACCGCGTACAGACCGTCGCAGATATGGCCGACGCGTACGCGCAGGTAGCTGTCGGAGGGCGCAGAGCTGCCGGCGGTGACACCTCGTCCGGAAATCGCGCTCGACATGCGGGTCAGGTCGAGCGAGACGCACATCTCGCGTTCCCGCACGCCCCCGTTCTCCACCACGACGTGCAGGATGTCGAGGATCTCGTCCTTGACGATCCAGCCGTTCTCGATGACATCGACGTTCACCTGGCTTTTGCTGGAGCACCGCACGGAACCGTTGCCGTCGCAGACGATCACCTCGGACGGCATGACGTCGATGAGCCCCTGTTCCGCCTCGCGCACCGGCACGTCGGTGCCGAACAGCGAGCCGGAATCGCTCCCCTGTCCCGCCAGCGTGTCGCGTTCGCCGGACTCGCGCCCCAGCGCGTACGACCTCGATACGGCAATCACCAACACGATAATCGTCACCAGCACCGCCAACGCCACATGCACCCATGTCATCGGACCCGCCCCGCCTTTCCTCGGCCCTGCACCGCTCTCATCCACCCGCACCGATGATGCGGATGCGGATGGTTTCAGCGTAACGGCTCCGCACGTCCCGCCGCCAGCGCGACTACGTAAGTTTGCCAGTTGTTCAACTTGCCGTGTCCTTCCGCGGCGCAGCCCGTCGAAGCGAGCCGCGCCCGGCGTCACATGCGCCGCAGGATGTCGAGCACGATGCGGGCCGCGGTATCCGCGTATTCGGAGATGTCGAAGCCCTTGAACTCCTCGTAGTCGGTGTCGGCGTTGTCGCTCAGCGCGCGGATCACCAACGCGGGTACTTCGTTTCGGGCGGCGACGTGCGCCACGGATGCGCCTTCCATCTCGACGGCGTCGGCGCCGGTGTCGTGGATGACCTTGGCGATCTGCGCCGGCGTATCGACGAAGTAGTTGCCAGACGCGATGATGCCGATGATGTGCGTGACGCCCATGGCCGCGAGCGCCTGGTCGGCGAGGGACAGCAGACGGTCGTCGGAGTGGAATTCCTCGACGGGCTGCTGCTCGGTGCCGGGCTTCCATTGGCCGACGAGTCGCATGTCGGTGTCGAGGTAGCGCAGTGTGCCGCCGAGCACCACGTCGTTGATGTGCAGGTTCCGGTTGAGGTTGCCGGCGATGCCGGAGAAGATCACCGCGTCGGGATGGTATGCGTCGATCAGGTGCTGGGTGGTGGCGGCGGCGTTGACCAGTCCCATGCCGCCGACGGTCGCGACGGCGGTGACGGTGCCTCCGTCGTTGGTTCCCAGCGTGCCGCGCGTCACGTCGAGGCCGGCTTGGCGGTCGTGGGTGACGTCGTTCAGTGATGCGGCGATGAGTGCGACTTCGTCGTCCAATGCGCCGATGATGGCGATGGTGGTCATGGGAATCCTTTCCGTGTGGTTGTTCGTGAAGAGTGATGGACGCCGTTTCAGCGCCAGCGCCGGGCGGACACCGCGTCGGCGAGCTCGTGCAACAGCCGTTCCGTCTCGTCCCAGCCGATGCAGCGGTCGGTGATCGACTTGCCGTAGACCAGTTGGTCGAGTGGGGCCGCCGGCTGGTTGCCGCTTTCGATGAAGCTTTCCATCATGATGCCGGTGATGCCTCCCTCGCCATCGGCTATGCGCCGGGCGATGTCTCGCACGACCTCTGCCTGCCGGTGCTCGTCCTTGCCGGAGTTGCCGTGCGAGCAGTCAATGATGAGCCCGTGGGTGGCGGCAGATTCCGCCGGCATCATCGCGCGCACGTCGTCCATCGCACGGCGCACGGATGCGGTGTCGTAGTTCGGCCCGTGGATCGAGCCGCGCAGCACCACGTGGCAGTCCGGGTTGCCGAGCGTCTCCACCGCGCAGGCCCGGCCCATGTGGTCGATGCCGAAGAACGTGTGCTGCTGCGCGGAGGCGTAGCAGCCGTTGACGGCGGCCTTGACGGACCCGTCGGTCGCGTTCTTGAAGCCGATCGGCATCGACATGCCGCTGGCGAGCTGGCGGTGGACCTGCGACTCGGTGTTGCGGGCGCCGATCGCGCCCCAGCTGACCGCGTCGGAGATGAACTGGGGGCTGGTGGGCTCCAGGAATTCCGTGGCGGCGGCGAGTCCTTCGCCCAGCACGCCGATCAGCGTCTTGCGCGCGAGCAGCAGGCCCTTGCGGATGTTGTGGCTGCCGTCGATGTCGGGGTCGTTGATCAGTCCCTTCCAGCCGACCGTCGTTCGCGGCTTCTCGAAGTACACGCGCATCACGATGAGCAGTTCGCCTTCGGTCTCCTTCATCACCTTCGACAGCCGGTGCGCGTAGTCGAGCGCGGCGTTCGGGTCGTGCACCGAGCAGGGGCCGACGATGACGAGCAGACGGTCGTCCTGCCCATACAGGCAGGCGCGTATCTCGTCGCGCGAGTAGGCGACGATCTCCTGCGCGGCGGAGTCAAGAGGCAGTTCCGCCAACACCTGGGCCGGGGTGGGCAGCGGTTCGAGCTCCAGCACCCGGCGGTTGATGATACGGCTGACGCCCACCTGATCCTCCCAGCGCGGCACGCCCGTGGCAAGCAGCGGGTTCTTGCCCTCGTCCATGGCCTGCCGGATGGCCCGCAGCTCCTCCGGCGTGTTCAGCGGCTTCGGGCCGGCGTGACGCGGCGTGCCCTGCGGCGTACGCTCTCCCATGTTCTGCTGCTGCATGACGTGATGTCTCCTTGCCTTGTTCTCTCCCCCAAGGATAAGGCACGGCCCTGTACTTGGCCATACACGGGCCGCGCCAGCCCGTATCCGCCGCGCATGACGAACGTCCCCATGCCCCGCGTCGAACGGGCACGGGGACATTACGATGTTCTGGAGCGCTGCCGTCTCGCCGGCCGCGGCGTCCTTGTAGTCGCCGGCCGCGATCGCGACCACCGACAACACCGCCAGGATCGTCTTCCAGGGAGTTTTGCGCCCTGAGTGCCGTGCCGATTCCGCCATCACGCGCCCTCCTTCACCGACGCGAACAACGTCACGCCTTCGCCCACAGTTGCCGTGCATTCATCATGATGAGCCATGCCCTTTCAGTCTTCTCTGACTTGCGCCACGCTGCGGTCGCGCACTAATACCCCCCCCCTGCCCGCGCTGGCACCTATGCCAACACGCGCCGGTATCCGCGGTGTTTCTTGAAGGAGAGGAACCACCGCTTGAACTCTTATGCGAGCCTAACATGAAACGGGGGAAAAAAACGGGGGCACTTGATTTATACAAGAGTTGTTGTACAATATTTCTTGTCAATTGGATATCGCTTCATAACATGAGCGCAGCATCACACGCGACAGGTGTCATGAGGCATGGAAGGAACGGACATGGCACAGGCTTCCGACACGGCGCAACCGCAGACGCCGCCCCGCCGCGACAACACCGCGACAGTCACCGGCACGAACCGCCTGAAGGCGCTGTCGCACCCCACACGACTGCGCATACTGACCGTGATGAGCGACACCAAACCCGTCACGGTCGGCCAGATCGCCGAACAGCTCGGCGAATCGGCCGGAACGGTCAGCTATCACCTGAAACAGCTCGAAAAGGCCGGATTCGTCACGCAAACGCCATCACCCGACGGAGACAACCGCAGAAGCTGCTGGCTGGCCGCCCAAAGCAGACTGGAAATCAACGCGGACGCGGCCGTCGATTCGGCAATGGCGACGACAATGGATCAGGTCAGCTCCACGTTTCGGCAAGAGGCATGGCAGCGATACAGGTCGGCCTCTGACAACCTGCCCAAACAGTGGACGGACCCAACGGTGACGAGCAGCAGCGTGCTGCGGCTGACAAGCGAGGAATACGCGCGCATGTCACAGGAGTTGCGCGAGCTCTTCAACACATGGACATCACGCGACCTCGCACACGAGGAAGGGGACGGCTCGCAACCCGTCATGCTCAACATCGACGCCTTCAGATGGCTGCCATAACGGCGGCCTGACATACCCTCTCACCCCACGCCCTGCGCCCACAATGCAATGGGCGAGCGCAAGCATACGCAATTTCACCCCTCGACGCACAACACCCCTCAACTTATTCAAAGGAAACATCATGCCCGAATCATCGCAGGCGCAAACCGCGCCACACCGCGAACGCACTTCCCCGCAACGCAGTGAATCGCTGTGGGGCAACCCCACATATCGTCAATGGTTCACTGCAGACACCGCCTCGACGATCGGAGCCGCGATGAGAGGCTTCGCGATCTCGCTGATCGCCTTCTCGCTCACCCAATCGGTGGTGCTCGCCGGATGGCTCGCCACGTTCAGCCAAATTGCCACGCATGTCAGCGACGTGTTCGGCGGCACGGTCGTGGACCGGCACAACCGCAAAGGGCTCATCATCGCCAACGCCGTGTTCGGCACGCTGCTGTGGGGAACGGTGTTCGTGCTGATCGCCCTGCATGCGATCGCATTCCCGATATTCGCCATCGTGACGGTCGCGGCGTCAGCGGTCAACGGACTACTCGCCAACGCGACCAACGCGATGCTGCGCACGATCATACCGATCCGCGAATATCCGAAGGCGCAAAGCCTCAATCAGGGGCGCGATTCCGTGGTCAGCATCGCGGGATCCCCGCTCGGCGGTGTGCTGTACGCGGTCGCGCCGTGGCTGCCGTTCGCGGTCGCCTCGCTGATGTACGCGATCAGCGGTGTCAGTGCCGCCCAGCTGCGCGTCGACGAACATGTCCGCGACATGGTGACGACAGATCGCAAGAGCAAGCGCCCCGACACCGCGTCGCAAGCAGACTGCACGTCCGATGCCGCCGTCGCGCCCGACGCCGATGCGACAGCAGAGTCGGCGCACACCTCGTTCTTCGAGGATTTCATCGAAGGATGGCGCTGGACGCTGCGCAGGCACACGCTGCTGGCGATCTGCGTAATCGCCGCGCTGGTGAATTTCGGGCTCAACGGCGTGTTCGCCGCGGTGAACCTGCAACTGGTGAGCACCCACGTGGACTCCGTGCGACTCGGTTTCGTCAACACCGTCATGGGAGTCGGCATGCTGATCGGCGCGGTGATCGCCGCACGGGTATGCGAGCGAGTGCACATGGGCACCGGTCTGGTCGTCCTGTCGGTGACGTCGCTGCTGACATTGCTGCCGATGCTGTTCAGCAACGATTACCTGGTGATACTGGCGTCATCGCTGATCGTCGGGCTGCCCATCCCCACCATCAACTCGCTGCTGATGGGATTCGTGTTTGCCAAAGTGCCGAGCGAGATGCAGGGACGTGTCGAGTCGGCGAGCGGCATGCTGTCGATGATACCCACGCTGTTCTGCTCAGCGCTCGCCGGCTCCCTGCTGCCACGCATCGGGTTCGGCGCCACGATTGGCCTGTTCCTGGCCGTGCTTGCGGTCAATGTGGTCATCGCGCTGCTGATGCCGTCGATCCGCTCGCTCCCCGCCGCCGACCACTGGGACGACGCGTCGCTGTGACGATGCATCACTGAAGCAGCCCCAATGCAAAAGAAAACGGTTCGGCGCGGCCTCTCGAACAGACAAGGCCACGCCGAACCTACGTATATGCTAACAGCCATGTATTGTGGCATACCCCACCTAGCGGCCTAGGCCGGGCACCGGATCAGAGCGCGCGACGCGCGTCGATGGCGTCGGCGAGCGTGTGCAGCCGCTCCTCGGTGCGCTCCCACGGCACGCAGGAGTCGGTGACCGACTGGCCATACACCAGCTGGTCGAGCGGTGCCGGTTTCTGATGCCCGCCCTTGAGGAAGCTCTCCATCATGACGCCGAGGATGCCCGGCTCTCCATCGGCGATACGTGAGGCGATGTTCTCAATGACCTCGGCCTCGACGTTCTCGTCCTTGCCACAATTGCCGTGCGCCGCATCGATGACCAGACCGCGTTCGCTCGGGCCGCTCGCCTTCGACGCGCGCAACGCCTCAAGCGCGGCCGCCACGGAAGCCGCATCGTAGTTCGGGCCGGTGTTCGACCCGCGCAGGATCAGATGGCAGTCCGGGTTGCCCTTCGTCTCGGCGGAGATCACGCGGCCATCCAAGTTGATCGACAGGAAATGGTGCTCGAACCCGGCCGCGAAACACGAGTCGGCGGCCGGCTTGATCGAACCGTCGGTCGCGTTCTTGAAGCCGATCGGCATCGACATGCCGCTCGCCAACTCACGATGCACCTGCGACTCCGTGTTGCGCGCGCCGATCGCCCCCCAGCTGATCAGATCGCAGATGTACTGCGGTGTAATCGGATCCAGCCATTCGGTCGCCGTCGGCAGCCCCAGGCCAAGCACGTCGGTCAGCACCTTGCGCGCCAGCCACATGCCCTTGCGGATATCGAAGCGGCCATCCAGATCCGGATCGTTGATCAGACCCTTCCAGCCGATCGTCGTGCGCGGCTTCTCGAAATACACGCGCATCACGATCATCAGTCGGTCCTCAAGCTCGCCCTTGAGCGCCGCAAGACGCTGCGCGTACTCGTGCGCCGCTTTCGGATCGTGAATCGAGCACGGGCCGACGATGACCAGCAGACGATCATCGCGACCGTGCAGGATGTCGCGGATCTCCTGACGCGATTGCAGCACCAGGTCGCTCATATCATCGGTGAGCGGCAGTTCCCTGAGAAAATACCGCGGTGCCGGAATCGGGTCGAGCTGGCGAATGTTCACGTCCACCGTTTCAGGGAACACGGCATTCCCGCCCAAATGCCGCTCGTCCTCGGAACTGTCCGGACCACGAAGCCCTGCCATCGCTCTGCTCTCCTTCCGCACCGCAGGCCGACGTCTTTCGACCCGCGCCCTCACGTCGCATACCAATACCGAACACACAATAGTAGATGCCGTCGGAATACGGAAAACAACGGCTGCAATGCGGGCACGGCGGAGCTGCGAAGCCGTCACCCGGCGAAAGTCCCATTCCGGCGGCTGCGAATGGGACTTTCGCGGGATGGAGATGGGGCGCTATTCGCAGGCGACGCCGTCGCCGTCGCGATCGAGTTTGGTCGAGTAGCCGGGCTGCCCTTTGTATAGCGGCGCTTTGCCGGCTGCACGCACCGCGGCGCAGTTCTTGTAGTAGACATCGGAACTGTCGCCGTCAGGCGGAGCGGCCGGCTCCACCACCGTGCTCGACTCGGACTGTTCGCCCGATGAACCGTCCTGCGATGAGCTGCCTTGCGACACGTCCTCCTGCGGCACCACTGATTCCGCGCCGGCGCCGGTCGGAACGGTCTGGGCCGGGCAGGACGACAGCACGCGCGACATCGCATCATGCTCGGCCTGCGTCACCCACAGCGAGTACTTCGCCTTCACGCCGATCTGCCGAGCCACGTATGAGCAGCGGAACGATTTGTTGGCGGGCAGCCAGGTCGCCGCGTCGCCGTCGGACTTGCGCTGGTTCGACGGGCCGTCCACCGCGAGCAGGTTGTACGGGTCATTCGCCAGCTGCTTGCGCCGGTCGGCGCTCAGCTGCTGCGCGCCCTTCTGCCATGCGTCCGACAGCGCCACCACATGATCGATCTGCACGGCCGCCGAGGTGCTTTGCCCGCGCACGAAATCAATCACCGCGGCGGTGTACGGGTCGACGAGCCGACCGCTGGTCACCACGCAATTGTGCGTACCGGCCTTGTGAGTCTTGTTGGTGAGGTCACGGTTGAGGATGTCGTTGCGTGTGTCGCACCCGTTGTGGTCGACGTCGGCCCATGCCTCGCCGAACTGGTCGCGCGAATAACCGGTTTTCGGTGCACGTCCCTTGACCGGCAACGTCTCCAGCACGCTCGTGGCGAGCTGTCCGCCGGACGTGGAAGCCGAGCTTGACGGTTCGGACGACTCAGCCGATTCGGATTGTCCGGACGACTGACGCTCAGCCGACCCCGCATCGGAGCCGGGAGTTCCGCATGCGCCGACGGTCAACACGAACGCGATCGGGATAAGACACGTCAGTATTCGATTGAATGTATTGAATGATGTGCGGCTTCCGGCCGACGCTTTCTTCATCATGCAGCTTTCTCTGGGCTTATTCCGCTATGCCGCAACCGATGCGCGGTCCTCTGGCTAGAAACATCATTGTCATCCAACAATAGCGGAAGACCGCCGTCAATGACGATTCCCCACATCGAACGGCACATTCCTTTCGTAAAATGTCCATCCGACACGGGGAATCGACGAAATCGGTCATTCAGTCTCGTGCTCGACGCACGGGCCGATACCTCGCTCAGGCCAGCGCACCCATCGGATCCCATGCGGGGAGCATGGTGGCGGGCTCGGCGAGTGCAGCCTGATACTCGGCCGGGAGCATCGCCTTGGGCACGGCCACCTCGTACACGTACTCGGTGAACCAGTCGTCGCTCATCGTGAAGTAGCCCTTGTCGGCAATCTTGTCGCCCCAGGAGTTCTCCACGCGCCAGCGACGGGTCGTGGTGCCGTCATCGGCCACGTCCACGCCGACGAACGCCATCGCATGGTTCATCGCGGAGTCGCCGAAGCGTACGCGCGACTCCTTGTCCATGTCGAAGTCCACATCGTAGACGCTGCCGTACTCGAACAGGTCAGTCGCCCACGCGCCGCGCTCGCGATCCATGAACGGACCGCAGTCCGCGCCGAACCACACCGGGATGCCCTTTTCGGTCAGGATCGCGCGTACGCAATCCTTCATGAACTGGTTCGGCACGTTCAGGTACTCGGTCGGGTTGCCGCCGGCCACGTTGCCCAGGTGCTCGATGCCGATCTTCTTGCCCTTGGCGTGCTCGCGGCGCGGATCGTCCACGAGGCACACGTAATCCTCAAGGTCGGCGGTGCCCACGTACTTCTTCCAGAACTCGACGGGCGTGATTTCGCCGTCGCGGTGGAACATGCCCTCGGAGTCGGTCCACTCCCAGTCGAAGCTCTTCGGCGGCTCGCCCAGGTGAATCGTCAGGATGCGGTGGCCGGCGGCGACGGTCTTGGCGACCTCGTCGTCGATCGACGCGGGGTCGGCGTACATGTGCGCCACGGCAGTGTGCAGCAGGTGGCGCAGCTGCGTGTTCATAGCGCCCGTGTTCTTCGAGGATTCGGTCTCCGGGAACAGGTCCTTCGGCACGGCACCGTACTTCTTATACACGTTCAGCGCCATCGTCCACTGGCCTCCGTCACCCATCACGTCGGCGAGCAGGTGCTGGATCAGGCGCGAGTCGGACGGCTCTCCGGCACGAACCAGCGCGGCGACGTCCTGCAGGAAGTAGTTGACACGCTCCAGCTTGTCGAAGTACATCGCGTAGTTCTGGGAGAACTCGAACTCCTTGACGCCGAGGTTCTTCTTGGCGACGAAACGGGCCACATTCAGCGAGCTGAACAGCCAGCAGCGACCGGAACGGTCCTGATGGGTGACCTCGCCGTTGTCGACGGTGACGGAGAAGCGGCGCTGCAGCAGACGGGAACGGTCATAGTTCAGCGCGACCTTGTCGATACCGGCGGCGGTGACGGCGTTCATGGCCAGACGGTTGGACTGGCTGGCATCGAATGATGTGACCAGATCGTTCAGCTGCTCGCCGGACAGCGGTGTGATTTCAGACGATGACGTGTTCTCGGTCATGCTGCTCCTTTGACTTGGGACGTGCGCGGCCGGTTTTGTGGCCGCAATGAAACGTGGCATCCAGCGTTTGACCGGATGCCACGACGGGTCTCTAATGAGTGTAGCGGCGACAGCGGATTCCCGCCATCGAACCGGTTCAATACCTTGATTCGGCAGGAGCTCGGCGACTTCTACAGCCGCCTGCGGGCCGGACGGCGAAGCCCGGCATCCGACGCTTCGGAATCCCGGCCGACTGCTATTCGGCGGTTTCGGCCTCGCCGGCCTCGGTGTGCTCGGCCACATGCTCGGCGACCGGCTCGGCGGCGACCGCTTCCGCATCCTGATTGTCGTCATGCTCCGCGACGGCATGCGACTCATACGCCGGTGCCGGCTCATCCTGCGCGGCGGCATTGTACAGCGGCACATCGGGCGCTCCCTGATGCGACGCGGCGCCAGGCTGCTCCGCCCCCTGCTCGTTCATGAACCCGAATCCGCTGAACGCCTTGGTAAACATCGAACGCAGCTCGGACACGCGCTGCGTGATGGCCGCCTCACGCGATTGCAGCTCGGCGATGCGCCCCTGAAGATCCTCCAGCTCGACCTGCGCGGCCTTGCGGCGATCCTCGATCTGCGACGCCGCATCCTCGCCGGCCTTTTCCAGGATCTGCGCGGCCTGATCGTCGGCCTCCTTGCGCTTGCTCGCCGCATACGTGTCGGCATCCTCGCGCACGGTCTTCGCCTGGCCGATCAGCTCGTCGGATTCCTTCTTGGCGGCCACGCGACGCTCTTCGAGGTTTTCGAGCAGCTCGCTCACCTTCTTGGTCGCTTCGTCCTGCTGGGCGGCGATGTCAGTGCGAATCTGCTCGACCTCGGCGTTGACCTGGCTCATCGTCTGCGTGTGGCGGACCTCGGCGTCGTCGCGAATCTCCTGCGCCTTCGCCTTGGCCGCATCGATAATCTCGCCCGCCCTGCGCTGCGCGTCGGCCATCATCTTGGACACCTGCTCGCGCACGTCGGACAGTTTCTTGTTCGCCTCCGCGAGCGCCGCCTGAATCTGGTCGTTGGACTCGGACTTGAGCTTGGCAATCTCCTCGTTCGCGCTCCTGCGCTGCGAGGCGATCTGCTGGGTCGCCTTCGCCTGCATCTCGGCGATCTCGCGCTCCTGCTTGGCGCGCTCCGACGCCATGCGCTTTTCATGCTCCTCGCGCGAATTGGTGAGTTCGAGATCGACGGACTGACGCTGCTCGGTCACGATCTTCGCCGTTTCGGCGCGCAGCTGGGCGGCGTCCTGCTGCGCGCTGGTCGTAATGGTCTGCGCCTGATTGGTGGCGTTGCCGGTAATCGTATCGGCCTTGGCCTGAGCGTCATCGAGAAGATGCTGCGCATCCAGCTTCGCATTGTTGATCAGCGTCTCCGCCTGAGCCTTGGCGGACGCGCGAGTCGAGGCGGCATCCTGCTTGGCACGCTCCAACAGCTCGGTGCTGGTCTGCTCCGCGGAGGCAAGCATCTGCTGGGCGTTGGCGCCCAACGAGGCGAACGTGTGGTTCTTGGACGACTGACGGTTGCGCTCCTCCTGCAGCTTCGCCTGCAACTGCAGCAGACGATCCCCGTCCTGCTTGATCTGCGCACGCAACGCGGCCAGCGTCTGCTGCGCGCTGGCAAACGCCCGGTCCACCTGCTCCTTATCGTATCCACGTATCACAATCGGGAACTGGTCCGCCATGTTCGGTTCCTTTCGCCATTACACCTGCTCGTTAGCACAACCACACACGACTGTACCGCATGGCGTCAAGCCCACGCCAGAAACGCGACGAACCATACGTGAACGTACACACATGCCAGCAAGAAACCAGCTGCATCCCAGCAAAACGTCAGGCGATGAGAATATCCCCGGACGACGGCTGCAGATAATAACGGACCGTCTCGCGCACCACATCGCGCCCGGCACGCACCTGCTGGCGCAGATCCAGGCCGTTCTGCAGCCTGCTGCCGCCATTGATCGGAGGGAAGCTGACGAAGCCGGCCAGCACACGATCCTGTGTCGCCGTCCAGTGCAGCAGCTGGTAGAACAGCGAATTGCATACGAACGTGCCCGCGTCGGAACTGAGCGTGGCGGGTATGCCGTCGCGCGCGAAATCGTTGATGATGGCCCGCAACGGCAAACGGGTCCAATATGCGGCCGGGCCGTCCTTGATGATCGGCTCGAACCGCGGCAGCGCGTTGTCGGCGTCAGGGCGGGCAGCGTTCATCAGGTTCGTGGCGCAGCGTTCCATCGCCACGCTGTGCGCCGCATGCTTGAGACCGGTCGCGATCACGATGTCCGGCCGGGTCGCGTCCAAGGTCTCCAGCAACGTGGGCCAAGCGTTGGCGAAGCTGACCGGGAGCGCCACGGTGTTGATGGACACGTTGGCGTCATGCAGCGGATCGTCCACGTCGGACGGCTCCCCGATGCCGTCGCGGACGAGCGCCTCGGGCACTTCGTACGACGGGTTGACGTCGATGTTCTCGTAGTGGTCGAACCCACAAATCACGACATTGAGCTGCTGCATGATGCCAGTGTACCCCGCGAACGCCTGCCGCTGCTATTGCTCGCGGACCTGGGCGAACACCTGATGCATCCGTTCGCGTGCGAGACGCTTGCGGATCTCCAGCGAGATCTGCTCGGCCTGGGGCAGGTCGTCGCGCGTGGTGATCTTCATGTTGGTCCGGGAGCCGGCCACGATGGCGACCGGGACGTCGGGCAGGTAGTCGACGACCACGCGCGTATCATCGGTCGGATGGAAATCGGGGTCGCGCGAGGCTAGCTCGTATGCGCGGCGGATGGTCTCGAACCGGAATGCCTGCGGAGTCTGCGCCCGGAACATGTTCGCGCGGTCCGGGACGGAGCGCACGACCTTGCGGTCGCCCAGATCCTCGGTGAGCAGCATCGTGTCGGTGGAGGCGAATGCGACTGTGGCTGCCTCGAACTCGTCCAGCGCGGTGATGCAGCCGTCGATCGAGGACTGCTCGACGAACGGACGCACCGCGTCGTGGATCAGCAGTTTCGCGCGGGGCGGGATGCCAGCTGCCCCCAGCGCCTGCAGAGCCGCCGCAGTGCTGTCGGCGCGTTCGGCGCCGCCGTCAATGATCATGCGCACCTTCGGGTAGCCGGCCTCATCGACCAGGCGTTCCACTTCATCGCGCACCTGCGGGTTGACGACGACGATGGTGTCGGTGACATGCGGGTTCTGCTCGAACGCCTCGATGGACCAGCAGACGATCGGCTTGTCGTCGACGCTCACCAGCTGCTTGGGGTTGTCCGGATCGAAGCGCGTACCGAAGCCGGCGGCCAATACCACGGCGACGACCGGTGCTTCGGGTTCTCTGTCATCTCTCTGAGTCATACCGCCCACCGTATGCCCCGCCCTGCCCGGGTGTGACGGAAGCCACACTCTTCTGCACGGAATTTTTTCTGATTCGACGACGAACAGGCCGCCGACACCGGTGTCGGCCCCGCCGCAACGGGCTATCTCGCTTTCGAGGGGTTGATTTCGGCTCCGCCGAACATCTATCTGCGTTTCAAGGGGTTGCCCAAACACGATACCGCGAGTATTAAGCGCCAAACGCCATTGGAATCATGCGGTTTAGGGCCTTGGGCTACTTGGCCATCAACCTCACGAAACGAAGATAGATGTTTCCCACCGGTGGAATCAACCTCACGAAACGAAGATAGCGGCCCGATTCGTCACAACCGAGGCAAATCGGGGTCAGCCGCGCATGATCAGGGCGAGCAGGCGTCCCTCGTGCGCCTTGCCGGCGAGCGAGGCGCGGCGGTGGGAGTACCACAGCGGATTCTCCAGCGTGCACATGCTGTGGCGCACGGTGCTCCAGCGGTCGGCGAGCGCGGGCTCGCCTTCGCCGTCGGCGGCGCACAGCGAGGCAAGCTCTTCGTCTTCATACAGGTATTGGGAGGCGGCGTTGACGCGCGGGCGCGAGTCGACGATGCTGTCGACGGGAACACCCGCCTTGGCGAGCTCCATGCGGGCGGCCTTGGCGATGTCGATGCCGGGGCCTCCGAATCGCGTCAAGGTGAACGTACCGGGGAATTGCGCGTCGAACCCGTCGGCGATGGCGTCGCCGACCTCGTAGCAGTCGCCGCAGATGCACGGTCCGAGCGTGGCCGCGATGCGCTCCGGCGCAGCGCCCTTGGCCACCATCGCATCAATCGTGGCACTGATGATGCCGCGCTGCAGGCCCTTGCGCCCGCAGTGAGCGGCGCCGATCACGCCGGCCTGGGCGTCGGCCATCAGCACCGGCAGGCAATCCGCAGCGAACATGCCCAGAGCCACACCCGCGCGAGACGTGACTTGCCCGTCCGCCTCCACGACGGTCGCGGCCTGCGCCTCGCCGTCGGCGGTCACCTCACCGGGCGTGCCGGACACATCGAAGCCGAACGGGGTGTTCAGATGCCATGATGCATCCACGTCCACCGCGCGCCCGGAATGCACCTGACTGACCAGCGAGAGCCCGCAGCCGACGGATTTCGCGAGCGACACGCGATTGGCGAGAATCGCCTGCGGGTCGTCGCCGCCCTTGCCGCCGAGATTGCAATCGCCGAAATCGCCGTGGCTCACCCCGCCCAGGCGCGTGGTGTAGACGACAGTGACACCAGGCGCCAGCGCGATCGGGATCGTCACTGGAACCGGGTTGCCCTCCTCGTCGGTGGGGCTGATGGCGTTGCTGTCCAGAATCTCATCATCAAACTGCGTATCGCTCATGATTCCTTATCCTATGTGATTGCGTGCTCTTCGGCTCGGCGATTGGCGTCAGGCGGCTTTGAGGGTGGGGTGCTTGGTGCGGGAGCGGATCGCGGCGTTGACCGGCACCTCATGCGGGCACGGCATGGAGAACACGTGCGCCGGATTGTTGATGGCTTGCACCCAGTTGCCGTCGGCGTCGCGAAGGCCGTTTTCGGGCACGGTGTAGATGAGCGGCGCATCGCCCGGCAGCAGGAATTCGATCTCCTGGCCGGGTTCGATCTTGTTGCGGCTCATCAGCGTGACGCGACCGCCTTCGTCCGGGCTCCACGACAGCACTTCGCCGACGACCAGCCATGAGCGGAAGTAGCCGCTGCGGTTGGTGTTCTCGGTGACCTTGCGGTCCGGGTAGTAGAAGCCGGTGGAGTATTCGCGGTGAGCGACCTTGTAGGGTTCCTCTTTCAACCATTCGGGCAGTGTGACGGGCGGCGCGGGCGCGACGGCCGCATGCTGCCAGCCGTTCGTGTCGATCGGGGACTCGTCGCGCGTGTTCGATTTGCGGCGCGTGCTGCGGGCCTGTTGTTCAAGATCGGAGATACGGTCTGGGGCGGTGGGGCTCTGGCCGACTTCCAGGACGCCGTCGTCGCCGGGGACGCCGGCGAAGGCGACGTCGGCCTGTTCCATGATGTGGTCCGTGAGATCGGCACCGGACAGTTCCGCCGCGTACGGGTCATCGTTCAGCCAGACGGGGGCGGGCGCGTCGGTGCGAATCACGCGGTCGTGGAACGGGCGCAGCGTGTTGCCGTCCGCGGCCTCGAAACCGCGCTGCACCATGTATTCGTTGACGGCGGTCTTGTAGGCGTTGGTCATCGCGGCGATGTAGTACGCGCTTTTGGCCCGGCCCTCGATCTTGAGGCTGGTGGCGCCGGAGTCGATCAGGTCATCCAGGTGCTCCATCATGCACATGTCCTGCGAGTTGAACAGGTACGTGCCCTCTTTGGTCTCCTCGACCGGGAAGTACTGGCCGGGACGCTTCTCCTCGACCAGCGAGTACTTCCAGCGGCACGGCTGCGCGCATTCGCCGTGGTTGCCGTCGCGACCGGTCAGATAGTTGGAGATCAGGCAGCGTCCGGAGAACGCCATGCACATCGACCCGTGCACGAAGCATTCGACATCCATGTCGTCGGGAATGTTGGCGCGGATGTCTCGCACGGCCTGCAGATCCATCTCGCGGGCGAGCACGACGCGTCTGGCGCCGAGGTCGTACAGCGCGTTGGCGGCACCGTAGTTCGTGACGCCCGCCTGCGTGGAGACGTGCAGTTCCAGCTCGGGGGCGACGCTATGCGCGGTCATGAGCACGCCGATGTCGGTGACGATCAGCGCATCCACACCGGTGCCGGCCAGCTGGCTGATGTATTCCTGGATGGCCCTGACCTCGTTGTTGCGCGGCAACACGTTGCAGGTCACATATACGCGGGCGCCCCGCGCATGGGCGTAGCGGGCGCCCTCTTCGAAGTCCTCCAGGCTCAGGTTCTTCGGAGCACTTCTCATGCCGAACGCCTTGCCGCCGCAATATACGGCGTCGGCCCCGTAATCGACCGCAGCCTTCAGCCCGCGCAGGTTGCCCGCCGGAGCCAGCACTTCCGGCTTACGCCGGGCCATTCGTTGTTGAGAGTCAAGCACCCCACCAGTGTAGTGCATGGAATCTGGTGCCAATGTCGCGCCTCTGACATCAGGCGTCAAGTACACCCCCCCTTAACAAAATCCGCTCGGCGAGTTCTAGTGATCGTTGCAACACCTGACCTACCGCAAGGAGGGTCAGGTGACCGGGAGCCACCGAAACGAAGACCGTGGCGGGGAACGCCGTTGGGCGTTCAACGGCGTCGAATATCCGACGAGGAAGCTGATGTGCGAGGCGAGGCGCGAGGAGTACGTGCGTCTGCCGGACGAGGAGGGCATGAACTTCACCCAAGCCGCCCATGCGGTCGGGGTCTCCAAGCGCAACGGCAAGGTATGGCGCAACGGGCGCACCCGCGCCACCGGGAGGAACGAAAGGGCAAGCATGGACTGGTATCGTTCCACCATGGACAAACCCAAACGGATCCACGCGCGCTACCTCAATCAGGAGGAGCGCATCCTGATCGCCGACCGGCTGCGCCCGGGCGATTCGATCCGCGCCATCGCCCGGCTGCCGGGGCGCGACCCCGGCGCGGTCAGCCGCGAGGTCGAGCGCAACAGGAATCCCGGGATCGGCGACTGCGGGCCCTGCCGCGCCCAGCAGAAGGCGGCTGACCGGCTCAAACGCCCCAGACCGCGCAAGGCGGCCGAGGGCACGCCGTTGTGGGTGGAGATACTGGCCGGGTTGCGCAGGCATTGGAGCCCGGAGCAGATAGCCAACCGGCCGAGGTGGAGGACCGGGCGGTCCCCGGCCACTGGAAGGGCGACCTCATCACCGGCACCCGCAACCAAAGCGCGATCGGCACGCTCGTCGAGCGCACGACCAGGTTCACGATCCTGCTCCACCTGCCCCATGGGCACGACGCCGAACACGTCCAGCAGGCCATCATCGACAAAATGGCCTCGCTGCCCGAACTCCTGCGCAATTCGCTGACCTGGGACCAGGGAGCGGAACTCGCCCTGCACAAGCGCATCACCACCGCGCCGGACATGCAGGTCTACTTCTGAGACCCGCACAGCCCGTGGCGGCGCGGGTCGAACGAGAACACCAACGGACTGCCGCGCCGGTACTTCCCCAAAGGCACCGACCTATCCGTCCACCCGGAGGACTACCTCGACGCGGTCGCCGAGGAACTCAACGACCGGCCACGCAAGACCCTCGGCTACATGAAACCAAGCGAGAAGATCATCGAACTGCTCGACGCCGCGTGATAGCCTCAACAACCGACAACGTGGCCATGGAAGGCCGCTCAAACCTCAGGTGCTGCAACCACCACTAGAATCCACCTCATGCAACGCATGACTGGGGTGGCCATGCCCTGGAGTCGCAAGACTCCAGTGAGACTACAAAAGCAGACTCTCAAAACTCGCGGATAGACAAGGAAAACCGCTATTCCACCGGTGTATCTGCGAGTTTTGAGAGCCTGTCGCCTTAAAGCCTCACAAGCTCGTCGGGGGTGAGCTCCAAATCGCCGGCATGCAGGCTGTCGAGGATGGTCTCGGGGCGGTGGGCGCCGGGGATGACGAAGACATGGTCGCCCTTGGCGAGCTCCCACGCGAGCACGACCTGCTGGTAGGAGACGCCACGAGCCGCTGCGATCTCGCGGAACGGATCGAACTTGGTTTCGTCCTTGGGCTTGCGGAAGCCGCCCAGCGGGCTCCAGCACACGAAGTTCAGACCGACTTTCGCCGTGTATTCCAGCGTATCGGCGGTGTCGAGGTAGATCGGCGAGTACTGGTTCTGCACGGCGATGAGCTTGTCGCCGAGGATGCCGCGCGCGATGTCGATCTGCTCGATGGAAGCGTTGGAGATGCCGGCCTCCTGCGCCACGCCCTCGTCCACCAGCTGCTTGATGGCTTCGACGGACTCGTTGTACGGCACCTTCGGGTCGGGGCGATGGAAGTAGAGCAGGTCAATCGTGTCGACGCCGAGCGCGAGCGCGCTCTCCTTGCCGCGCTTGATCAGGTTTTCGGGGCGCCCGTCCACGTCCCAGGTGGGGCGGCCGTCGGTGAAGTTGCGGAAATGACCGACCTTGGTGGCGATGGTGACCTCGTCCTTCGGGCCGTTCCAAGAGGCCATGGCCTCGCGGATCAGCTTTTCGCCGGTCTGCTCTTCGCCGCCGGAGCAGTAGTAGGCCCAAGCCGTGTCGAGGTGACGGCAGCCGGCGTCGAGTGCGGCGTGGATGGTCTCGATGCCCTTATCGTGGCCGAGGTTGTTCTCGATGGTCAGCGGCATTTCGCCGAGGCCGATGGCGGTGGTGCCGAACGGACCGAGGTTGCGGTGCAGTACCATGTGCATCTCCTTGATGGTCATATAGTGTCGCCCTCCACAATACGCCGAGGCCGCGGCGGATACGACCCCGGTAGCAGCGAACGGTTCTCAATAAGAAACATGCGAGGATTCCGCACAATTTCGCACAATCGCACAAATAGGCAAAGTACCGGAATTCCAGGGCTCAGCCGATTTTGATGTTCATTTCGGCCGACAGCAGGCTCGCACCTTTCTTATTGAGAACCGTTCGCTGCTACAAATCCGCCCGGAGACCGCTCATGTGACTATCCCCACATTTCACACCGACACCAAAAATCCACCATCGCCCAAAATCGGCATCATCCCAACGAAACACTACATATAGTGACCACACACTGCGCGCGACACGACTTGTAGTGGTTCTTGACTGCAAATTACAACGCTGTAGTCTGAGCGAGTCAACACGTTCACCCCAGCGCATCAAGGGAGCAACATGACCGTCACCGTGTTCACCAAACCGTATTGCCCGCAGTGCGACGCCACCAAGCGCCAGCTCACCAAGCAGGGCGTGATTTTCGAGACCGTGAACCTGGAGCAGAATCCGGAGACCCAGGCACAGCTGCAGCAGGCCGGCTTCCAGCAGGCTCCCGTCGTGATCACCCCCGATGCATCCTGGACCGGCTACCGCCCGGACCTGATTCGCGAGCTGGCCAAGAAACTGGCCAAG
>OGOO01001275.1_pt1 | contig 23049 bp, 22 predicted proteins | sample 1552651 | NCBI WGS metagenome assembly OGOO01 (sample SAMEA2580118, study PRJEB22360) | human gut metagenome | biome: human gut; feature: human-associated habitat; material: faeces | place: Denmark | collected 2008/2010 | reverse complement strand
TAGCCCTGCCTCTGGCCATCGCATTCGGTATCGCTTCTGGCGTGACACCCGAGAAGGGTATCATCACCGCCATCGTAGCAGGTCTCATCATCTCCATCTTCGGCGGAAGCAAGGTGCAGATCGGCGGACCTACAGGAGCATTCATCGTCATCATCTATGGCATCATCCAGAAATATGGATTCGAGGGATTGACCATCGCTACCCTGATGGCAGGTCTCTTCCTGGTGCTCTTCGGACTGCTCCGCTTAGGTACCATCATCAAGTACATCCCTTACCCTATCGTGGTGGGCTTTACCAGCGGTATCGCCGTAACCATCTTCACCACGCAGATTAAGGACCTCTTTGGTTTGACATTGGCTTCTAACCCTTCTGACTTCCTGGAGAAATGGGGTGTCTACTTCCAGAGTTTCGACACCATCGACCCTTGGTGCGCCCTCATCGGCGTGGTGAGCGTGGTGGTCATCGCCATCACTCCCAAGTTCAGCAAGAAGATTCCGGGTTCGCTCATCGCCATCATCCTGATGACCGTTGTGGCACTGCTGCTCAAGCAGTTTGCCGGAGTTGAGAGCATCGAGACCATCGGCGATCGCTTCTCTATCAGCAACGAGTTGCCTGCGGCTCAGGTTCCAGAAATGAACTGGGAGACCATCAAGAGCCTCGTGTCTCCAGCCATCACCATCGCCATCCTCGGTGCCATCGAGAGCTTGCTCTCTGCTACCGTAGCCGACGGTGTAATCAGCGACCATCACGATTCCAACACCGAGCTGATAGCCCAGGGTCTGGCCAACATCGCCTCTCCTCTCTTCGGCGGTATTCCTGCCACTGGCGCCATCGCCCGTACCATGACCAATATCAACAACGGCGGTAAGACTCCTGTAGCGGGCATCATCCACGCTGTGGTATTGCTGCTCATCTTCCTGTTCCTCATGCCTCTTGCCAAGTACATCCCAATGGCTTGTCTGGCGGGTGTATTGGTAGTGGTTTCTTACGGCATGAGCGGCTGGCGAAGTTTCCTGGCACTGATGAAGAATCCTAAGAGCGACGTTACCGTGCTCCTGATTACCTTCTTCCTCACCATCATCTTCGACCTGACTGTTGCCATCGAGGTGGGCTTGATTATCGCCTGCCTGCTCTTCATGAAGCGAATGAGCGAAACCACTGATGTTACGGCAGTTACTGAGGATGAGATTGACTTGAACAAGGAGTATGACTTCCTTTCTACCAACCTGGAGCACTATACGATTCCTAAGGGTGTGGAGGTTTACGAGATCAACGGTCCGTTCTTCTTCGGAGCGGGTAATAAGTTTGAGGAGGTGATGGCTGCGTTCGGCGACCGTCCGCTGGTTCGAGTAATCCGCATGCGCAAGGTTCCTTTCGTGGATTCCACGGGTATTCACAACCTCACGAATCTCTGCGAGATGAGTAAGAAAGAGGACATTCAGGTGGTTCTCTCTGGTGTTTGCGAGAAGGTAAACGCTCAGTTGGAGAAGGCTGGTTTCTACAATATGCTCGGCAAGGAGAACATCACGGATCATATCAGCAAGGCGCTGAAGCGTGCTGAGGAGATTATCGAGAATAAGAAGTAGTTGATTACGATTACAATTACAGTTGAAAAATCATCATGATAAGAAGTAATTGATAACAATAACAATAACAGTTAAAAAATCCGATGGATATCTATCAAAAAGATATGCATCGGATTTTTTGTTTTCTAGTCATAAATAGCTAAACTATAAATTGTTAACTATAAACTATTAACTCTACAAAACTTTCCCCAGGAATTCCTGGAGTCTTGGAGACTTCGGATGATTGAACACTTCATCCGGCGTGCCATCTTCCGTGATATAGCCATCGCTGAAGAAGAGGACACGATTCGCCACTTCACGGGCAAATCCCATCTCGTGCGTCACCACCACCATGGTCATGCCTTCGGCAGCCACATCCTTCATCAGCTGCAACACCTCGCCCACCATCTCAGGGTCGAGCGCAGACGTAGGCTCATCGAAGAGCAATACTTCGGGATTCATCGCCAGGGCACGGGCAATGGCAACACGCTGCTTCTGTCCGCCCGAAAGACTGTCGGGATAGCTGTCTGCCTTATCCAGCAAGCCGATGCGGGTAAGGAGCTCGGTAGCCTTCTCATCGGCTTCTTCCCTTGTCATCTTGCCCAGTTCCACCGGTGCCAGCATGATGTTGCGGCGGATGGTCATATTGGGAAAGAGGTTAAACTGCTGGAACACCATGCCTACGCGCTGGCGCATCTTGTTGATATCTACATCCCAGGAGGTGATATCCACGCCATCGATGTAGATTTTGCCATGGGTAGGCTGCTCCAGCAGGTTGATGGAGCGCAGAAAAGTGCTCTTGCCACAACCCGAAGGGCCAATGATGGCTACCACCTCGCCTTGATGGAAGGAGGTGGTAATGCCCTTGAGAACCTCGTTGTCGCCGAAGCGCTTGCGAAGTCCTTCTATCTTGATTATCTCGTTTTTATCCATATCATTTAAAGCTTTTGCCCTTTCCTTATTTCCTTTCACTCTTTCTTAATCGCTTTTCCAGCTTCCTTACCCCGGCATTCAGACCCAAAACGAGGAAGAGATAGACCAGCGCTACTACGCCCAATGGCATCATGGCCTCGTAAGTGATGCTTCGGATGATGTCCGAACCCTTGGTTAAATCCACCAGTCCGATGTAGCCGCTGATAGACGTTTCCTTGAGCAGGGTGATAAGCTCGTTACCCATCGCCGGAAGCACATTCTTGAAGGCTTGCGGCAGAATGATGAGACGCATCGTTTTGCCATAAGAGAGGCCGAGACTCCTGCCCGCCTCCATCTGTCCGTTATCCACCGACATGATGCCCGAACGGATTACCTCGGCAATATATGCCGCTGAGTTCAAGCCGAAGGCAATGACGGCAACGAATATCTTGTTGACATCTGCCGACGCAAACACCACGTAATAGATAATGAGCAACTGCACCATGGTTGGCGTGCCTCGCATGATGGTAAGGTACAACTGGCAGATGATGTTAGGAATCTTCCAGTCACCCTTGCGCTCGTGGCGGGCACGGACGATGGCTATCAGCGTTCCGAGAATCACGGAAAGGATGATGGCAAAGAAGGTGATGATGAGGGTATTGCCCAAGCCCTGGAGCATATACTGATAGCGGTTATCGTCGATAAAGCATGACTTGAACTTATCAACGAATCCCTGCTGAGCATCAGCCACTTTCGCATCACCAGAGTTCACCATGATTACCTGACGCACATCGGCATAGGAATCCGTGAATCCGATATTCTTCTCTCGTTCCGGAGTAACTGTGATACCAGCGATTCCGGCATCAGCCTTGCCTGCCTGCACCGAGGTGATGATGGCATCAAACTCCATATCGAGAATCTCCACATCCACACCCAGCACATCGCCGATGGCATTCGCCACATCCACATCGATGCCCACAATCTTACCATTCTGGTAATACTCGAAAGGTTCGAAGGTGGCATTGGTGGCGAAGCGAAGACTCTTCTTCAAACCCAGCTTCTGCAAGGCTTCCGGTCCCATCTTCTTCGCATCAGAAGGGTGCTGGGCATCGGAAGATGAGTTCAGCTTATCAGCAGATATCTTCGGCGTATATGCCACGGCAATGCCCCGTTCCAGATGTCGGTTCATGATGGAATCGATGACGCCATTCGCTTTCAGGATGCGGATGGCATGGTTGATAGACTGCTTCAACTCGCCATGATCCTTCGCCACGCAGATGGCGAAAGAGGACGCATCGAAGGTTTCGGGCAGGATTTGGAGCGATGGGTTCACCCGTTGGAAAGCCTTGGCAGGCGCTTCATCGGTCACCATGCAATCTATCTTACCCTGAAGGAGTGCCTGGATGGCATCGGCTCCCTTGTTGTAGCGTTCCACCTTGGTACCATCCCCCTTCTTTTCCAACTCGGTGGCAAGACCATCGCTGGTAGTGCCAAGCTGAACGCCGATTACGGCACCCTGCAAATCCGCCTTCGTCTTCATCTGCTTTCTGGCTTCGGAAGATGATTCCGAGCCACAGGAAGCCAGAAGAAGGCAGACTGCTATTACTAAAGTACTTAAACTAAATCGTTTTAATCTGTTATAAATCATCTAATTAATAAAAAGCTTTTGCCCTTTCAGGGCGCATTGCTAACTGCTATTTTTACCCAGGGTGTTACCCTGGGCTAGGAGCTTCTGCCCTTTCAGGGCGTGCCAGGAAGTCCGAGTATTCTACTTCAGGGCGATTATTCTCCTTTAAAGCCTTTTGCCAAGCCGCCCTCGCTGGTTTCCTTGTAGAGCGAAGGCAGGTCGTGACCGGTTTGTCTCATCACCTCTACCACTCTATCGAAGGATACGCTATGGTGACCATCAGAGAAGGAGGCGTAGAGATCGGCATCCAGGGCACGGGCTGCAGCAAAGGCGTTGCGCTCGATGCACGGAATCTGAACCAGGCCGCAAACAGGGTCGCAGGTCATGCCCAAGTGATGCTCCAATCCCATTTCGGCAGCATACTCCACCTGGGCCGGACTGCCACCGAAGAGCTGGCATGCCGCAGCCGAAGCCATCGCACAAGCCACACCTACCTCACCCTGGCAACCCACATCGGCACCACTGATAGAGGCATTGTTCTTCACGATGTTACCCACCAGTCCGGCAGTAGCCAGGGCACGCAGGATGCGGTCTTCGCTCATATCGTGTGCCGTGTGCATGTGATAGAGCACGGCAGGAAGCACGCCGCAGGCACCACAGGTAGGTGCCGTAACGATGGTTCCGCCCGAAGCATTCTCTTCGCTCACCGCCAGGGCATAGGAATAAACCAGGCCGCGGCTCTGCAGGGAAGCCCGATAGCCCTTTGCCTTGATATGATAGGTGGCAGCCTTGCGCTGAAGCTTCAACGGACCAGGCAGCACACCCTCGTGGTTGAGACCGTTGCGGATAGACTGCTTCATGGTTTCCCATATCTTGCGCAGATAATCCCAGATGTCCTTATCCTCGCATTTCTCTACGTATTCCCAGAAGGCACGGCCGTTCTCGTAGCACCATTTCTGGATATCAGCCATGGTATGAAGGTCGTAGACATCTTCTGCGCCCAGTTCCTCGTGGCCCTGGGTGCCATCAGAAAGGGCACCGCCGCCAATGCTGTACACCGTCCACTCGTCGATGACGTCGCCATTCAGGTCCTTGCCCACAAACTTCATTCCGTTAGGATGGAAAGGCAAGAAGGTTTGAGGCTCCCAATTGATGTGCACGATATGCTTCTTCAGCACCTCCTCGATGGCAATATCGGTCATGTGGCCCTTGCCGGTAGCAGCGAGGGCACCATAGAGTGTCACCTCGTAAGAGGAAGCATTACCACATCGCTCCAGGAAGAGCTTGGCTGCACGCTGAGGTCCCATGGTATGACTGCTCGAAGGACCTTTTCCTATTCTGTACAATTCCTTTAATGATTTCATATCCGTCTCGTCTATAATGTTTTGGTTATAAAATTGTTACCTTAACTAAGTCTCGAAGGAAACTGCCACTTGCCAAAGTTCATTACTTCACCTGAGTTGCCTTCGTGATGACTATATCCTCCAGAGGTCGGTCGTTGTTCTCCTTGTTGGTGGCAACATTCTGGATTTTATCTACCACATCCATACCTTCCAGCACCTCTCCGAACACGGTATATCCGTTGTCAAGATGCGGCACGCCACCATATTTAATATATCCCTGCTGCAGTTCGGCAGATGGGATGGCATACGACTTGCCCTCTCTCTTCTCCTTCTCCACATAGTATTCCATCTGTCGAGGCGAGAAGTTTCTGCCCCAGGTGATATAGAAATCGGTGGAAGCCGAAGCCTTGGTTGGGTTCTCGTCGTCTCCCTCGCGAGCCGCACAGAGCTGTCCACGCTTGTGGTAGTACTTAGGATAGATGATTTCGGCAGGCACGGTATAGTCTACATCAAACTTCTCCACCTTTCCCGGGTTCACCTTTCGGCAGGAATAGTCACCACCCTGAATCATGAAGTTCTTGATGACTCGCTGGAAGATGCAGCCGTTGTAATAGCCGCTGTTCACGAGTTTCAGAAAGTTGTCGCGATGGTGCGGCGTGTCGTTATAGAGTGCCACACGGATGTTGCCCATCGTGGTTTCGAGCAGCACCTCGTGGCAGGTGGTGTCGCGAGGAGTCTCCCATGGGAGAAGCTGTGCCTGGCCTGCCTTTGCATCCGAAGCATTCTGCTGTGCATTCGTCTGAGCCTGCGCATTTACCGAGCAAGCCATCAGCAAGACTGCGCAGAAAGATAGTATTTTTTTCATTTTTCTTATGAATTTTATCGAATCAATTGTTATCGATTGCAAAGATAATGATTTTATTCTAAAAAGTTATGCTTTTCTCGAACTTTCTTTATATCTTTGCGTTCAAAATAAAGAAAATGATAAAATGATGATAAAAAAGAGATTATATCTTCTTCTCTTGGGCTTCGCTCTACTGGGAATGAAAGCCCAAGCACAACATGTGAGCTTCGGACCATTGCATAGTCCCGACAGCCCGCGCGAGGATTGGCTTCTGCCTGGCGACACCGTTTATCAGGACGGAAAGACCGTGGGTTGGCGGCAAGCCGATGAAGCATACCTATACCCCACTCAGGCACATCGCTGATAATTCGGCAAATGATGAGATTGATGGCATAAGCAATGGCTGGGGACTGCACAAGGGATTGAATCTTTCGATAGATCTCTCGGTTTTCGCTACTTTCGGCAAGAATGCCCCTCACTGGGGCGGCTTCACCCAGACCATCAACGCCACCTATCTCACACCTCTCACCAAGGACAACAAGTTGTGGATGGCGCTGGGCACCTACATCAACAACATCAATTACGGAAGCGACAACTTCCACGATGGCGGCGTGTATGGCATGCTGGGATATAAATTCAACGAGCATTGGGAGGCATTCGTCTATGGTCAGGTGAGCGTGGCTAATAATTATAACTCTATATATAATAGGTATGCCGGATATGGTCCCTATGGCTATCGCGGCTATGGTCCCTATGGCTATGGTCCGTTTGGTTACGGCATGTATCCCGGAGCCTGGGGCATGGGTGTGATGCCAGGCGGATACGGCATGGGTGCCGCTGGTGCCAACGTGCTGGGAGCCGGAGTGAGATACACCAACAAGAATTTCTCCATCGGCGTAAGTGTTGAGGGGAACTGGTATAACACCCCAAAGACGCCTACCTATTATAAGCAATATGATTATCCAGTGAAATAAACAAAAAAAATCCACACGGGGTTTCTGCCCGTGTGGATTTTCTTATTTCTCCACAGATAAACCGTGCGGATTTTTTATTCTCCACAAATAATCTGAACGATGCGCTCGGCCGATCTGCCATCCCATCTATCCGGAATGCCGGCCTTCTTCCATTCGCCCTTCACAATCTTCTCCATCGCCAGTTGCAGCTTCTCAGGGTCTTCGGCTACCAACTCGTTGGTACCCACGGTCACCGTTTCCAGGTGCTCGGTATAACTGTTCAGCGTGATGCAAGGCACACCATTGAAGGTAGCCTCCTCAGCCACATTGCCCGAATCTGTGATCACACCCATGGCATGGGCAGCGAGATAAGAGAAGTCGAGATAGCCCTGAGGCTGCACCACCATGATGCCCGACTGATGATCAGCCACATCCTGGTAAGCCTTGAATGCCAAAACGAATCCCAAAGCCTTGCCACGCAGAGGTGCCAATACCTTGATGCCCGCCTTTCTTGCCACCCCATCGATGGTGGAAATCAGCTTCTTCATCTCCTCTATGTTGTTCACTATCGCCTTGCGGTTCAAGGTAAGCAACAGATATTTGCCTTCTTCCAGATGCTCCTGATCCATCACGGCAGGGCGCTGCATGCGCTGCTGCAGGAATCGGATGTTGTCAATGAGCACATTGCCCACCATATATACCTTAGAGAGTTCAGCTCCCTCCTTGTTGGCGATGCTGTTGTTCGAGATGCCCGCCGTGAAGAGGATATCCGACAGACCATCAATCACCAGTCGGTTGATTTCCTTAGGCATGGTGATATCAAAGCTGCGGGTACCCGCAGCAATATGCGCCAGCTTCACGCCCTGCTTCTTGGTAACGATAGCCACGGCCATCGTAGAAGCCAGGTCATCTACCACGATGACCACATCCGTAGGATGCTGCTGCAGATAGCGCTCAAACTGTGCCATCACCTGTCCGGTGAGCTCGTTCATGTTCTCGCAGTCCACGCCCAGATATACATCCGGCTTCCTGATGTCCAAGTCAGAAAACAGGGAATCCTCCAGCGTCTCGTCGTTCTCACGACCCGTGAACACCAGCTCATACTCCACATCTTCGCCCTGCTTACGGGCATTCTCTATCGCTCTAATCACCGGAGCCACCTTAATGAAGTTAGGTCTCGCTCCAGCCACAATACAAATTTTCTTATTCATATTTTAAGTTTACTTACTGTTAAACAAAAGTTTACTTACTGTTAAACAAATCCTTGATGCCGCCGATGGAACCCATCAGATTGGTAGCCTCGTATGGCAGGTAAACCACCTTGTTGTCCTTGCCCTGAGCCACCTCCTGCATCATGGTGATATACTTCTGCGCAAGCAGATAGTTGGCAGGGTTGGTGCTCTGGCCCACCGCCTCGGTAATCTTCTGGATGGCAATCGCCTCAGCCTCAGCCTTGCGGATGCGCGCCGTAGCCTCACCCTCAGCCCTGAGGATAGCCTGCTGCTTGGCAGCCTCAGCCTTGTTCACGATGGCAGCCTTCTCACCCTCAGAGAGCAGGCGCTGCTTCTCCTTCTCACCTTCACTAGTCAAGATGGTGGCACGCTTGTTACGCTCAGCCTGCATCTGCTTCTCCATTGCCATGAGCACGCTCTCGGGAGGCGTGATGTCCTGCAGCTCCACACGGTTCACCTTGATACCCCACTTGTTGGTGGCATCATCGAGCACGGCACGGAGCTTGGTGTTGATGGTGTCGCGCGAGGTAAGGGTCTGATCCAGCTCCATCTCTCCGATGATGTTACGCAGGGTGGTCTGGGTCAGCTTCTCGATGGCGTTAGGCAGGTTGTTGATTTCATACACGCTCTTGAAGGGATCCACAATCTGGAAATAAAGCAGCGCATTAATCTGCATCTGGATATTATCCTTGGTAATCACATTCTGTCGGTCGAAGTCGTACACCTGTTCACGAAGATCGATGTTGTTGGTATAGGTATATCTACCTCCACGCATCGCCACGATGGTCTTCGCCTGGTCGATGAACGGGATGATGATGTTGATACCCGGCTTCAGGGTGGCATAGTAGCGACCCAATCGCTCGATAATCTTGGTCTCACTCTGGGGAATGATCACGATGGTTTTCTTCACCACAACCAGTGCAAGTAACACTAGAGCGATTAACACATAAAGTCCTATTTCCATGATGTTTATAATTTTAATTAATACTTTTTCTATAACTTTCTTCGGGTTGCGGCAAGATGCTAAAACTCCTCAACCTGCAGGATGATAGACTGATGTCCCTTCACCCTTACTCGGGCTCCCTCGGCGATATCCTCCCTGCATCCGGGAGCCTCCGCTTTCCAGTCGTCGCCATCGAGCTTCACTCTTCCGTATCCGCCCGCCACAATGGTCTGGGTCACCTCTCCTATCTGTCCCTTCAGGGCATCCGAATTGCTCTTGCGTTCATCGGCACCCTTTCGGATAGCCTTCACCAGATGCGGACGGATCAGCAGGATACTCATCACGGAGCATACCGCCCATACCACCACCTGCACCCAGAAGGGAGCGTCCATCACCGCCACCGGTATGCTGATGAGCGCACCGATGGCAAAACAAGTTACGTAGAAGTCGCCCGAAGACAACTCCAGAATCAGGCAAATGAACATAATGACTGTCCAGAATAGCCATAGGTTTTGAGAGATGTAGTCCATCATAGCTAATGATATTTTAATGATTACTTTCTTCGTGAAAGAAGAACTTATTTCTTATTGGAAGAGAAACCGCTCAGCGAACTGGCCTTGATGGTTCTTACCGGAGTCTTTGAAGTCTTGGAAGATTTCGATGACTTCGAAGATTTTGAAGACTTCGATGATTTCGAAGACTTTGAAGATACACCAGAAGTAGAATATGCTCCATTCTGCGGCTTGTAATACTTCAAGGCAGTAGGCATCGCCGCTTTCAGGGCAGCAATTCGCTTGGCATCCGAAGGGTGGTCGCTGAAGAGATCACTCTTGTTGCTGTTGCCCGAAGCCGCAGCCATGCGCTCCCAGAAAGGAATCGCCTGCTGAGGGTCGTAGCCAGCCATGGCGGCGAAGATGAGACCCATGTAGTCAGCCTCTGTCTCGTTTTCACGCGAATACTTCAGGTTGCGGAAGGAGAAATACTGTCCTGCCACGGCACTCGCCATATCGCCCACACCGCTTCCCACAGTCTGGTTGAGCACACTGCCCAGAATGCTGGTGCCCACCTGCTGGTTCTGCGCCTTCGACATCTGTTCGGCGCTATGCTTAGCCACGGCGTGCGCTATCTCGTGTCCCAGAACGATGGCGAGCGAATTGTCGCTCGAAGCCACTGGGAGCAGTCCTTCGTAAACCACAATCTTTCCACCCGGCATGCAGAAGGCGTTTACGCTATTATCCTGCACCAGGTTGAATTCCCAGGAATAGTTCTGCAAGTCACTGGCATATCCGTTGTCCTTGAGATAGGTTTCCACGGCAGCCGCCAGCCTCTTGCCCACTCTCTCCACCTGCGCCGTCTTCGTGGCATTGGTAGATTTCTTGGCAGAAGCCATATATTTGGTATATTCCTGGTTCGACAAACTCAACACCTGCGCATCCGAAACCGAGATGCGGTGTGTTCTACCGGTCAGAGGCACGGTCTGTGTGGTGCCACAGGAAGCCAACATCAAAGTTGTCATCGCTCCCAGCGCCCAAACTCTCATTCTCTTCTTTTTCATCTTTATATTTTGTTTACATCATTATATCAATTCAATCTCTGCATCAATTCAATCTCTGCATCAATTCAAACTCTGCATCAATTCGTTATATCTTCCATTCCAGGCAGTTCACCTCGTCCTTCACCGAGAAGTTCAAGCCTATCTTCACCACCTTCTTGCCGCTCATCTTGAAAGCATCGGCATAGTGCTTTGCCTCTATCTGGGCGAGAGCCTCCTCGGCACTCTTGTTGAACTTCAGCTCCATCACGTAGATGGTATCAGCAGTCTCCATCGTGATATCGATTCTGCCCCTCGCCGTATGCTGCTCCACGAGGATATCATAGTTGGTGAGCAGGGCAAACATGATGTAGAGCGTCTGCTGCCAATGCCCCTCGTAGTGGGTGTTGTCGCAGTAAGGCACCGTCTCCAGGAAGTCGTTCAGCAGACAGAAGGCAGCATTCATATCCCCCTTCTTCACCAATACCGACATCTTGGCGATGGTCGTGTTAGCCTTCGCCGACTTGTCCGTCAGATAATGGGGCAAGAGACTTCCATATAGCCCCACCCTTATCTCCTGGTTAGGCAATGCCAACAGGTACAATTTTGTAGGCTTGTCATATCCCTTGATGGTGACATACCCGCTCTGATAAAGCAAAGGTACGATGGTGGTCATCGTTTCGGTGGGGGCATCAAAGTCCTTCTTGCCCACCTCTATGGCCTCGCCAAGGTCAGTTGGCAGGAAATCATACTTTCTCATCATATTGATGAGATAGGTAGGTGTGCCCGATCCGAACCAGTAATCATCCATTCTGCCATCAGCAAAGCAATTCAGCAGGCTATAAGGATTGAAGACATCAGGAGATGGCCAGCAGAAATGATAGCCATCATAATGGTTTTTCAGTTCCTGGATGGTCTCCTCCCTGCTCAGTTCCAGATGCTCGGCAAGAGCGTCGATGTCATCGCTCATCTGGGTCAACAATTCCTCTTTGGTGATACCGCAGATACCGGCATAAGGCTCGTCCATGCTCACATTCTTGATGTTGTTCAGCTCGCTGAAGATACTGAGCTGCGAGAACTTCGTGATGCCCGTCATGAAGACGAAGCGCAGCATGGACTCGTTTCCCTTCAGAGGACTATAGAAGTTGCGCATCGTGTTGCGGAGCTCATCGAGTTTTTCCTTCTCATGCGCCACATCCAGCAGCGGTGCATCATATTCATCAATGAGCACCACCACCTGCTTGCCCGTTTTCTGATAAACGGCATTTATCAAATCGTCAAGACGAATATTAACATCTATTTTATTGCTCTTGCAATCAAACCTTGCCTCTTGTTTCTCAATAATATCCAACAAATAACGATTCAGCTGCTCCTTCTCCATGTGCTTGCCCTTGCTCAGGTCGAAGTGCAGCACGGGATATTCGTTCCACTCCTTCTCCAGCTTCTCGATGGCAAGCCCCTCGAAAAGTTCCTTCTTACCCTCGAAATAACTCAGAAAAGTGGAAACCAGCAGCGACTTTCCGAAACGGCGTGGTCGGCTCAGGAAGAAATACTTTCCATCGGTATGTGTCATACGATAGATGTATTCCGTCTTGTCGATATAGAGGTTGTCCAACTTGCGGATTTCCTCAAATGTCTGAATTCCTATAGGATATAATTTTCTTGCCATAATCAAACGCTATCTAATGAATTGCAAATATACATTAAATCCCTGAAACCGCCAAGTATTTCTACGATTTTAACAAAAAATAAATCCCGACCCAGAGATTCCGTTAAATCTCCGAACCGGGAATAGCTATATGTTTTAACCCACATTGCAGTTACCAGTTATATAACTCCCTGATTTCCGACATTATTCTACATCTTGCCAATCTGTCAATCCCCGATTTTCTTTATCGAATATCAGAGCCAGACAAACCAGTTTTTTGCTGCTAGCAGCGTAAGCATCAGCGTAGTGACGGGATTCTATTTGATTCACTGCCGCTTTAGTTCCTCCGTTGTCCGCCATTTTCAGCTCCATTATATAGATGATTTCAGGAGTCTCTATAGTGAGGTCTATACGACCACCTGCTACCTGCTTTTCTTCTTCAACGTTGAAACCGCAGATGTAGAAGAGGTTTTTGATGATGAACCGAAAGTGCTCCTCAAAGACAAACTGCTCTTTTTTCTGAGTGCTGTAAGGAGTGCCGGCAACGAGTTGCTTCAGGCAAATTACGCCCTCCTCTAAATTGCCAAGCATAAAATGCTGCTTCAAACCTTGAATAGCATTCTCTGTTTCTTCCTTATTGGCATTGAGCATATTAGGAACCACCAGTTCCAGAAGTGCTTTCTTTACTTCCCTGTTCGGAAATCCCAGTCTGTAGCTTTCGCCCATAACTCCCTTTATGGTCAGGTAGCCAGATTGGTAAAGAAATAGCTTTGGATTGTCTTTGCTGATATCTGCCGTTTCGATGTAATCCATGTCAATGAGGCTGCCATCCAGCGTTTCTACATCTTTTTCAAAGTTGGTGAGAATCTTGGGCAGCATTTCGGTGGCACCGCTGGCTATCCAATAAGGTCTCAGGCGCTTTTCCTTTAAGGCACAGATAACACTATATGGATTGTAAACTCCCTGCATGCTTTCAGAGAAATGATAACCGTCATACATATCTTTCAGTTCATGCATGGTCTGGCCGACGTCCCACTTCTTCTGAGCTGCCAATGCCTGGAGTTCATCTTTCAGATTATCCAAAATCTCTTCTTTGGTTAATCCGCAGATGGTGGCATAACTGTTGTAAAAACTGATATTGCTCAATGTGTTGAGTACGCTGAACAGACTTATCTGCGTGAACTTGGTGATGCCCGTAAGGAAGACACACTTGATGCAATAGCCATAGTCTTTCAGTCCCGTGAAGAAATCACGGTAAAGATTACGGCATTTATCATGCCTCTCCGTCAGGTAGGAGTGCTGCAAGGGGGCATCGTATTCATCTACCAATACGGCTATCTGAACCCCCGACTGCCGGTAGGCTCTTTCTATGATGCCCGTAAATCGGTTGCTGAGCGTTGCTTCTGTATTGCGTTTGCCGTAGATTTCCTCATATTTGGTTAATGTATCATCCAAATAATGGTATAATGATTCGGCATCCGAACCTCCAAGGTTCATGCTGAAATGGATGACGGGGCGCTTGATCCAATCTTTTTCCAAGTCCATAATCTTGAGTCCTTCGAAAAGCTCTTTTCTGCTTTCGAAGTAACATTGGAGCGTGGATACCAGCAGCGACTTGCCAAAGCGTCGTGGGCGACTCAGGAAGTTATACTTGTCGCCATTGGCGATTTGCCAAACCATATCAGTCTTGTCTGCGTAAAGGTAACCACCCTTGCGCAGTTCTTCGAAATTCTGTATTCCTAATGGTAACTTTCCTCTAGTCATAATTACACCTTATTAATATATAGATGCTGCAAAGTTAGCAATAAAAAATGAAATGGCGATAAAAATGATGAGAAAATGCAAAAAGAAAGAAGAAATAACCATGAAAAAAAGCAAAAAGATGGCCTCGCATTTTGCGAGGTCATCTTTTTGCTTTTATATCACTCCAGGCGGAAGATTACTGAGCTGAAATCGCCTGATTGCGAATCTCGATGTAATAGCTGCCTGCCATATCACTGAACTCAAACTTCAGAATGCTGAACTGGGTGGCTGCTTCGGATACGCCCGTAACCACAAACTTTGCCTTTACAGGAATGCCCTTCACCAGACGGATGTTGGAATACTGACCCCATGTGCCGTTGGCTACAGGCGACATGTCACCGTTCAGACGGCATGCCTCACCCTCGTTGTCATAGATGGTAACCGTGCCGGAAGTATCAAACTCCAAATCCTTGCCGCCCGTGTTCTTCAGCATCGCCGTGATAATCACATTGTCGCCCAAGCGCTTGCACTCCTTCAGGGTGAATGCCAACTGAGGCATGGTGCACACAATGTTGTCGGCACTGGTGTTTACCACTGCAGCAGGAGTCTTCGCGCCGATGTTCCAGGTAAACTGCTCGGACGAGTTATTGAACTTGCCCTTGATGACGCACGATCTGATGCTTGCCACCGAGCGCTCCACATCCTTCACTACCACCGTGAGCTTCACAGGTACCTTTGAAGGGATGTTCTTGTTGCTGTAAGTGCCCATACGCTCGCCACCCACGATAAACTCGATGGTGTGCTTGGCACTCTTGCTGTCCACCGCATAGGTGTTGTTGCTGCCGGCATCAAACCACAACGGAGCATCCTTGCCCAACTGGCTTGTGAGCACATAGTTGATGTGCACATCATTGCCGTTGCGCTTGCAGTCGGTGTACTTCAGCGTACAGTTAGGAATGGTTCCGCTGGCATCATCATCCAACAGCGTGCTTGCCACCTTGCCCAAAGTCTTGAGCCATTTCTGTGCCTGAATCTGCTGAACGCCTACACAGGCAAACAGCAGGATAAATACGATCAGTTTTTTCATACGTATCATGTTTTAAAATGAATAATCCGAAATATCTTGTATCTAAAAATGAATCATCTAAAATAGCTTGGATTGCTTCCAGGTGGAGGTCAACTCGCCCGATGCATTCACCGATGGTGTCTGACTCTTCTCGTTGACGACGATGGATTTCTGTGCCACCTGCGTCCTTACGTAGTCGAAGAGTTCGCCGAAGGTGGTATTGCCCTTGGTTTCCTGCAACTTCTTGAGCAGGAAATAGGTGAAGAGTCCGTGGCGCTTCTCCCGGTAAGGATAGGCCGTCTCGTTGCCCTGTGCCGCACTTATCACCAGCATGTTTCCCTTGGGAGCCTCAGCCTTCGACTTGATAGCCACGCCTCGGGCAGAAGCCAGCATACCTTCGCCTCGCTTGGATCCGCTGAAGCAGGCATCCATCACCACCGTCACATTCTGGGAGCCCAGGGCATGGAGCTGGTCATAGAGCTTGCCGATGCTGTAGCCCGTGGCCAAGATGCTGCTCTTGCCATCTACGGGCAGCAGATAGGCAGTGCCATTGCTTTCGTCAGGCACGCCATGTCCGGCATAATAGAAGATAAACCTAGCCTCGTCGCCATAGGCTTTGGCGATGTTCTGCATCCAGCTGATTTCTGCCAGGATATTGTTGAGCGTGGCATCCTGGCGCACGTGCACATTCTCCAGAGGGATGCCCAGCGTCTTGGTGCAATACTGGCCGAAAGCCACTCCGTCGTTGAGGGCGAACTCCACGTTCACCTCCTCCTCGTAGTTCTCGTTGGCGATGATTACGGCAAAGGTCTTCTCCTGCTTCGCCTTGGAAACGGGGATGTCGATATCCACATCCGACCTCAGATTGCCTGCCAGTGCCTGGAGATGATTGGTTTTCCTGGCTCTGTTCATGCGGCTTCCGTCCTGGTTCACTATTTCCTGCGCGCTGGTAGAATCGGTTCGCATCACCACCACGCGCCCCTTCTTGCCCACCGAGATTCTCTGAGCCTCGGCAGGCTGCGCCGCCATGCACAGCAGGGCGACAAGACTTGCGAGATATAGATAGATTTTCATAAGCTTCCTGTTATTTACCAATTATCATCAAAGCCTTCTGAAGAATCGGCGAGCAGAGCTTCCTTCATCACGTCGATGATGGAATTCTGGAAGGCAGAAGCCATCACGAAGGCCTTGCTGGAAGCCTTCTTGTGCTTGTCTTTCTGCACATAAGGATAGCACATGTTGATGTCCCATTCCTCGTCGGTGCCCTTGGTTTGCTCGGAGCTTTCCTCGGCTTCTTCGCCTGTGGCTACAGATGCCAGGGTGCTGGCTATGGCACTGGTCCATCCTCCGCCGGCGGTAACGGTAACCAGATAGGAACCCATATATACGCTGATGCGTGCCTTTTCTTCCTTTACGTCTACTCGGATGTAAGGGGCGATGTCTACCTGATAATGGTTCATTCCGGCATTCTGAATGGCCACTTTCTCAATGTAGGCACGTGCCACGATGAGTCCTTCTTCCTTGTTTTCCTCCTGCATCACGCCGTGGGTATCCTTGCTCTTGAAGGCTTTCTTGAACCAGGCCATCGCCTTGCCGTAGATCTGGTCTTTCGTCTGTCCGGCGCAATCAATCACTTCCTGGTAGTTGAGTCGGTTCTTGTTGTCGAGAGCCACCTCCTGATGCAGGTTGTCAGCCGCCTTGATCCAGTTGTCACCATATTTATCCTTGGCGTATTTCTCAAGTTGGTCGGCGCTGAATGTCTGTGCGCTGGCAGTGAGTGCGAGTGCAAAGAGGATGATTGCTGTGAATATTTTCTTCATTTTCTTTATTATTTATAAGATGATTATTTTTTGTTCATGTTAAGTTCTCTATGAGTTCTTATGAAGTTCTCTACTGCAAAATTAAGAAATAATCTCGATTTTTCAAAGCTCTGAGCATTCATTTTTACCATTTGGTGCTTTTTTACGCTATTTTTTTACCATTTGACGCATGGCCGTAACAGAAATGAAGTTTTTTCAGCGGATTTATCAGCCATTTCAATTTCAGTTATTTCAGTTATTTCAGTTTTCAGGGAGCCATCATGGGGTACTTATAAAATGAGAAACATGGTATGGGTAAACAAAAAAGCTGCAAAAAATACTCACAAAATTAGTCAAAGTAAGCAAAATCAAATAAAAAAAGCAGAAAGTTTTCTCTTTCTGCCTGACTTACAATAAATTACCTGAGTATTTCCTTCAGCGGTTTCATCACGAAATCACGTTCTTCCATCAAAGGATGGGGAACATGCAAATCGGGCTCATTGATTACCAAGTCATCAATCATCAGGATATCAATGTCGATGATGCGGTCGTGATATTCACCATCCACAGACTTCAGGGTTCTGCCCATCTCTCGCTCTATGCGCTGAGTTGCCTCCAGCACCTGGCGGGGTGCCATGGTGGTGAGAACCAGCACGCAGGAGTTGATGAAGTCGTTGGGAGAAGAATAGCCCCATGGCTTGGTTTCATAAAGAGCAGACTGGCGATCTACCACGCCAATCTGCTCTCCTATCTTTTCTATCGCCTCGCGAATGTTGCGCTTACGGTTGCCCAAATTCGTGCCGAGGCTTAAATATACATGATACATAAGGATGGTTCAAAATGGTTTAGTCTGGAAGTATCAACAAAGAATCGCCGTAGCAACCAAACATATAACCGTTCTTCACTGCCTTCTTGTATGCCTCATATACAAGGTCGTAACCGCCGAACGCTGCTGTACACATCATCAGGGTTGACTCCGGATGATAGAAATTGGCAACGGCACAGTCGGCAAGTCCGAATTCATATGGAGGGAAGATGAACTTGTTGGTCCAGCCATCGAATGCCTTCATCATACCATCGGTGCCTACGGCTGTCTCTGTGGCCTTCATCACGCTGGTACCGATGGCACAAACACGATGCCCCTCAGCCTTGGTTCTGTTCACCAGGTCGCAAGCCTCCTGAGAGATAATCATCTGCTCTGAATCCATCTTGTGCTTGGTCAAATCCTCCACCTCAATCTCGTGGAAGTTGCCCAATCCGCAGTGCAGGGTGATGTATGCCTCGTTGATTCCGTTGATTTCCATGCGCTTCATCAGCTCACGAGAGAAGTGAAGACCTGTGGCAGGAGCCGTTACGGCACCTTCCTTTTCGGCGAAAACGCTCTGGAAGTCTTCCATATCCTCTTCTGTGGCATGGTGACTCTCGCGGGCATCAATCACATAGCGTGGCAATGGTGCCTCGCCCAGGGCGAAGAGCGAACGCTTGAACTCATCGTGCTTGCCATCCTCATCATAGAGGAAGCGGAGCGTACGGCCACGGCTGGTGGTGTTGTCGATTACCTCGGCAACCATCTCGTTTACATCGTCGAAGAACAGCTTGTTGCCGATACGGATCTTGCGGGCTGGCTCTACCAGTACATCCCAGAGGCGCATCTCAGGATTGAGCTCACGGAGCAGGAATACCTCAATCTTGGCATCTGTCTTCTCCTTGGTTCCGTAGAGACGGGCTGGGAACACCTTGGTATCGTTGAAGATGAAGGTATCTCCCTCCTCGAAATAGTTCACGATGTCCTTGAACTGCAGGAATACCGGATTTCCATCGGCATCCTTCATTTCCTTGCCGTTCTCATCGGTCTTATACATCTCGATGGTTTCCGACTTCTTGTGGATGACCATCAGTCGAGCCTCGTCGCGGCGAGTAATCTCGAATACACGTTCACCACTAGCTGTCTTAACTACACGTTTTGCCTTATGTGGGTAAAGTGCCACCTGAGAAGCTGGCAACTTGAAGTTGAATTGCGATAATTTCATGTTATATCTTTTTTCTCCTTTCTATGATTATTTACTAAGATTCTTTTTCTGGGATGCCTGCTGGCTTTCTGCAATGCTATCCTCCAACGGCTGGGCATCGAGCCATTCCTGGAAATGGTCAAAATCGATGCAGTTTTCTACGTTGAAACTGCCTGCCTTGGTACGGCGCAGGGCGGTGAGGAAGGCACCACTATCCAGGGCACGGCCGATGTCGCGGGCGAGGGAACGGATATAGGTTCCCTTGCCGCAAACCACACGGATGCTGGCGGTCTTCTCCTCGTCGTTATAGTCGGTGAGCTCTATCTCATCCACTCTCACGGTCTTTGGCTTCAACTGCACCTCTTCGCCCGCACGGCGGAGGGCATACGAGCGGTCGCCGTTCACCTTCACGGCACTATAGGTAGGTGGCACCTGCTGAATTTCGCCCACAAACTGCTTCAGCACCTCCTCTACCAGCTCACGGGTGATGTGCTTGGTTGGGAAGGTGTGGTTCACGCTGTGCTCCTTGTCGTAGCTGGCGGTGGTAGCACCGAGCTGCAAGGTTGCCGTATATTCCTTGGTATGGGTCTGCAACTGCTCTATCTGCTTGGTACACTTGCCTGTGCAGAGCACCAGTACGCCAGTAGCAAGGGGATCGAGCGTACCGGCATGTCCTATCTTCACCTTAAAGCCGAGTTTCTTGCTGAGCAGATAGCGCACATGTGCCAAGGCTCCGAAGCTCGACATGCGATAAGGCTTGTCGATGGCAATAATTTCTCCTTTTCTGAAATCCATATTCTTATTTTAGTCAACCATCTGCATATCTACACCGCAAAGGCCGCAGATGATGATGATGAGTCCTACTACGATACGGTACCAGCCGAAAGCTGCGAAACCGTACTTGGTGACATAATTGATGAAAAACTTGATGGCGAGAATAGCAACGATGAATGCTACTACTGAACCCAGGAGCAAGGTAACCAGATTGTTGCCCTGAGTGAGCAACGAACCGCCACCATGGCTGATCAGCTTATAAACCTCCAGGCAGGTGGCACCAAACATGGTAGGCACAGCCAGGAAGAATGAGAACTCGGCAGCCGCCTTGCGGGTGAGTCGCTGAGACATACCTCCCACAATGGTTGACATGGAACGAGACACACCTGGAATCATTGCAATACACTGGATGAAACCGATGGTCAGGGCACGCTTGTAAGTAAGCTTGGTCTGCTCGCTGCCCTTATTGAAAATCTTATCGCAGAAGAGCATGAACACACCGCCAATGACAAGCATCCAACCTACCAGCTGCACATTGCCCAGGTTTGACTCGATGAAATCATTGAAGGCAAGACCCAATACCACGGCAGGCACAGTACCTACCACCAGGCGGGCATAGAAATCGAACATCGCCTTCCAATAGGTCTTCTCACCCGTCTTCACTGCATCCGGATAGAAGAATCTCTTCCAATACAGGCAGATGACAGAAAGAATGGCACCAAACTGGATGATGACAGTGAAGGCGTTGACAAACTTATCCTGGATATCTACACCCAACAAGTTTTCGGCAATAATCATGTGACCTGTACTAGACACTGGCAAGAACTCGGTCAATCCCTCTACGATAGAGATAATGATAGTCTGAATAAAATCCATCTAATTATAATATGTATATTAACTATAAACTATTAACTCTTAACTATAAACTATTAATTCTCTTTCGGTTTGTGAATAATCGCATAGATGATTGAGAGGAAACCAATCAACGTAACGGTAGGTGCCACCACAATACGACGAGTACTGAAGATATCAGTATCGAAGGTGTGCTCATTAGAGCCTGCACCACTCATCAGGAGGAAACCGATGATGACAATCGCCATTCCAATGGCCAACAAAATGAAGTTCATCTTGTCAAATGCTAAATTCTTCTTATCCATTTTTTATATAATTTACAATTTACAGTTTATAGTTTACAGCAAGTTTGCTATAAACTATAAACTATTAACTATTAACTAAATCTTATAAAGGTCTCCCGCCTTCATCTTCAGGAACTTGTTCACAGATATGTTGGCACAGAGGGCTGTGATGATGAGACCAAAGAGGAAGACGGAACCACCGGTGATGGCGAGTTCCTGCCAACCGAGCACATTGAGCAATTCCGGCTCGTGTAACGACCACGCATAGAGACACCCGCCCAGGAATCCATCGGCAATCAGTGCCGAAATCACGCCCACCATCATGGCACGGGTCAGGAACGGCTTGCGGATGAAGCCCCACGATGCACCCACCAACTTCATGGTATGGATAGAGAAGCGACGGGCATAGATGCCCAGGCGCACCGTGTTGTTGATAAGCGAGAACGAGATGAAAGTAAGCAGGGCAGCAACTATCAGCAGTCCGATGCTGATCTTGGTAAGCGAATTGTTTACCTGCTCTATCAGGTCGTGCTGATAACTTACCTCGGTGACACGAGGATAGGCCTTCAACTCCTTGGAAATCCAAGCCAGGGAGTCGTTGTTGGCATAATCAGCCTGCGTTGTAATCTCAATGGAAGGTTGGAAAGGATTCACACCGGCAAACTCGCTTGGATTGGTACCCAAATCGCGGGTAGCTTCCTTCAAAGCCTGCTCCTTGGTGATATAAGTCAATCCCTTCACGTAAGGACGCGCCTTGAGATGCTTGCACATCTGCAAGCCCTCAGGATTGGTCATATCCTGCTCCAACATCACCTGAACCACCAGGTTCTCCTTGACGTAAGACGAGAGGTTTTTTCCCATCAATACGGAAAAGATGACCAAGCCCAGCAAAACAAGCACCATGGCGGTGCTGATACACAAAGTAACAACCTGCAATCCACGATGATTACGAGGTTTATATTGTTTCTTTCTCATGTTCTATTCTATTTATTTCTGACAGAAAAGGGCGTAATTACCCAAATTGTTTGCAAAGGTACACATAAACGAAGAGATAACAAAATAAAATTGCATTTATTTGCATTTATTCAATTAATTATTAAGGGAAGAGAATATCGCTGCATAAGGAATTTGTTGCTACCATTAACAGAAATTGTTGCTAAGTCTAATAGAAATCTCCGTTCAGCGTCGTTGAATGTACGTTCAGCGACGTTGAATGTATGTTCAGCAACGTTGAATGTACGTTCAACGACGTTGAACGGAGATTTATATTAGGGATAGAATCTTTTTCTATTAGGGATAGTATCTTTTTCCATAAGGGATAGTTATATCACCCAAGCTATCAAACATGAAAAAGGGCCAACCTCACGGCCAGCCCTTTCTTAAATATCGAAAAATTCAAATAGGTATGACTTGAATTTTTACAACTAACAACAAATCGAGGTGAGAACCTCAATCTTAAAAACCAATTACATTTTAGTGATGACACCCTTCTCTGAACTCTCCAGGAACTGGATGATATTCTGAATCTCCGGACTATCTGGCACCTGATCCTTGATCTGGTTGATGGCATCGAAGAGGGATGTCTGACCATGGAATACCAAACGGTAGGCATTAGCAATATGCTTGCGAACCTTCTCGGTAAGCTCGGCTGCTTCCATGATGATGGTGTTAGGACCTGCATACTTCACAGGCTTTCCACCGGCAATGATATAAGGAGGAATATCCTTAGAGAAGGTAGTACCTGCCTGAATCATCGCCAAGTCGCCTACTCTAGTCTTGGCGTTCTCTACTACGGATGTTGAGTAGATGACACCGTTACCAATCACGCAGTCACCCGCAATCTTGGTACCATAACCGAATACGCAACCATTGCCGATTACGGTATCGTGAGAGATATGGGCACCTTCCATCAGGAAGTTGTTGT